>ENA-OPEV01000833-OPEV01000833.1-human-gut-metagenome-genome-assembly--contig:-NODE-833-length-18879-cov-2.417286_pt1 | contig 18879 bp, 12 predicted proteins | sample MGYA00241637_ERZ501537 | MGnify/ENA primary metagenome ERZ501537 (study PRJEB25962, sample SAMEA1972159) | human gut metagenome | biome: human gut; feature: human-associated habitat; material: faeces...
TGTCTCATCTTTCTGGATCCGATAATAAAATACGCCCGCAGGAACAACTTCTTTCTCCGGGTGGCGTTTCTTCTGAAATTCTATTGCCGCATCCATATAGATCATAAGCTGAAGCTGCAGGCCGTGATACAATGCTACGATATCAAACGCCTTGCTTCCAGTCTTATAATCCATCACCTTAACATATACCTGTTCTTCGGTTTCACACACATCTACTCTGTCGATCTTTCCTCCAAAGAAACGAAGCTCATATGCCTCCGGCACAAAATCTCCTGCCTTAAGCTGATTCGTAAGTGCCCATACTGTGCGTTCCAGCATCTGTTTCATCCTGACGATCAGTTGTTCATTTCTCGCCGAACTGTATAACACTGAGTTACCATAGTCTGTGATCGCTGCCTCCACACATTCATTGATCAGTTCTTTCCTCTGTTCTTCTGTCAGGATCGTCCAGCCGCCTGCTTCAGATGCTTTTTTTGAAAATAATTCCAGGGCACTGTGACATACATTTCCAAGATCCACTGCTTTAAACTCATATACCGGCCGTTCTTTCAGACGTAATCCATATGCAAGGAAATGTGCACATGCACAACTTGCATACCGTTCCATTCGGGTAATACTTCCTTCGAAATTTTCACCGTAAAGCTGCTTTGCAACGCTTTCCGACAATGGATCCTCCGGACGTCTGTAGTACCATGCCGTTAAAAGTTCGTCTACTTTTTCTTTCCACTTTGGATCTTTCTGATACCAGGTATAAAGCTCCTGCCATGTGACATCCAGATTTTTCTCCTGAAGACCACGGATCAGATATTTTACCCCTGTTTTTTCCGTCAGTTCTTTTTGCACCAGTTCCTTCTCATCCTCGTCCCGTACCTTCACATCCGGATACAGACGCAATAATTCCTGAATCAGATAGGAAGGTCTTAATGCCTTCCCGTCCGCGGACACCTTGCTGTAATATACCTTAAGCTTTTCCGATGGTTTCGTCAGATTCATATACAGATAGAACTTCTGGACATAAGCTTTTTCTTTACCTCCCGCAGACAACGCATGATCAGCCTGACGGAATTTTTCTCTGTCGCGTTCAGACAGAAGTCCCGTTCTTAAAAGCGCCCCCGGCAGGAAACAGTCATTGGCTCCCACAAAAAAAAGTGCTCTTATATCTTTCAGTCTGGTCCTTTGCATATCTCCGGCTACCACCTGATCTACACTTGGCGGAATAACGCCGACCCTTGCTTCTTCAAGACCTGCATCCAGAAGTTTACAATACTCACTTAAGCCCACCGGTTCCTCTCCGAGAAGTGCCACAAACTTATCAAACAACTCTATGATAATCCGGTAAATCTGAGAATATTCCTTTGCCAGAGCCAGTTCCCCTGCCTCTTGAAATTCTTCTTCTGTTTTCTTAAGTCTTTCCTGAATATTCTCCTGAACCATAAATTCATATACTGCCAAGGTAATATCTTTTACGGTTTTCCTCTTTTGTTTTAAAACAAACATCAGATTATCCACTTTTTCTACCATTTGTACTCGGTAATGATTCAGCCTCTCCAGTTCCTCTTCTTCCATCCCTTTCATACGACGGATCCATCGGTTCTGCCAGCCCTTATAGCCCCGGATTCCGAGTCCGATCACATAATTTTCCAGTTCATCGACCTCTTCATAACCAAATCCTGCAAGATTCGTCCGCAGGAAACGGAATACACTTTCATAAGAGAAATTCTTCTCTGCCATATTCAGAAGACTTCTCAGGTATTCTACAAATGAATTCAGCAGAATACTTCTCTTATGATCCATAAATACAGGAATTCCATATGTTTCAAATGCCTGTTCCAGATAGTCTCCATATACATTCATATCACTGACTATGACACCAATCTCACGATAACGGTATCTTTCTTTTCTTACCAGTTTCCTGATCTCTTCTGCTACAGCCATTGCTTCTTCTCCCGGATTTCGCGCCACATGAATTCCAAGATTTTTCACTTCTTTTTCATATGTTCCTGCTCCATATCTGAAAATATTCCGCTCCAGAAATGCCAGCTCTTTATTTTTCTCAAAACGCTTTACCGGATATCCATACAGGCAGACCGGTTCCTCTACCGCAATGTGTTCTTCCCTCGCCAGACTGATTAATGTTGTCACCATCTGCTTGCTCAGTCCAAACAGCTGATATGGATGTCTGTAAGAATACGGATTCTCCCTTTCATCCATGATAACCGTTATCCATACACCCTCACAATATTTCATAAGCTCCAGAATCAGCCTGTTCTGCACCGGTGTAAAGCCTGTAAATCCATCCAGTACCACTGTGCTGTTCTTTAAAAGCTCTGATTCTCTAACTTCTCGGCTCAGCACATCTAACAACTCTTCCTTTGTGATATAACGTTCTCTTAAATAATCCTGAAAACCATCATATAAAAGCCGGATGTCTTTTAATTTATAATATAACCTGGATTCTTCATCCAGCGAATCTATCATATCATCCAGTTCTTCTTCCCCGATATCATATTGTGTAAATTCCGAAATCACGGATTTGACCTCAGAGATATACCCCAGTTTCTTAATATTTCCCTTTAGGACAGTCAGTTTATCCTCATAATTCCCTGCGATCTTTCGCAGGATCAGATTCTTTCCCTCATCATCCAGTACCGGTATTTTCTTTACTCCGGTCTCTTCAAACACACGGTATGCAAGACGTGCAAAGCTCAATACATCAATATTCATGATTCCGTGTCTCGGATGCATACGAACCAGATCTTTCTGTGTCTGCATTGTAAACTGCTCCGGTACAAGCACTATGAAATTCTCCTGTGGATTTTTTTCAGATTCTTCTATGACATGCTGATATAAATACGTTGATTTTCCTGAGCCCGACGGCCCAAATACAAATTTTAAAGGCATAAGGTTTCCTCCTTATGCCCTAGTATAACACGAATATATGTTTGTTGTATACATATTAGTCTACAATGCGCGAAGTCTTTCTGCAAATTCATTGCTTAATGTTACCTTTGCAATATAGAAGACATCACCTGTCATATATACATTCCAGTCATCTTCTACTTCTACCTGAAGTTCTCCTCCAGGCATATGAACGATCACTTTACTGTTAGTCAGCCCCAGTTTGTATGCAACTCCTGCCGCTGCACAGGCACCTGTTCCGGATGCTCTTGTATAACCTGCACCTCGTTCAAAGATCTCGATTGCGATATTTTCCTTATCGATCACCTGCATAATCTGTGTATTGATCCTGTTCGGGAAATATCTTGCGATCTCAGAATAATCACCGATCTTACATACCAGTGGTTTTGAGATCTCCCGCATCGGAATGACACAATGAGGATTACCGATCGATACGCAGGTAACCGGATACAACGTTCTTCCAAATACCATATCCTCATTGATCACTTCTCGTCTTTCTCCAATAACAGGAATCTCATCACTCCAGAAAGATAATTTTCCCATCGATACACGCAGGCGGCTTCCGTCCTCATTTAAAAATGTAACTTCGACCGGACCGTTTCCTGTATATAATTTAAAATTCTTTTTCTGTACATAACTTGCATCTTTCAGATATTTTGCAAAAATGCGGACACCATTTCCACTGGTCTCAGATTCACTTCCGTCCGGATTCCATACTTTTACATGCATACCGTCTTCTTTCAGAATCGGGCCTTCAAGTACTCCGTCTGCTCCCAGTCCCTCATTACGGTCACAGAGCATTTTTACATTTGCCTCATCCAGTTTTAATTCGTTATGATTCGGATCAAATACCAGATAATCATTGCCAAGTCCATGATAACGTTCTACTACTACCTTCATCTTTTTTTCCTCCTGATCTTTGTTCCCAGCTTTTTTATATTGATCGCTTTTATATTTTCTGTTCTATATATCTTTATCATAACAGGCATTATTTCCATATTCTACGTAAATAATGCTGTATTTCTTGCAAATAATGCCATTTTCATATAAACTTTCTATAGACAGTCCAATATATATCCGGGGAGGTACCGATAATGGAACAATATGAGAAAAAAGGATACCTGAACAGCGAATTCCGTCTCTTTCATCTGACAGATCAGGAGACAAAAGAAATAGACTACCACTATCATGACTTTGATAAGATCACCATCTTCATCCGTGGCAAAGTAAATTACATGATCGAGGGCCGTTCTTACGATCTGAAACCTTATGACATTGTACTTGTAAAACAAGGCGATATCCACAGACTGACCGTTGACAATTCCTGCCCATATGAAAGAATCATTGTCTATATCTCACCTAATTTTATGAATGCTTATCAGACAGATAATTATGATCTGAGTTATTGTTTTCAAAAGGCTGCAAAAGAACATTCCAATGTTCTGCGTATCCCATCTTTCGAAAAAAGCTCTCTGTTTCGTTCTATCTCTCAGTTGGAGCATTCGTTTACAGATGGCGGCTATGCTTCCGAGCTTTACAGACAGGTTATGTTTCTGGAATTTATGATACATCTGAACCGGGCCGTAAGAAAGAACCGGCTCGAATATATCGATACTGATAATTGTAATGAAAAGGTGCTCGCCATCCTTGATTATGTAGGCGAACACCTCTGTGAAAATCTGTCAATCGATCTGATCGCAGATCAATTCTATATCAGTAAATATTATATGATGAGATTATTCAAGCAGGAGACCGGTTATACTCTGGGACAATACATCTCCCAGAAACGGCTCCTGCTTGCGAAAGAACTTTTATCTACCGGTGCGCCTGGCACACAGGTTTGTTATGATTGTGGTTTTAAAGATTACTCTACCTTCTCCAGAGCTTATAAACAATTGTTCGGTGTTACGCCTTCGGGCCGTACCTGTCCGTAAAGTTCTGCCGGAACAAAAGCCCTTACAAAGATACCATCTTCCCGGTATTCTTCTTCCTGCAGTTCCCCGTACTTTCGGATCAGCTGAATCTTTCCGGCCTCTTTATATGGATAAAGTGCCTCAATCTCTACTTTCTGCTCCCTTAATACTGCTTCTACAGATTGAAGGAATTCGGTAATTCCTTCTCCTGTCCTGGCTGAGATTTTCACATAATAGTCTGCATGAAGATCTCTCGGCACCCAGATATCCTCCATACGGTCGATCTTATTAAATACTGTGATAACCGGTTTGTCTTTCACACCCAGATTCTGAAGTGTTTCATACACCGTATGCATCTGCTCATCCATCTGCGGATTAGAAGCATCTACTACATGCAGGATAATATCTGCATATCTGGCTTCTTCCAGTGTACTTCTAAATGCCTCGATCAGATGATGCGGAAGTTTTCTGATAAATCCTACCGTATCTGTCATCAGGATTTCCTGACCACTTGGCAGCTTCAGATCTCTGGTTGTTGGATCCAGGGTTGCGAATAATTTATCCTCTGCAAGAATCCCTGCACCGGTCAGCGTATTCAGAAGTGTTGATTTTCCCGCATTGGTGTATCCGACGATCGCAGCCACAGGAATCTGTTTCTTTTCCCTCTGGGCGCGCGTGATCTCACGGTGTTTCCTCACTTCTTTTAATTCACGGTTCAACTGCGCAATACGGTCTTTGATCAGACGCCTGTCCATCTCCAACTTTTTCTCACCGGGGCCTCTGGTTCCGATACCACCGCCAAGTCTTGACATGGAACGCCCGAGACCGGTCAGACGGCTTAGTCTGTATTTTAACTGCGCCAGCTCGACCTGGATCTTTCCCTCGCTTGTCGTTGCCCGCGCTGCAAAAATATCAAGAATGATCAGCGTCCGGTCCATGACTTTTGTATCTAACATCTGCTCTAAGTTTTTGAGCTGTGCCGGCGATAACTCATCATCCCAGACGATACCGGTCGCACCTAGTTCCGCGATCATGTCGGCGATTTCCTGCACTTTTCCGGTTCCAACATAGGTGCCCGGATGGATCAGTTCACGTTTCTGGATCAGCGTGCCGACGGTAACTGCTCCTGCTGTCTTTACAAGTTCTGCTAATTCTGCGACGGAATCTTCCGCATCGTCACCATCCTGTTCGCTGACACCGACTAAAATGACACGCTCTTTTACTTCTTCTATTTTAATGGGTTCTGGCATGTGTTCCTCCCTTGCTGTCTCTAATTCTAATTTCCTGTATCCTGTGAAGAACTGTCTCCCGCAGTATTATCCCCTGTCGAATCACTCTGTGCTGAACGATTCTCCGCAGAACTGTCTCCTGTAGAACTATCATTCGTGGTATCACTTTGTGCAGAGCTATCGTCTGTGGAACTATTTCCCGTAGAGTTTTGCCCTTCATCTGAAGAATCCGTACTTTCTGTATCGCTGCCCGCATCCGTATTCTGGCGGTTCTTTAAAAAGATATATTCTCTCTGCGCCGCCTCATCATCCGGATAAAGGGAAACGTACTGCTGAACGACATCCCACGCAGATGAAAAATCACCGCTGTACTCATAAGCAATGATCTGATTTGACAAAAGTTCCTGCTGATTTGTGACATTATCCATCGCAAGTCCCTGTCTGATATCCTCTAACGCCGCTTCATAGTTGCCTTTTTCCATCTGGATCTCGGCAAGCACATTCATTGCCACAGAGTCCGCCGTACCACTGTCGACATATGCCTGATAATATTTTTCCGCATTTGCAGAATCTTCTTCCGCTTCATAGACCTGTGCAAGGTAAAGGTTTGCTTTGGCACTGTCCTTTTTGACTGCTCCTTCTAACTCTTTGACTGCATTATCATATTGTCCGAGCAGATAATAAACCCTGCCGCGCCAGGTAAGATTTTCTGCGGAATTTCCCTTGATATCAAACGCTTTGTTTAAATATTCTTCCCCTTCCTCAGTCATATTATTACCGGCAAGGTTCTCATAAATCCCAACATACAGTTCATAATCATCCGGGTTATATTTGACAGCATTGGCAAAATCTTTTTTTGCCGTATCCGTATCCTGCTGCTTTAGACTCAGACATCCATGCAGATAATATGCGTTGCCGTTTTCCTCATCATAATCGATCATCGCCTGATAAGTAGCAAGAGCTCCCTCTATATCTCCACCGGCATACTGTGCTGCCGCCTTATAATAGCAGATGTCGAGTTCTGTATCTGTAATCTTCCCCACACACTGGGATAGTGCGCTGTTAAAAGCAGCCACTGCACCTTCATAATCACCGGACTGCATACTGTTAATCCCAATCTTGCGGAAATCCAGTTCATCTTCTAAGCGCTCATTGGTACATCCGGTAAAAAGTGCAGCAAACAATACTGCCCCTGCAACCATGTATGGCAATCTGTGTTTCTTCATATTATAATAATTCCTTTTCCCTACAATTCTTCAAATACCAGCCGCATATCATACCACACGGCTCCCCCGTGCTTTGACATGGACTTTCCTTCATTTACAAAACCAAATCTCTCATAAAATGGAATAAGACTCTCTTTACACGTTAAAACGATCCCTTTTCGTTCCTGCTCTTTGACATCCGCGATCACGCGCTCCATGAGTTTCGACGCACATCCCATTTTCTGATACTCCGGCAGCGTTGCCACTCCAAAGATCATCTGCCACTGTCCCTCTTCACGGTGCATTGTGGCATCCTCAAACATCTCATCCCGCAGGATTGGAATATCTGTCGTCATTCCATTGATCATGCTTGCCAGTTTCCCGGAATCCTCCAGTAACCAGAAATGATTCGGGAATACGGTCAGGCGTTTTTCAAAAGAATCCTTTTCTGCTGCTTCTTCCGGTGGAAAACACTGTCTTTCCAACTCTGTGACCGCATCTATATCATTTATTGTTGCAAATCTTATGTCCATTGTTTTTGTCTCCATTTTTAATTCTTGCTGCACTTCAGTCCGCAGTGCACGTCCGAAAAATCAGAGATTTTCCGGACTGACGGGCTTTCGCCCTATCAACGAAGCAAACAATAAAAAAGTGCCTGCAAGCAGTCATTTTTTATTGTTCACTTCGTTGGCACTGCTCAATGCTTACGCACATTATACCATACCTTTTTGATGTTTTGCATTGATTTTGAAACTTTTTGTGGCTATGCTATATCTAATAGTCAGATGATTCGAATGAATCAAATATTTGCAAAGGAGGATTTGATCTTGAAATTCTTTTCCGGAAAAGAAAAAAAACATACAGCAGAATCTAATGATGATCTCATCGAACGATTGCTGCTTGAGAATTACAACCGCTACTATCATCTTGCATACAGCTATGTACATAATCCCGACGATGCCAGTGATATTGTACAAAACGGAGCCTATCTGGCGATCAAAAACAGTGCTTCCCTAAGGCAGCCGGAATATGCGGCGACCTGGATTTACCGCATCATGTTAAATGAGATTTTTCATCATTTAAAGCGGCCGGATACCATTTCTTACGAGGATTCACTGATCGCAGAGGGAAAACCGGACCAGTATCAGGACTTAGATCTTAGAACTGCGCTCGATTCTTTGTCCCCGGAGGATAAGGCGATCGTGGAACTTCGGTATTTCGAGGACTTAAAAATCGAAGATATCGCCCGCGTCTTAAATGAAAATGTCAATACCATAAAAAGCCGTCTGTACCGCAGTATGCAGAAGTTAAAACTGAAAATGGAGGTAACCGAATGAACACCAATGATTTTTATGAATTAAAAAAATCCTATGACACCTCGCAAATGCCTGAAAAGGAGGTCATAAAAATGAAAGAAAAAATGAATCAGGCGAAAGCCGAGAAGAAGAACAAACACAATAAAACCATTATCACAAGAATCTGGGTTGGCGCTGCCGCAGCGATCGCAGCGTTTGTCATCCTGCCAAATACTTCACCGAGTGTCGCCTATGCGATGGAACAGATCCCACTGCTTGGAAATTTGATCGAGGTCGTCACATTCCGCGATTACCAGTACAGCAGCGACAGAAACAACGCCGATGTCAATGTTCCACAACTGGTACCGGAAACTGTCGCTTCCACTGAAAAAACAACGGAAGACCCGGTTGGGGAAAATTTAAAGAAATCAACCGATGAGATCAATGCGGAGATTGAAAAGATCAGCGACAGCCTGATCGCAGAGTTCAAACAGAACATGAACAACGAAGGTTATCAGGATATCATGATCAAACATGAGGTCATCAACACAACTGACGACTATTTTACCTTAAAACTGATGTGTTATCAGGCTGCCGGAAGCGGTTATGAGATGGATTATTATTACACGATTGATTTAAAGACCGGGGAACGCCTTGCGTTAAAAGATCTTTTTAAAGAGGGATCTGACTATATCACTCCGATCAGTGAAAACATCAAATCCCAGATGCGCGGGCAGATGGATGCCGATGAAAATGTCTCCTACTGGCTGGATGATACGGAAGTTCCTGAATGGAACTTTACCTCCATTAACGATGACACTTCCTTCTATATTAATGCTGACGGAAATCTCGTCATCAGCTTCAACGAGGGCGATGTCGGTCCGATGTCTATGGGTGTTGTGGAATTTACGATCCCGCACGATGTGATCGCCGATATTTTAAAATAAGAAATGTCTATGCAGTAAAGGATCCTGGCATGGTATTTAGCAGTCTCAACTTTATTTTTATTTTTTTGCCATTATTTCTGTTTGCCTATTATGTCACACCTGCTGCTTTCAGAAACAGTACGCTCTTTGCAGGGAGCATCCTGTTTTATGCAGTCGGAGTGATCAAACAGCCATATGCACTGTTTCTGTTAATGGTTCTGACCTATCTCAATTATGTGTTCGGAATCCGCCTTTATCAGATACACAATCCACGAAAAAAGAAACTCTTTTTGACAAAAGTTATTTTTTTCGATTTTTTATGGTTGTTTTTGTTTAAATATTCCAGACATTTATCTCTGCCGCTCGGAATCAGTTTTTATACGTTCCAGCTGACTGCATATCTTTTTGATATCTATTACGGACGTATTTTACCGGAACGGGATTTTGTGACATTCGGCACTTACATCAGCATGTTCCCAAAATTAATTTCCGGACCAATTACCCCGTATGAGATGCTGCGCAGGCAGCTTCACAGCGCAAGACGCTTTCTGCCCGAAAATCTGGCGGAGGGTATGAAACTTTTTATCCGGGGACTTGGCTTAAAAGCGATTCTGGCGAATCAGTTTGGCAGTCTGTGGGCAAATGTTGGCACGATCGGATATGAAAGTATCTCCACGCCGCTTGCATGGCTTGGAATCTACGCATATTCTTTCCAGATTTACTTTGATTTTTATGGTTATTCCCTGATGGCAGCAGGTCTGGGCAGAATGCTTGGTTTTAAGCTTCCCATAAACTTTATGCACCCCTATCTCTCCACAAGCATGACAGAATTCTGGCGGCGCTGGCATATTACACTTGGACAATGGTTTCAGACCTACATCTATATTCCACTTGGCGGCAACCGCACAGGCACCTGCAAATGGATCCGCAACCTGCTTGTCGTGTGGATACTTACCGGAATCTGGCATGGCACAGAATTTCATTTTATTCTGTGGGGATTTTCCCTGTTCGTCATTGTATTGACAGAAAAACTGCTGTTAAAAAAATTGACGGACCGATACGCGCTGGCCGGACATCTTTATATGGCAGTTCTGATCCCATTGTCGTGGATGCTCTTTGGAATCAGTGATCCCGGCAGTATCGAAGTCTACACCCGGAAATTATTTCCATTTTTTTCCGCCGATGATGCCATTATTTATGTGAATGATTTCTGGAAAAATTTAAATGATTTCCGCTTTATCATCCCTGCCGGCTTCCTTTTTTCTACAAGGTTTCCGGTCCGCTTTTTAAAAAAAATCAGGGGCTCTGTGCCAGAAATTTTTGTCTATCTGGCAATTTTCTGGGCTTCTGTTTACTGTATTTACGTTGGCTCTAATGACCCATTTTTATATTTCAGATTTTAACGAAGGAACACTATGCGAAAAAAAATATCTGCCATATTGTTTTATTTTTTTTTTTTGATAAGCTGCCTTCTGATTCCACTCATTTACTTATATGTAACGTTAAACATAAATGCAGCCAAAAATACGTCCTTGTCCGTGTCTTCTGTCTCCGCCGCACAAAAACAGGACACCACGACACCATCGGACACTTCCGGTACGCCATCTGACAATACAGACCGGCAGGATATCCCGGACACAGAAGTTCCGATGACAGAAATGACCACTGTTGATGCAGATTATTTCGATGACGCTTTAATGATCGGTGATTCCCGCACTGTCGGATTAAAAGAATATGGTACGTTGGGCAATGCCACCTTTTATTGTGATTCGGGTCTCAGTATCTATGATCTGGAAAACAAAAAAATTATGGTGGACGGTATCGGAAAGGTCAGTATCTCTGATCTTTTAGCCAGCCATACCTATCATAAAATATATCTGATGCTCGGCATTAATGAACTTGGCTACGATGTCACACAGACATTTGAAAAATATGCGTCGTTTGTAAATTTTCTGCAAACCATGCAGCCGGATGCGATCATTTATGTGGAAGCAAATCTTCATGTGACTGCACAGCGCTCAGACTCGGATAAGACATTCAATAATGCCAATATCAACGCCTTTAATCAAAAAATTTCGACATTAGCCGATCAACGGACCATTTATTATCTGGACATCAATGAACTTTTTGACGATGCAAACGGCAATCTCGGCACACAGTACAGCAATGATAATGCGCATCCCCTCGGAAAATACTACGCAGTATGGTGTGACTGGTTAATGGAGCACGCCGTTGTCCGTGACGGGAAATCATAACCCCTTGCACCGGTTTTAAAATTTCGTTATAATATTTCCTGCAGATTACGGGGACATGAAACAGCCTGCGCTATCTTTTGTATGGCATCCCCTCAGAAACGGAGATATAGATTTATGAACAAAAAAGATATTTTAGAATTAAAACGGCGTTTTAAGAAAGATGCCTGCACTTTTACAAGACTGTGCGGCTGCTATGTGGATGCCGACCACAATAAGGTAACTTCTTTCGGGGAGACATTTTTAAATCTGGAAGATGAGGAATTTTACAAATACTTGGAGATTGCAAAAAAAATAATGTCCGGTACGATTGGAAATAACCTTTTAGAGCTGGAATTTCCGACTGCGGAGGAAGCTGCCGGCGGCAGACAGCAGTTTTTGATGGGACTGCGCGAGAGTGCCTTAAAAAATGATGATCTGATGGATGCATTTTATGATCTTGTCATTGACAGCTACGACTATGTCGGAAACTATCTGATCCTTGTATTCCACGATGCCTACGACGTTATGACAAAAACTTCTGATAATAATAAATTAGACGAGTCCGAGGAAGTTTACGAGTATCTGCTCTGCGCGATCTGCCCGGTCAACCTGACCAAACCGGGACTTGGCTACCGTGAGGATGAAAACCGTATCGGACCGCGTATCCGCGACTGGGTCGTTGGAGCTCCGGACACCGGATTTGTTTTCCCTGCTTTTACCGACCGGAGCACGGATATCCACTCTGTCATGTTTTACACCAGAGACACCAAGACACCGCACTCCGAATTTATGGAATCCGGTCTTGGCTGTGGCTCTAAATTTACAGCTACCGAACAGAAACTTACGTTCCAGAGCATTGTAAAAGAAGTCATCGGGGAAGATGATGACGAAAGCGATGCCATTTTCATGGATATCCAGGACAACTTAAATGACCTGATCCCGGTCGCTTTAGAAGATGAACCAGAACCGGAACCGGTTCCTGTCACAAAGAGCACAATCTCTTCCGTACTCGCAGAGAGCGGTGTGACCGAAGAACAGGCAGCTGTGATCGAACAGACCTATGAAAATGTATTTGGAGAAGAAGTCCCGGTCGCAGAACATTTAGTAGATCCGAAACTGGTGGAGGCAAATGCCAGACGCAAAGAAAAATTAGAGTTGGTACAGCAGGTTGAAAATTTGAAACAGCAGTTAGAAGAAACACGCACTCTTCCGGTAGAAGAATCTGACGGGGATGACGTCCCGGCAGTCAAGACCTACGACGTCATTCTGCGTGTCAAACCGGAAAAAGTCGACCAGATCCACTCCCAGGTCATCGACGGCAGAAAATGCCTTGTCATCCCGATGGACGAGGATGAACATGCTGCCGTTAACGGCGTGAACACGACGATCTGACAGTTACATAACAATCCCTTCTAAAAAAGGTGGACAGCCTCCAGAATTGATCCCAGGATCAAATTTCTGCCAGCTGCCCACCTTTTTTTCTGACGATCCGTCTGTCTGTACACTCACTATCCGGTCAAATCCCTTCCTTACGAAAGTCTCTCTCTGATATAATCTTCCATCTTTTCCCTCGGTACTCCAAGTGTCAGCGACAACTCACCATACAGTCCATTTTCGGCCGCTTTCATATAGCGTTCATCCACTGCAGTTGCTTTCTTTCCCTGTGCCAACCGCTCTTTTTTCCGCTGATACAAAGTCTTTACAATGCTCACCCATGCATGATAATCACAGGTACGGAGTGCCTCTTTGTATGTTTCCTCACGCTGTTTGTCATCCGGCACCCACAGAAGTTCAATCTGCGGTAATTCGTCAATCAGCCTCTCTGCCTCTTCTTTTGAAATCGTTCTGCGCATTATAATCTTTTCACTGTCCGTCGGAACATAAATAGTCCCATTCTTATCTCCGACCGGGGCTAAAACGTAATACAGCTTCTCTTTGTCTGCTCCCGACATATCAATATGGGTAATATCCCTGATCTGACAGACACCTTTCGCGCCACACACAACATATTCTCCGATTTCAAACATTCTTCTGATTCTCCTTTCTCCAGTTTCCATTTTAAACGATAACATACAGGTAATTCTCCACCCAGTATTTTTACTATACCATTATTTTCCCCAAAAAGTCAGCAAAATAAGCGTTTTCAAATTATTTTTGTGAAAACTGCAACACATCCGGCTGTACCATATTAGACATATTTTACACAAAACGGGCGGCACAAAACTTTATGCCGCCCGTTCGTGATCCCTGATTTTTCCCTCAATGCCGATACCAGAGGATTATCGCATCTCAGGTCATGTGTCCGTATGTTTCAGGTTTTTAATTATTTAACTTTTACTTTGAATGTTACTTTCTTACCATCTGCTGTCTTAGCTGTGATCTTTACAGTGCCTGCTTTCTTAGCTGTGATCTTACCGCTCTTGCTGATGGTTGCTACTTTCTTATTTGAAGTAGTCCATTTGATCTTCTGGTTTCCGGAAGTAACTTTCTTGCCCTTTGCATCTGTTACAGTTGCTTTTACAGTTGCTTTCTTACCTTCCTTTAAGGTATAGGTCTTACCTGTTACAACCTTCTTGCCTACTTTTAATACAACTTTCTTGGTTGCCTGTTTTACAGTTACCTTAACAGTTGCTTTCTTGCCATTTGCTGTCTTAACTGTGATGGTTGCTTTACCATTTCCTTTTGCAACGATCTTACCGTTCTTATCTACAGTTGCAACTTTCTTGTTAGAAGAAGACCATGTAACAGTCTTATCTGTTGTGTTTGTCGGATTTACTGTTGCTTTTACTGTCTTAGATGCACCGATAGAAGTTAAAGTTACTTTGCTTGCGCTCAGTTTTACAGAATCAGCTTTTACTGTTGAAACAGTTACTGCGATTGTTGCTGTCTTGCCGTTTGCTGTCTTAGCGGTAACATTTGCAGTTCCTTCTGCGATTGCATAAACCACACCATCAGATGTAACTTTTGCTACTGCTGTGTTGTCGGAAGACCATGTAACATTCTTATCTGCTGCATTTGCAGGAGCTACTGTTGCGCTGACCTGTCTGGATTCACCAACATTGATCTTTAATGCAGTTGTGTTTACAGTTACACCTGTTGCTGCTACTGCATTTACAGTTAATGTTCCATCTACTACTGATGTTACATCGTAGTTTTTCTGATCTTCTACAGTTGCACGGATCTTATATGTACCAACTGCTAAGTTCTTTGTTGACTGAACAGCTTTTCCATCTGTACCTAATACTGCATAAGTAACTTTTGCAGTATCTTTGCCAACTAAACCTTTTACGGTTCCGTCAAGTGCTGCTTCCTGACCCTGCTCGATCGTTACATCTTTTGCAGTTACGGAAAGAGGAGCTTTTGCAACATTTACATTTGCTTTTAATGTTACCTTTGTATCTGTTGTGTAGTTTGGATCAACAACTGAAACAGCTACCTCTTTGCTTGTATAGCTTCCAGCGTCTGCTACTGTGTTATCAACAAATGCAAAATCTAACGCTGCATCAATCTCTGTGTCATTGTAAATGATCTTAGCATCGCTGAACTTCTGACCATAAGTAGCATCCTCAACTTTAAGATTCTTGGAATTTAATCCGGTGATCTCTTTCTGAGCTACTTTGATATCACCGATCTCATAGCTTGTTGTCTCTTTTCCGGCTGTAACCTCTAAGTAGATTCTGTATGTACCAGCATCTAAGTTACCAAGGCTTTCGGAAATTGTTCTTCCACTCTTGAACAGGAAAGCTTCATCTTCATTTACGGATTTCTTTGTGATGTCTTTTGCTTCACCTAAAGACGGTTTATTTGCTACTGTAGTAACCTGTTTGTAATATACACGATAAGCAGAAACATCATCTGCAGTAACCTTTGCGATAGCCTTTACATCTGCTGTAGCACCATAAGTAGCTTCCGTTTTGCTTAAGCCTAAACCTGAAGTAGTAGTATCAACTGTAATCTTAGTAGCCTCAACCGTAACTTTGTTTGTTGATTTTACCAGTTTGCTGTATGCTTCAACCTGAGCATCTGTTGCATCCGGAAGGAAATCTTTTACAGATCCTTTTACATCTGCTGTGATCTCACAATAGTATGTACCTGGGATGTCAGCAAATGTACTTGTCGTATAAGTATCAGATGTTGCACTTTTAATTGCTTCATACTTATTCGTTTTCTCATTCAGTTTATACCACTGATAAGAAACAGTATAATTAGCAGTTCCAAGTTTCTTTTCATTGTAAGATGCTTTCAGCGTAAGCGTATCTTTATCTTTAAATTTATCTGCTGTTAAATTTTCAGATTTATTTTCTGCCTTAACATCTGTTAATACAGGCTGTGTGATAGAAACGCCGCTTAAGGATACATATTTATATCCATTTGCATCTGCACCGCTTAATGTGTATACATTTTTTGCGCTGTCTTTCAGAGAATATTTTACCTGATAATTTGCAAGTGTACCGATGTTTGGTGTATCATCAGAGATTGTCTGCCATGCACCATCTACTTTTTTCTGAACTTCGATGTCAAATTCAGCATCATTTTTTCCAGCTAAGATTTCACTTAATTTTGCTCCGGCAGCATAACTGCTCTCCAACTTACCAGTTACCGCAGAAGCATCACGATTGATCACTGCTCTGTTGATTACAACATCGTATGTCTTCTCAACTGTTTTCGTATCCCATTTTGTTTTTCCATCAACCGGTGTAAGACCAGCATCATCACTTAATGTGAAAACAATTGTCAAACCGTTTTTGATTGTCTGGGAATTTTCTGTATTGGTTTTCAAAGAAGCTACAGTTGAAGTCTTATCTACACCGCCAACAGAATCAATTGTTTCTGATGTATCTTTAATGCTGTAAGTACCAATTGTGGTCTTTTTGTTTAATGCAGCCACATAATCTTTGTAGTAATCTTCAAGATCTCCAGCTCCCTCATAAGTAATCTCAGGAAGTTTGGAATCAAATGAAATGCTGTCTGCATTGATTCCCTCTTTTACAGCAACTTTGATCTCGCCGACTTTCTGAGTTCCGTCTGTTGTTGTTGCGGTAATTGTTACCTCTTTTCCAGCCTCTGTTTTAGAAACTGCTGTGATAACAGCCTCATTGTCACCAGTTGCTGTAACTTTTACTTTGCTGGAATCACTGGATGTCCATGTAACCTTTGCATTGGAAACAGTATCACTTCCTGATCCTGCTGCAACTTTTGCTGTCAAAGCTTTCTTATCGGTGGTTGCCATCTCTACTGTAGTTGAAATAGGACCGTTTTCATCCTCAATGGAAACACCTGTAGCAAGCTGAACAACTTTAACAGATACTGTTTTTTCATATGTCTTATCTGTCTCTACTGCAGCAGTATCACTGTTATCAATGGTATATACACCGTCTGTTGCTGTGAATGTAAAGACAATCTCTTTTGTAGCTGTTTCATCTTTCACAGTCCACTTACCATATGCTTCATCTAACTTATTTGCTGTCTCAAGTGCTGCTGTTACTTCCGGAGCAGCTGTAGTATTTAAAGCAGCTCCATCTTTATTGCTAATGGTAGTAACTTCCGGCACATGAAGTCTGTTTGTTGCGATAGATGCTGCTTCGATAGTAAATGCATCAAGCGCTTTTTCTGCATAATATTCATTTTTCTCGCTTGCATGTGTGAACACTGCTTTTACTTTGTACGTCGTATCTTTCTCTGGTGCAAATACAAATGTACCATCTGCACTGGTTGCAATTGTCGTGTCAACTGCAGATTTTGTTGCAATCAACTCATAGCTTTTTACTGTAAGAGTACCATTAGTTAATTTATCCCCTTTGACAGTTGTTGTTACAGTAACTGTCGCACCTGCTTTTACTGTAGTTGCACTTGTTTTTGTTTCTACAGTAACATCGGAAGAAGCATCCTTCTGTACACTCTTTGTCACGTCTTCTGAATCTTCTGTTACCTCAACCTCTGCTGCTGTCTCAACCTCTTCTGTTGTTTCAACGTTTAAAGCTTCTGTTGCCGCATCCCCAGCTTCAACATTTGCTACCGGCTCTGCAAATGCTGTAACGCCGCTACCAGTTACCGCTAACGTTGCAGCCATCATTAAGGCTGTTACTTGTTTTGCCCTCATTTTTTTTCCTCACTTTCCATGTGTGTGTGTTCTTCATATGCACGTATTTTCACAGAAAATACATTATGTCTTTATGCATTTAAGACATAACCTTTCTACATATGAGTTTAGTAACATAATACAATATTATGTTGCATCTATAATCCAAGATTATTAAGCTTTCTACGTTTTTCTTCTACGGTAGACGTTGTATAGATGCGGGTCGTTTCAATGCTCGTATGCCCTAACAGATCTGCAAGCTCTGCAAGGTTTCCATAGCGCTCCATATAGCTGATTGCGAAAAAATGCCGAAAACTATGGGGATGAACCTTTTCTTTTTTAATCCCAACCATATCCCCAAGATATGCGATCATTTTATAAACAGTGATACGGTTGATCGGATCTCCTCCTCTTCCCCGAAATATGATTCCATCATTTTCTTTTTCCTCTCTGCAAAATTTTTTTAATTCACGGATCAGAATATCCGGTAAATAAACATCTCTGATTTTCCCTTTATTATAAACCTGCACTCTTCCGGTCTCTAATGTTTCAACTGTAATATATTGGAGCTCACTGACACGTATTCCGGTAAGTGCCAATGTCCTCATAATATAATAATATTTTTTCCTGCCACTGCTTTTTGCATAATTTAACAATTCCTGATACTCTTTCCGGCTAATGACATTTTCCACACTGCATTTTTTCTGCACTTTTAATGTCTTTATAGATGCCTGCCCGCATTCTAAATATCTTAAATATCGATTTACCGCTATAACATAAAGATTGATCGTCGCAGGAGAAAGGTCCTCCTCCCGTAATTTTTCTCTGTAAAGCATCGTCCGATCTTTTGTAATTTCCTTTCCATTTAAATACCGGACAAATTTTTCCGCCTCCCTCAGATACACCTGCCTGGTCTGTTTCGAAAGTTCACTCTGCTTTAAATATTCTTCATACCCTTCAAACTGTTTCATATGACTACCTCCATTTTCCTAATAGTTTTTCCACAAAATATAAAATTATCATACAGAGGAAAATAACAAAAAAAACTGCCGTTTCATGTTGGCTTCATGAAACGGCAG
>ENA-OPEV01000863-OPEV01000863.1-human-gut-metagenome-genome-assembly--contig:-NODE-863-length-18353-cov-6.926549_pt1 | contig 18353 bp, 19 predicted proteins | sample MGYA00241637_ERZ501537 | MGnify/ENA primary metagenome ERZ501537 (study PRJEB25962, sample SAMEA1972159) | human gut metagenome | biome: human gut; feature: human-associated habitat; material: faeces...
TTCCTGTGTTGCATTGCAAATCGTATTTAAAACACTACTATCATAACCCTTTTTTGAAATTTTTTCAACTAATTCTTGAAATTTGTTGTAATTAAATGTCGTCTGGGATACGATACATAGCTTTTTGCCCTCTGGAAGGTTATAATCTTCTGCATCAGCCTCATTTTCCACAACAACAGTGTCACCATTGCCCCAGCCCCGGATACCTTCCACCTCCGGATGCACCGGGCTTCCAATGATGATAACAGCCTCTCCGGCCCGCGAATGTTCATCTACGATCTTATGGATCTTTTTTACAAAAGGGCAGGTGGCATCTACCACATTTACCCCACGGGAATTTAAGATATCGTAAACATGACGGCTGACTCCGTGAGAACGGATGATCACGGTTCCCTGACCTTCCGGCAGGTTTTCAAGGTCTTCTTCCGTATCTAATACCTGGACGTCCTTTTCTTCCAGATCACGGACTACTTCCTCATTGTGGATGATGGGACCATAGGTATAGATGGGACCCTGGGCTTTTCCCTCTTTTACAGCCTGGATCTGCTCATAGACCCGGGCTACTGCCCGTTCTACTCCAAAGCAAAAACCTGCACTTTTAGCAACAATGACCTGGCGCTCCATTATGCCTGTCCTCCGTCTGCTTTGTATCCCTTTTCACGGACGATCTTTAAAATCTCTTCTACTACCTGGGCCAGAGTCATAGAAGAAGTATCTAACAACACTGCATCCTCTGCCTGCTTTAACGGAGAATGTTCTCTGTGCATATCCCTGTAATCTCTGTCTTCAATGTCCTTTTCGATCTCTTTTAAATCTGCTTTCATTCCCTTTTCTAACAATTCCTTATAACGGCGAGCTGCTCTTACCTCTACAGAAGCTGTAAGATAGATCTTTGCAGGTGCATCTGGAAGAACACAGGTACCAATATCCCTTCCGTCCATGATCACATTTTCCTTTGCTGCCAGCTGTTTCTGAAGCTCTACCAGTTTTTCTCTTACAGGCATATAGCCGGATACTGCAGATGCCATGTTTCCTACTTCTTCTGTACGGATCAAGCCGGAAACATCTTCACCATTTAAAAGTACCTGCTGCACACCGTCCTGGTAACGGATAGTCACATCTACTTCCGGGCATGAGCGCTCGATCTCTTCTGCTGCCTTTGGATCTACGCCCTTTCTTAAGAAATAAAGGGCCATAGCGCGATACATTGCCCCTGTATCTACGTATACAAAGCCAAGTTCCTTTGCCACCAGCTTTGCAATGGTGCTTTTTCCTGCTCCTGCAGGTCCGTCTACTGCAATATTAAAATGGTTCATCTGGGTGTTCTCCTTTAACTTTCATATAGCAATACCGCCTGTCTGGCGATCTGTCTGTTTTATTTAATTTTGTTTAGCTTTCCTGTATCTTCTCCGCTGCCGCCTTTCCCGCTGCCCAGCCGGTAGACCAGGCGATCTGCAGATTAAACACTCCATCCACATCCAGGACTTCTCCTGCAAAGTACAGATTTTCTGCCTTTTTCGCTTCCATAGTAGACGGATTGATCCCCTTTACATCTACGCCGCCCTGTGTAATAATAGCCTCTTTAAACGGCCGAAGCCCTGTCAGTGTGAACGTCAGCGCTTTGGTAGTTTCTACCAGGCGGCGGCGTTCTTCTTTGGTGATCTCATTTACCTGCTTATCCGGGTCAATGCCACTGCGCTCTATGATCACAGGGACCAATTTGGCAGGATATAAATGGTTTAAGCTGTTTTTAAACTGTTTATTCTTTGCCTCTGCAAAATCCCTTAAAATGCGCTCATCCAGTTGTTCCTCTGTAAGAGCCGGTTTTAAGTCGATAGACAGCTTTAACAGGTTCTTGGCAATGGCCTTGGCACAGAAAGAACTGGCGCTTAACATAAGAGGGCCGCTGACTCCAAAATGTGTAAACAGCATTTCCCCAAAGTCACGGTACAGTTCCTTTTTGCCGTTAGATACAGTAGCTTCCACATTTTTAAGAGAAAGGCCCTGAAGGGATTTTACAATCTCAAGCTCTGCTGTCTCAAATGGCACTAAGGCTGGTGAAAGGGCTGTTACCTTAAGTCCTGCAGCCTGGGCCCACTGATAACCATCTCCTGTGGATCCTGTAGATGGATAAGACATTCCGCCGGTTGCTACGATGACGCAATCCGCATCCACAGCTGTCTTTTTTCCATTTTCTTCCAGGAAAATGCCTTTGCAGATGGTCTTATCTTCTTCTGTTATAAAGTTTAAACCTTTTACTTCCTTGCGAAGATATACTTTTACATTTTCTTTCTTTAATGTGCGATCTAAGGCTGCGATCACATCGGAAGAATGATCCGATAAAGGGAATACCCTCTTTCCTCTCTCTGTTTTCAGGCGCAGTCCTGCATCTTCCAGAAACTGCATCATATCTTCATTGGTAAAGCCGTAAAAGCTGCTGAACATAAATTTCTTATTGGTGATCACAGCTGCAAACAGCTCGTCCATATCACCGGCATTTGTCACATTGCAGCGGCCTTTTCCTGTAATAAAGATCTTTTTGCCCAGCTTTTCATTTTTTTCATAGAGGCTTACCGCACAGCCTTCCTTTGCTGCTGCAATAGCCGCGATCATACCTGCGGCACCGCCTCCGATGACGATTATATTTCTTTGGTTGCTCATGTATTGTTGTTTCCTTTATTATATATATTCGCGTTTCATGCATCCTGTTTCATAGAATATTGAACCTGTCTGTTAGTATAACATACTTATTTATAAATTTCATTCATATCTTATATCCAGATATTCAGGTCTTTGCATTTTTTTCAAAACCATAGATCCATTTTCCACGGAGAAACAAATACAGGAAAATAACAGAACTGATGCTCCAGGTCAGAGGATACGCCCAGAATACCATACGGATATCCGGGATAAAATGGACTGCCACTGTAATATAACTTACACGGAATAAACACCATACGCAAAGCATAACTACCATAGGAACAGAAGCATTTCCTGAACCGCGGAGCACAGCTGCAATACAATGTGAAAAAGCCAGCACACAATAAAACAGCGAAATGGTTTTTGCCTGCATAACGCCATAATGGACTACCTCCGGGTCGCTGTTAAAAGCTGCGATCAGAACCGGAGATACTGCGTAAATTGCAAAGCCGATCAGTTCCGCAATGGACATAGAACAAAGGATACCAAACCATGCCCCTTTTTTTGCACGGTCATACTGCTTCGCACCTAAATTCTGACTGACAAAAGTGGTCAGTGCCATATTAAAACAGGTTACAGGCAGAAATACAAATCCCTCGATTTTAGAATATGAGCCACAGCCTGCCATTGCCATTTTTCCAAATGCGTTGATATTTGACTGTACAAACACGTTTGCAAGAGCGATCACAGAGTTCTGGAAGCCGGAAGGTACACCATTCTGAATGATCTGGCTCAAACTCGGTCCATCAAAACGGATCTTACCAACCTGCAGCTGGTACTCTTCTTTTGTCCGTATCAAATGGATCATACAAAGGATCGCACTTGTAAACTGGGAAATAGCTGTCGCAAGGGCCGCTGACCCAACACCTTTGCCAAGACCTGCAATAAAAAATATATCCAGCACAACGTTGATGCAGGAAGAACAGATCAGATAGATCAGCGGATGACGGCTGTCACCTACAGACTGCAAAATTCCTACAAAAATATTGTACATAACAACTCCAAGGGAGCCTGCAAAATACGTGCGAAAATATGCCACTGACTCAGGAAGCACCTCTGCCGGCGTTCCCATCAAAACCAGGATCTTCGGCGCAAAATACATACCCACTACAGTCAGCACACTTCCTGCCACAAAACCAAAAGCCACTGTGGTATGGATCGCCTTGTGCAGGTTGTCACTGTTTTTCGCCCCATAATACCTTGCAATGACAACACCGGCTCCCATTGCAATACCATTAATAAATCCAACCATTAAAAAGATCAGATTGCTGGATGAGCTGACCGCCGCCAGTGCATTACTTCCAAGAAAATTCCCCACGATCAGTGAATCCGCCGTATTATACAGCTGCTGAAACAGGTTTCCTAAAAGCAGTGGAATGGCAAAAAAGATGATCTTTTGGGAGATGCTTCCTTCTGTCATTCTTGTTTTGCTTGCTGTGTTCATTGTGTGTGCCCCATCCTTTTGTATTTTAATTGCAGATCATCCTGCCGACTGCAATATCCCTTTCAATATCCGCAAATTATAAACATTTTACCGCAATATATCAATTTTGTTTGGATATATTGCGGCAAAATATTAAGTCCCCAGGATATCTTGCGAATAATGTCTTATGATCATATCCTTTAAAACTTCGTTTAAATTACTTTTTTAAATTTATACTTTCCTTTTCCATAACCAGGTACCGGTCTAATAATATCCGCCTGCACTAAATTAGAAAGAAGTTTGGAAGCACCTGAGCCTTTCAACGCAAGAAGTTCCATAACTGCACTTCTTCCAAATGCTTCATCAAAACCAAACTCTACAAAGAGTCTATGGATATGGGCAATCGTTTTTGCTGAAAAACCGTTGTTTTTTGTGAAAAGTACATTTCCAATGTCCACTTTTGCACTTTGAATGTCCACTTTTACATTTCCAATGTCCACTTTTTCTTCATTTAAAAGTCCACTTATGTGAAGATTGCGATTATGGAGCTCATTCTTCTCATTTAAAAGTAGATTTCGGAGGAATACTTCAAGATATTCTGTTGTTTCATGAATACCTTTCTGCAGATTCGTGTAATTTGCACGGACAAGCGCATTTCTAAAATACCATGCATTTTCCGCAAAAATATCATTGGTTGCAGAGAAACCAAGTATTCTCAAATATTTGATGAAAAACACTGCCGTTGTTCTCGTATTGCCTTCTCCAAAAATATGGATCTGCCATAAATTTGAAATAAATACCGCAAGATGATGAATAATCTCGTCCATCGAAAGATATTTATAACTAAAATTTTTCTCCTGTGAAAAATCATATTCAAGGGTTGCTCTCAATTCTGAAGCACTTCCATATATAACAGTTGCTCCATCAAGCACCCACTCTTTTTTGGTTATGTTATAATCTCTGATCTTTCCGGCGTGTTTGTAAATACCTTTTTCCATACTCACCACCTCACTTTTTTATTTTTGATTCATCTACGTCAAAACACTTCTTATCTTTTCTATTAATGTAATATCAGCAGGCAACCACTCTACATCATTTAGCTGAGCCATAGTTAGCCATTTTGCAGCCTCATGTTCCTTCAGCACCAAATCTCCGTTTATTACTTCACACCAGAAGCAATTCATAGAAAGATGAAATTCTGGATAATCATACTCAATCGTATCTATTAATTCTCCAACTTCTATCTCTGTATCAAGCTCTTCCATAATTTCACGCTTTAATGCTTCCTGTGGTGTTTCGCCAACTTCAATCTTCCCTCCAGGAAATTCCCAGCCGTCTTTTAACGCACCATATCCTCGTTGTGTAGCAAAAATAATTGGTTCTCCGTCTTTATTAACAGCTTTTATAACAGCTGCAACCACTCTTGTTGTTTTCATAATTTCCTCCATTTACGAATTTACAATATACTCATAGATATCCTCTCGCACTGGAACATCTAGAATCCACTCGATTTCTACTGCAGTCTTCTCTGTATTTACCATAGTAAATTCCTTAGTATTTCCACTTGCTGTCATATGTCCAAGGTAATAGAACTCTTTTGAAATCTTATCATCTTTATTTTTTCTCACAAAGAGTTCTACCTGAATGCCACGTTCCTTTGCCTTCAAAAAGTTCTGCACATCCTCTGATTTCAAAGTTCTTCCTGACTTTGAAATAGCAATCAGCCGATCTCTAGATCCCGGTATAAAATGATCTTCGTATTTAGTAGTGTCACTGATATTTTCTGATTTATCATAATTGATAAATACCGGAAATGTTTTCGTTTTTTTATCAAACTTATAGCCACCAATATTTAATGGCACTTCATTCTGTTCCCAATTTAAAAGGCGGCAGACATCCTCATACGTATATTTTTGATATAAAACCAAATCCGTCTGCTTATATGTATTTTTATAATTTCTTTCATAACGACGAATACCAAACTCAACAAGTTCCTGAAGCATTTCATAAAACTTATCATTTAACAGCATCTGCATAAAGGTTTTTGTTGGCTTATAATCAGTTCCATCATCTTCAATAAATACACACTGAGAATATGTCTTCTTTCCTGAACCAGCAGGAAATTCATTCGTCATAACATTCACTATGTTTTCCTTCTGATTCTGACTAACAATTTTCCCATATTCCTTCATATCTTCAGAAAGACCCGCAAACAAACCAAGTTTTGAACTTCCTCTTGCATATGCAAGCATCCTCTTTAACATTCTAAGTTCCTGGATTCTTTTCCCATTTGCTAACTTTTTCGAAACAAATTCGATTACTTTCTCCTCATTTTCTGATAAACGAATTTTGTATTCTTTCTCATACTTCACTAAAAATTTGTAATATGATCCAAGACTGTTATTATCAAAAATTCTGATAACATCCATCTCTCCGTAATCATCAAAATCGAGTAATCTAGGAATATGTCCAAGTTTATTCTTCAGATTCGTGTAATTCTCTCTTATAAGCTTTATATCGCTAAAATTCGCTTTATCTACAGATACAAAAATTCTCTTTCTGCTAATCTCATCAAAGTGCACTGTAGATGCCCCCGGAATCACTCTTCCACCTTCCATGATGTATCTACGGATATTGTCTTTATTGTAAGTTCTATCTCCTGATAATGCAATCGGGATCATAAAGTTATTATTATAGTTTCCAATAAAATCAAGAATTACCACATATTCTTTTCCATATGCTTTTCGTAAGCCCCTTCCAAGCTGTTGGATAAATACAATTGGCGATTGTGTTGGCCTAAGCATAATAACCTGATTGACTTCAACAATATCTACACCTTCGTTTAGTATTTCAACAGAAAAAATATAATCCAATGGCTCATGATCTGCTGTTGCATCTTCTTTATTCATGGCAAGTCTCTCAAATGCATTCTGTCGTTCCTGTTCAGAGGCACTTCCATTCAGCGCAATCGTTCTAAATTTCTGTCCTGTAGACGGATTGATCATATGATTAAATTTTTCTGATAGTTCCTCCGTTTCTTTGATGCTACTACAGAAAATCAGCCCTTTAACCTTGTCACCACTATATCCATAATAATCCGCTTCATTAATAATATGCTTTACTCGTTCATCACTGGTAAGCACGGAAAAGTCACGACTAGCTTCTTCATCATCTCCAATAATTGCTAAATCCGTGATTCCAAAATAGTGGAATGGACAAAGGAGATTTTCTTCCATTGCCTGCTGTAATCGAATCTCATATGCAATCTGATGATCGAATAGCTCATAAACATTTCTGCCTTCAATATTATCATCTCGCTTATCCGGAGTTGCAGTCATTCCAAGCCAAAGTTTTGGAGTGAAATGTTTCATTACTTTCTGATATGTATCTGCAGGAACATGATGGGCTTCATCAGCGTATGTCAAGATAGGTCTAACAATTTTTTTTGCCATATTTTAGATGGCAGAGAACAACCTTAATTTCTTATCAACAATTGGCCTGAGATTGTACCATCTGTTTTATCAGACCTTAAAATATAAGTAATTTCTATCTCATCCTTCATTGGTTTTAATAACAAAGCCGGACCAATCCATACTTTTTCATTTGGCTGTAAACTACGTATGTAAAATTCATATGTACTATCTGCATTTTCCATTGATGTCGCAAAATATTTCTGTATCTCCCTCTCATAATCACTAGCATCATATTGTGGTGCATTGTTCCCGAAAGGAGAATAATTAAAATAATGCTTTGCGTTAGCAATATTATCATTAATGCTATATGAAATATCCTCATCGTATCCAATATTTTCATCTGTTGGCATCATCAAGACTTCCTTAAATTTGATTTCCTCATATAGCATCCCTTCAACACCTTTTAGTTCCGGATTAATAGTATTCCTATCTGCATTTATAATAATAGCACTATCATTCTCGACTTTTAAATAAAGTGAAATTCGCGTATCATTTACTGTAGAAATATTGGCTATAGCCAATGGAACAATGATATATGGTTCAAATGTACTCCAATACATTTTTTGCATGTGTAATTTACACAGATAACATTGCAAATCTTCAATCAACTTGATTTTTCTTTGTTCTTCTTCAGTACCAATATATTCTGTTTTTTTATCCATCAAATCCACTTTGACTTTTAGGTCTCCCAGATTCCAAAAATCAGGTGCTGGTACAAAGCCCATAGCATCATTCAAAACACTATTGTATAAAATCTTACTTTCTTCTGAGATTTCTTTCTTCCTCGGCTTTGTTAGTCGTTCAGTAATATCATCACTTTCCGATATTTCTGTAGTTCCACAGGATAATTTTATAGTATTAATTTCATCAACAAGGCTTTTTATTTTCTTAATCCATGCATCATAATTCTTCTTTAAGTAATCACTGTTTATAGGATTATATTTCACAATGTCTGATACAATTTCCCCATTAACATAAGATCCTATTCTATATGCTGCCATTCCATTTTTAGGTCTAACTCCATTTTCTATTACATTCATCACTGTATCCGCGATAATATTTCTGATATTTTTTCTTACAACAGCTTTATCTTTGTTATTGAGTGTATAAAATGTTAATCGTCTATGTTCTAAATCAAACGGCATGCAGTTTGCATTTCCGTAATCTTCATTTGCTATACAAATTATATTCTCCCAGCCAATTACACCAGCTGCATACCCTAATTCTAAAAGGACATTCGGATTAGGTGATAATTTTTGTATTTGTACATATTCTCCATTTTCATTTAATTCATAATGTTCTGAATTAATTATGCTTACATCTGCAACAAAAATATCGCACTGTTGTATTTTTTCAAAAATCACATTTGTAATATCCGGGCTTCCATAATTCCCCCTTGTATCTCTATTAGCCTCAACATATACTGTATCCTTTAATGTTTTAACTGCAGCATCTATGCAACTTTGGATAAAATTTCTTGTTTCAGCCCCTGGCAAATCCGATTGCCATGAATAAAAAATATTAATATTCGCCATGCCATCTCCTATATAAATATTACCTTTTTTCTTTTCACATATATAATCTCTATGTCATACCCAAGCTATTCCATCATCTGCGCAAAGGTCTTATTAACAACACTATCAGTCCTTTTGATAATATGATTCACATAGGCTTTTGTATTATCAATTCCTTCTGCAATCTGCACCTGGTTTTTCCTTGCTCGATACACTTTGCCTTTATGTCCAGTTCGGTATTATTATTTACCGTAATTCCAGTTATCTACCGAAAACAAGTTACCTTATTCATATAATTAATCGTACATCAAACCCACTCTTTTTTCAATGAAAAGAAGCCGATCAGACTCATCATCCAACCGGCTTCTACACTCAAATCCCTATAAAATTCCTAACCTCATCCTTGAACTTCCAAACAATCTCCACATGCTCTAGATCCATGACAACAACCTTCTCAATCAGTTCCTGCACCATTGCCTGTGTCAGTTCATCCGCTCCGGAATACTTCTTCATCACACCAAGAGCTTGTGATAAGCTGTCATCCTTCATGGTTTCTGCAGCCTTAAGCTTCTGCTCCAGTTCTGCTATATCAGCATCGAGTTTTTCAGCCAACCTACCAAGATCTGCTCTTCTTCTCTGGTACATTTCTTTATCCAACTGCCCCACCATAAACTGATCCACATTTACAAATCTGTCTGATTCGCATTTTTCCTTTTCCTGCTGCAACCTGGCAAGTTTTTCGGCCAGAATCAGATTGTCCTGTCTGCTGACATTATTCTGCTTGTCCAGTTTCTGCTTAAAGGCATCTGTCATAGCAAGCAGCTGCCTTATCACAGACCATACTATCTCATTCAGATTATCTTCTATAACATACCGCTTGCAGCATCCATCTTCGCCTGTCTGCTCTTTTGCATGTGGACAGGTAAAATACCTGTAGCTAACTCCATTACGAGAATATGTCTTATAACTCATTGCCCTTCCACAGATACCGCACTTAACTTTCCTGTAAAGAGGATATGTCTTTGGAATAACATTCTTCATTTCACCAATCTCGCAAAAGATTTCCTGTGCTTTCAGAAAATCCTCTTTAGTAATAATTCCCTCATGCCTACCTTCCACGATAAACTGCTCTTCTTTCGGTACTGATGCAGTATGCTTGCATCCAACACCAATTCCTTGCCTTTTATGACCTACAATAGCGCCATAATACATTTCCTGCTTCAATATCGTTCGGAGATTGGCATGTGTCCAGCAAGCTTTATCAGAAGAATTAACAAACTTCTTTGTCCCTGGATGCTTGCGTCTGTAGTACTGCCCCGGTGTTTCAACACCCCTCTCATTCAGAGTTCGTGCCATATCAATCAGACGCATCTTGGCAATAGCCATACCAAATATCTCCCTGACAACTACTGCCGCCTCTGGATCAATAATCAGCTTATGCTTATCCTTCGGGTCCTTCATCAGGCCATAAGGCACATGACCACCAAGATATTTTCCTTGCTTCATCTTCTGATACTTTGCGGTCTTAACTTTCACGGACAAATCCTTGCTGTAATAATCATAAACGATATCCACCAATTAAAAACGGAGAGTCCGGATTATGCTTTCTCATATTTTCTTTGACCAAAACCGGATTTACATTCGCATAACAGTATTTACATAAATGTCCGCAAGTATCATAGGCACCTATATCTGTCCCCAAAAGACATGCGCATTCCCCATTTCTCTGATTTTTCTTTCTCTTTGGAACTTCCAGTCTGCTATTGAGAGCTGTCTCAAATGTATGAACAGTCATACATCCGGAGCAATCTGCACCATATTTTGCAAGATCTTCTCCTTCTGCACAAGGCTTTAACACCATTCCATACTTTGACGCTATTTTTACAAATGCTTTTCCTATCACAGCCCTGTCTTCTGCCCGTACCGATTTTGCTTCTGGGAAATTGCGTTCCACCTTTTTATAAATATCTATAAAGCTGATTACACAAGTCTTTGTGTATCCAGCAAGAATTTCAGCCATTTTTTCAAATTCAGATATATGCCACTCCACAGAATGTTTTTTATCTATAAAAATCGGATCATATCTCCATCCCATACTGTCTGCGCCCACGACATCCGACAATTCTTTAAAACCTTCCATCACAGTTTCTTTATCCGGAACGTTTGGCTCAATATCCCGTCCGTAAGGTGTAATTGTTACAAACCAGTATTGACCATACGGTTTTAACTCATCAAGAAACGGCAGCATTGGAAGAGGGTTCTTCGTGCAGAATGCGATCAGATCCACAACTTCTGGTGAAAGGCTGTATTTCGTCACCTGTTTTGGATTATAGGGATTCCTCACGCATACATATCCCTCTTTTATCCGATTCAAAAACCATTTTGAATAAAATGCAGGTATATCTGTTCTCATTCCTGTTTGTATTATCATTTTATCATCCCCTCTCTTGTCACTATTCACTCTGTTCACAGCCGCCCTTTATCACAAGTCTACAGTTCTTTCAGGATCTCTCCAATATCTTCATTCATGCAGACAGATTTTTTCCTTATTTCTTCCGGTGCATATGCTTCACCCTGGTTCAGACACACATAAAATGCATGTTGAAATGTGTTTGTCATCTGCCAAAACGGATATTTTATAATACCAGGGGTATTATATCCTACACCAAGTTCAAGAAACACTATTTTCTGCTTTTTATGATCCTGTATAAATTTCTCGTACCGTTCTGCTGCCCAGTGCCATCCCTCATCTTCAACAAATGTCTGATCAGATCTGAGATTCATACTCATCGGCTTACCGCAGCGCGGGCAATATGGAATCAGACCCGTCGGAACCGTAAGCTTTATTTCTCCGTCTTCCGGTTTTTGCAGTTCCCCGTCTTTCATCTGAAATCCCTGACTCAGCACCATTTTCTTTATGATTTCTTCATTGTCATAGGTTTCTTTATGACAAGGCTCACTACATTGAAACAAGCCGTAATCTCCCTGTGTATAGAAGATTCTGTTTTTAGCGAATCCTGCTTTCTGAAAACAATGATCCACATTTGTCGTCAGTACAAAATAATCTTTTTCTTTTACCAGATCATACAGGTTCTGATATACCGGTTTTGGTGCATCCATATATCGATTAATATAGATATATCTGCACCAGTATCCCCAGTGTTTTTCCAATGTTTTATATGGATAGAAGCCTCCTGAATACATATCGGAAAATCCATATTTCTTTCTGAAATCCGAAAAATATTTTTCAAATCTTTCTCCATTATACACAAAACCGGCTGATGTGGAAAATCCCGCACCAGCCCCAATTACAACTGCTTCTGCTTCCTCAATTTTTTCTTTTATCTGTAATATCTTATCTGAGTAACTGGTTGTAGAGTCGTTCATCTTCCTCTTTAAAAACATTAAATATCACCTTTATCTTTGATTTTGTCTTTTCTTTATATTGCTTTACTGTCTGTACTGCAAGCTCAGCAGCTCTTTTATTCGGAAACATAAACACACCGGTTGAAATACAACAAAAAGCAATACTCTTTACCTCATTCTCATCAGCTATCCTAAGACACGATTCATAGCAGGATATCAGTAAACGTTCATGTTCCTTTGTCAGCTTTCCCTGTACGATTGGGCCAACTGTATGAATCACATGATCACAGGGCAGATTAAATGCCGGGGTGATCTTTGCCTGCCCTGTCGGTTCTTCCTGTCCCTGTTCTATCATCATATTATTGCAATAGTTTCGAAGCTGAATTCCTGCATAGGTATGAATGCAATTATCAATACAATTATGGCAGGGCTGATAGCAGCCTGTCATGCCGCTGTTGGCTGCATTTACGATTGCTCCCACTCTAAGTCTTGTAATATCGCCCTTCCAGATATAAAGATCAGGCTGTGCCTCCCTGATATCTGCCAATGTGACAATCCCTTTCTTCTCATTTTCTTCCGAAAGGTACGCATCCTGAATCTGCAAAAATGCATAATCCATTTTCTTCGGCATTCTTATATTCATAAGCGATCGGAGCAGTATTTTCTGCTTGCCTGCATCTGATGGAATCTGCATGTTCTCATATTCCGGCCGCTCTTTCAACAATCCTTCAATTAAATATTTTCTTCTGTCATCCTGATTCATTTCCTGATCACCGCTTTCACCGGACATTTTTCATAACAGCTTCCACAGTGCAGACAGTGCTCCTGCCGGATGACAAAAGGTGTCCCCTTCTCAATACATTTCTGTGGACAATGTTTCATACATGTGCCACAGCCGATACAGGATTCTGTTATGTAATATCCCTTTTCTTTTACACTAGCATTTCCCAGAATATATGTCTCCCGGAAAATTGGATTTACGCCAAGATTAAAATACTCCACTTCCGCCTGATCAATACAGAAAATAATTCCGATTTCTCTTGTATCCCCCGGATATACATTGGCAAGATATGGCTGTTCTTCAAAAACGATATCCATCCATTTTTTCTGCTCATTCTCTGCTACTGCGTAAGCCTTTCCTGACAAACGAATCATTTCTTTGTATTTGGTATAAGCAAGAATCTGAACCCTGCCATCTTCCATTAATTCTTTACAAAAATTTTTACCTCTGGCGGTGAAAAAATAGAGTGCATCCGGCTCATAATGAATCGCACTGATATTCCGTATCTGTGGTGCCCCTTCACTGTCCACTGTTGCGAATGCAAGCACTCCCACCAATTCCATTTTTTTCAGACATGTTGCTAAATCCATCTGTTCTCCACCTCTCCATATAATCAAGTGTTTTTTTCAATAAATCCAATACTATTCTACAATTTTAATTCTTCCCGGTTTTCTTGGCTTACTTTTCGGCTGTTTCCCGTCTATATATCCTAATATAACAAATCCCTGGCATGCATATCCTTCCGGCACTCCCCATTCGCTCATCAGTCTTCTTCCTTCTTCTGAATCAAATGTTTCATAGCCTCTTGAGATAATACATGATGCAATTCCAAGCTCTGTTGCCTGCAGAATCATGTTTTCCATCATGCAAAAGGCATCTGCTGTCTTGAAGAGAAAATTATTCTGGCAGAATACACACACAACCGTAGGCGCATCATAAAACCCATTTTTTATAGTTGGATCATCAATTGTGCTTGGCTGCTCCTTTGAGACAAAACTACCTGCCAGGTGTGAACGGTCAAAATCTGCCATATTCAACTTTCCCACGTAAGCTGCCAGTTCCTTATTATGTATCGCAACCATCATACTTCTCTGTCCGCCTCCGGCATTCGGTGCAAAATTTCCGGCTTCCAGAATCTTTTCCAGGTCATCACGTCTTATCTGCTCACCGGTATATTTCCGAATGGAATGCCTTGCTTTGATGATATCTATTAACATGTAAGCACCTCCCCGGTAATCTCATTTCTTGTTTTCCAGCACTGCGGATCCGCCCCGTAAAAGTTACCGCTTGTTCCATTGGCAACTGCCGGACATCCACGACACCATGCCTTAAGTTCACATTTGCTGCATTTTACAAATTTATCGTAATCTCTGTATTTTTCCATCTGACAGATCCAGACGTCTGCCAGCCGGTCTTCAAAAATATTGGCCACTTTACTGTCAGTTACCCTTCTGCATGCCATAATATCTCCATTGGAAGATATGGTAATATGACAGTTTCCACAGTTACAGCCACCATAGATCATTCCTGCCTCTGTACTCTCAGGAAGCTTAAACTGTCCCGTTTCATATTCATACAGCGTCCACAAATGATCCTTTTTATTGAAATAGGTCTCGCATCCTGCCTTTTCATATGCCTTATACTTTGCATCGCAGACTTCCAGAAGTTTTCTGTACTCTTCCTGTGTCATGCTTGTGTCAACTTCACCACCTGTAGGCACATAGCGCGAAAATGCAAAAACCTTTACTTTCGCTTTTACAACTTCATCAATAATATCCGGTATCTCATCCATATTTGTTTTGGATACCGTACTCATAATTACACTTTTTATTCCTGCTCTGTTCAGACATCCGATTTTCTCAATCGTCAGATCAAAACTTCCCGGCTTTCTGAACCAGTCATGAGTTTCTCTCATTCCATCAAGGGACATCTGATACTTCTCACAACCACAAACCTTTAACATTCTGCAAATTTCGTCGTTCAAATGAAATGGATTTCCCATTAAGGTAAAAGGTATCTTTTTCGATTTCAGTAATACCATTAATTTCCAGAAGTCCGGATGAAGGATAGGATCTCCGCCGGTAATATAAAAATATGGTACTCTGCCATATACTTTGCAGAAATCCTCACAGTTTGCTACTACCTCTGTCATCTGCTTCCATGTCATAGACTTTAATTCCTTACAGCCTTCGCCTGAGAAAATATAACAATGCTTACACCGCTGATCACATTCATCTGTAATATGCCACTGAAAAGAAAAATACTGACTCATCCTATCCAACTCCTTCCTTAACTTATTTTACTTGTCAGATGCTCCACATGCTGTTCCGCATGCTGCCGGTTTCTCCGCTGGTTTGTCTGCTGCTCCGCATGCTGAACCAGCTTCTGTTTCTGATTTTTTCCATCCGAAAAGATTTGATAATGCCATTTTGTTACCTCCTGATATTTTTGTTTGTTGTTATCTTTGTTGCAAGATTATAATATCAAGAATTTTTAACCGGCAAAAGTACGCACAATTTTATTACATAGGCATAAAAAGGTAACCCTAGTTACTTTTTTGTAACCTATTGCTTCTTTTTTATTGTTAGATTAAAATTAAATATAACAATAAAAAAGGATATTATATAAGGAGGCGATCACATGTTAACAAAAGAAGAATTACCGGAATGTCCGGTTGCAACCACAGTTTCGCTCATTGGCAGTAAATGGAAATTACTGATTATCCGAAATTTGCTGGAACGCCCTTGGCGATTCAATGAATTAAAGAAAAATCTTGAAGGAATCCGTCAGAAAGTTCTCACCGATAGTTTGCGCTCCATGGAAAATGATGGTCTCATTATTCGCACAATTTACCCGGAGGTTCCACCAAGAGTTGAGTACAGTCTCAGCGAACTTGGACTTACTTTGAAACCGATTCTCGACTCAATGGTCGAATGGGGTAACGCCTATAAAAAAATGTAGAAAAATGCACTTCTCCGATTAAACTCTATGAGGTGACCCCGAAAAGTAAGACTTTATAGTTAGAATTAGCTCTTTTCTCTACCCGTTATTGATTTTGAGCATACTTACCCAGACCTTCTTTGAAGAAAGCCTGGGATTTCTTTTTCTTTTTTTGAATTATCTAAATTTATGCTGTTTCTTTCAGCCTAAACAGATGCTGTCCTGTTTTTTCAGACTGTATTTTATTATGTAGTTTATTGATATTGTGTGCGATTGCAAGAATGACACTTTGTGCAGTGACGTTTTCTTTTCCGCGGTACATATATCGTCTGAATTCCATATCCTGTTTTACAGAAGCGAAGGACCTTTCTGCCTGTATACTTCGATTCACTCTAAGTTGAATTCCGTATGGGCTGGTTATGCGTTCAAAATCTTCTGCCCTTTTCTGTTTCATGGTTTTTGAAACATACAGTGTTTTATTACGCTGTTCCATTGATGTCTTCTATAATCTTTGCAAACAGTTTTGTCTGATTTTTGGTAACGGCCTTTTTCCAGACAAATGTATATCTGTTAGCAGCTGACTCAATTTTTGTGCCGTCAATAAATATATGTCTTCCAGAAATTCCTCCTAATTCGTATAAGATATTTGAAACTTCTGCGAGAATGTTTGAGGAACATTGGGACAGATGCAGTGAGATGAACCGCGCAATAGTCGCATGATTCGGAGACGGCTTTCCCTCCAGAAGATACATAAAATTGATATCTCGTCTACACGATTTCTCGATATCGCGACTGGAATAGATCCGGTTCATTCCTGCATAGATAACGATTTTCAACAACTGTTTCGGCGAAACCTGATCTTTTTTGATCTTTCCATAAGTATTATAAAGATCTGAGAGCTTCATTCCCTCCACAAAAGTACTCAGCAGGCGGACTGGATCATCTGATGGAATGTTTTTTCGATATCCAAAGGAAGTTTAATTTGATAGTACAGGCAAGATGCGGTATAATCTTTCTGTAATTTAATGTGTTTGGTCATACATTAATTTTACACCAAGAGCCCGACTTTTCGAAGCCGGGCTCTTAAATTTTTTCAAAAAAAGTGCTGCCACACTAATTTTCATTTAGTGCGACAGCCCCCTGTTTTTTATACACGTTTTGCACAAATTGCTTTATTGTATGATTAGTACAGCTTTGCACCTGCCGGGATATGGTTATCTACCATCAGCAGATTCAGCTTCTCTTCGCCGTTTTCTTCACATACTGCACTTAAGAGCATACCACAGGACTCAATTCCCATCATGGCTCTTGGTGGCAGGTTGGTGATGGCGATCAGAGTCTTCCCTACCAGTTCTTCTGGCTCGTAGTAAGCATGGATACCGCTTAAGATGGTACGGTCTGTGCCGGTTCCGTCATCCAGAGTGAACTGAAGAAGCTTTTTGGATTTCTTTACTGCTTCGCAGGCTTTTACCTTTACAGCGCGAAAATCAGACTTGGAGAAGGTTTCAAAGTCAACCTGCTCTTCAAATAATGGCTCTACTTTTACCTTGGAGAAGTCGATCTTCTCGTTTGGTGTAAAGAAACCATTGTTGTCACCAGCAGTTGCGCCTGCTTCTGCTGCACCAGCTGCCTGTGCTGCATTGTTTGCTTCATTCTTTGCAGCGCCCTGTGTCTTCATGGTTGGGAGCAAAATTCGGCTCCCTTCATCCTGCTCCATGCCGCTCTGTAAGGCTTCAAAGCCTGCACAATTCTCGGTTCGTGAAACTTTTTTCATTCGTCTCGTGTCCTCTTGTGCCGTCCTTCTCGCTTCAAAAGTTGTAGAAAAGTTGTAGAAAGTTGTAGTGCGCCTGTTATGGCATATCGCTGGCACAGGAATGGCAGAAAACTGCTGTGTTTCTCAGGATGCTGTTCTACCATGAACTCTATATAAAGAACGGCTTGATCGTTTAACCGCAGACGCATACATTATTATATAATAACCTTCAAGTCCATCCAAGTCAACGATTTTATCGAAACATTTTATTACTTTTATTACCCCGCCTTTAATACATAATACATAAATAAAGAGGAGACTGTCATGCCAGAATACCAACTTCAAATCAAACAAGTGGTAGATTACCCACGATGCCGGATTTATCGTGAGTTCATCCACAAAC
>ENA-OPEV01000889-OPEV01000889.1-human-gut-metagenome-genome-assembly--contig:-NODE-889-length-18008-cov-4.637052_pt1 | contig 18008 bp, 14 predicted proteins | sample MGYA00241637_ERZ501537 | MGnify/ENA primary metagenome ERZ501537 (study PRJEB25962, sample SAMEA1972159) | human gut metagenome | biome: human gut; feature: human-associated habitat; material: faeces...
TTGAAGCGATGAACGTACCAGGTGCAGGACCAAAAGGATGCGAATTTGGATGTATGGGATTTGGAAGCTGTGCAGCAGTATGTCCAGAAAATGCGATTTCTATCGTGAACGGAATCGCTCACATCGACGAAGAAGCATGTGTAGGATGTGGAAAATGTGCAGAAACATGTCCAAAAGCATTGATCGACCTTGTACCAGAAAACAAGAAAACAAGAGTACAGTGCAGCTCTAAAGAATTCGGTAAAAACGTTATGTCTGTATGTAAAGCAGGATGTATCGGATGTAAAGCATGCGAAAAAGTATGCCGTCTTGGAGCAATCAAAGTTGAAAACAACATCGCACAGATTGATTACGATAAATGTGTAGGTTGTGGATTATGTGCAGGTAAATGTCCAAAAGGAATCATTACAGGAAAGAAATTAGTTCCTAAGAAACCAGCACCAAAGAAAGAAGCTTAATCTTTCTTTATATCATTATAATAATAAAGAAGCAGGAGATTCGAGAGATCAGAATCTCCTGCTTTTTTCTGCTTCTATTCATGGAAAAAAAGAATACTATTATAATAGGAAGAAAAAGGATTCCTGACATGAAATTTCTCGAACTTCGGCAAAAAGATGTGATCAATTGTAATACAGGAGAATGTTTAGGCTTTGTCCTAGACCTCGAATTTGAAATCCATACGGGTAAGATCTGTTATCTGATCGTTCCCAAAACAACGAAGATGCTCATATGCGTTGGCAAGAATAAAGTTTACAAAATCCCCTACAAATGCATTGTAAGGATCGGCAGAGATACGATTCTAGTCGATATCAACGAAAAAGAATGCCTGAAATAAAAGAAAAGCTTTCTTTTCTACAAAAAAAATGATATACTTCAAGCAGTAAAAACACGGAGGTACAAGAAGATGAGATGCCCATATTGTGGAAGTGAGAATTCCAGAGTCGTAGATTCCAGACCGGCAGAAGACAACAATGCGATCCGTAGAAGAAGACAATGTGACGAATGCGGAAAACGTTTTACAACTTATGAGAAGATAGAGACAGAACCGTTGAGTGTCATCAAGAAAGACAAGACACGACAACTCTACGATCGAAACAAGATCCGGAATGGAATCGTACAATCCTGTCACAAACTCCCAGTATCCATGGGGCAGATCGAAGCAGCGATCGATGAGATCGAGACAAAGATCTATAACATGGGAACAAGAGAAGTTGAAACATCTGTGATCGGAGAGATGGTCATGGACAAATTAAAGGATTTGAATGAAGTTGCATACGTAAGATTTGCAGCCATTTACCGTGAGTTCAAAGATGTGAACACATTTATGAGTGAATTAAAGAAATTATTAAAATAATCACAATTGTTTTGAATAAACAAGATTGTAAAAATATTACTTTTATGATAAACTAACCATATCATTTTGAAACCAGCTTCCTTTTTGAGAAGAGAAGGAGTTGAGTATTATTTATCAGGAAGTAATCTCAGGAATCGTCAGTGGAGTGAGTGGAAAGCTCATCCACGTAGAAGTAGAGATCAGAAACGGCCTGCCATATTTTACAATGGTAGGCTATCTTTCCAAAGAATCTATGGAAGCAAAAGAGCGGGTTGCATCAGCACTGCGCTCCATCGGCCATCCCTTACCGTCGATGAAGATCACCGTTAATTTATCCCCAGCCAATATAAGAAAGAACGGAACCGCGTTCGATTTCCCAATCGCCGTGGCCTTTTTAGGATGCCTGAATTTAATTGATGCAAGCAAGTTAGATGACATCTGTATTATGGGGGAATTAGGACTAAACGGCAAGATCAGAGGTGTAGGAAACTGTCTTCCGATCGTTTTAGAAGCAAGAAAACAAGGAATTCACAAGTTCTTTGCGGCAAGTGAAGATGAGAATTCTCTAAGAGGGATTGAAGATATTGAAGTGGTATTTATGGACAGTTTACAGGATGTCCTGGACTATTTTCATGGAACATATCATCAAAAAAGTTGCAGAAGTGCAACAACTTATCAAAAGGAAGAGTCAGAAGAAGACTTCAGTGACATTATCGGACAACAACATTTAAAAAGAGCGATGGAGATCGCGGTCACTGGAAGACATCATCTATTGATCATTGGTTCCCCAGGTTCAGGAAAAACAATGGCAGCCAGAAGGATCCCGACCATTCTTCCACAACTATCAAAAGAAGAGAAGATGGAAGTTCAGGCAATCTATGATGCCACTGGAATTCCACGGTATTTAGAAGATGATACCAGACCATTTCGCCAGCCACATCCAATGATCCCGAAAGCTGCATTCCTTGGAGGCGGCAAGACGCCGACGGCAGGAGAGATCACATTAGCACATCATGGCATTTTATTTCTGGACGAATTTATGGAATTTAAAACAGAATGTATCGAAGCACTCAGACAGCCATTGGAAGATGGAACGATCGATATCACCAGAAATGGGATCTACCACAAGTTTCCGGCAGACTTTCAACTGATCGCCACCATGAATCCATGTCCTTGCGGTTATGGATTGGAAGATGGGATCTGCCGATGTACTTATCATGAAAAAAAGCGTTATCTAAAGAAATTGTCCGGTCCGATCTTAGACCGTTTTGACATGGTCCTATGTCTAAGTAAAAAAGAGGCTGATATACAGAAGATACAAAAAGAGAGTCAAGAAACATCCAATCAGATCAAAGAACGCATCGAAACAACCATCCAAAGAGAAAAAAAGTTATTAAAAAACTATCAATGCAGTGATACCAGCCATTTAAGTCACATACAGTTAAACAAGCTCCTTCATTTATCCAAAGAATGCAAAGAGATTTTAGATATCGCCTATCGATCTGGCAAGATCACAAGGCGAGGAATGGATAAGATTTTAAAAGTAGCTCTGACGATCATGCTTATGGAAAATGAATCAGAGATCAAACCAATCCACCTGATGGAAGCCATGACCTTCAGAAATACAGGATTTATCAAAGAGGTGCTTGAATATGGAAGATAAATTATATTGGTACTGGCTATGCGGCAAAGTCCGATTGCCGATCAAGAAGCAAAAAGAATTGATGGATATCTTCATTCATCCAAAAGAACTTTATAAGATTAAACCAGCAATCTTAAAAGAACACATGACACAACTTGAATACGATCGTTTCGTTCATTCAAGAGATGAAACAGCGATCAAGAAAGGTTATGAAGCTCTGCATCGTGAAAATATCCGTTTTATCATTCAAAAAGAAGCTGCTTACCCGAATCGATTGAGGAAGATCTATGATGCTCCCTATGGGATTTTTCAAAAAGGTCAGCCATATGAAGAAAAAGAACTGTCAATAGCAATCGTTGGATCAAGATATCCGACAACTTATGGATTCGAAATTTCAAAAAAGTTCGCAAAAGAGCTGGCTCAGCAAGGCGTACAGATTGTAAGTGGACTCGCAAGGGGCGTAGATGGGACGGTTCACCGTGAAATAATCGACAAAAAAGGACAGGCTGTTGGGGTTTTAGGATGTGGAATCGATCTCATTTACCCAAAAGAAAATTTTCAGTTATTTTATGACATGTATGCGAATCAGACAGTTATTTCTGAGTACCCGCCAGGCAGTGAACCGCTCAAATGGCATTTTCCAGAAAGAAACAGAATCATCAGTGGATTAAGTGACGGAATCCTCGTCACAGAAGCCAGAGCAAGGAGCGGATCGCTGATCACGGCGGATTGCGGGCTTGATCAGAACAAAGAAGTATTCGCGGTTCCCGGAATGATCACAGACAAACATTGCCAAGGATGTCATGGATTGATCAAACAAGGAGCAAAATTAGTTGAAAATGTCGACGATATTTTAACAGAATTTTCAGAATTCACGGGATTTTCACGAAAATTTCCAAAGCATAGTGCAAAATCTCTTGCAAAGGCAGAAAAAAGGGTGTATGATATGTTGAGTTTGAAACCGAAATATATTGATGAGATCTTAAGTACATCCCAAGATTCTTATGAAGAAGTGATCCAAGCTTTATTTCAATTAGAAGCGAAAGGATATATCAAACAGATCCATCAGAACTTATATATCAAAAAAATGTAAACAAGGGGTAATACTATATGCCAAAATATCTAGTTATCGTCGAATCACCGGCGAAAGCCAAAACAATCAAAAAGTTCCTGGGCAGGAATTACGAAGTGATCGCGTCCAACGGGCATGTTCGCGATCTGCCAAAGAGTACCTTAGGAATAGATATCGAGAATGACTTTGAACCAAAGTACATTACGATCCGTGGGAAGGGTGAAGTATTAGCAGCTCTTCGTAAAGCGGTAAAAAAAGCAGACAAAGTATACCTCGCGACTGACCCGGACCGTGAAGGAGAAGCCATCTCATGGCATTTATATTACGCATTAAAACTGGAGAACAAAAACTACAGTCGAATCACATTTAATGAGATCACAAAAACAGCTGTCAAAGACTCCATTAAACACGCAAGAGACATCGATATGAACTTAGTCGATGCACAGCAGGCAAGACGTGTTCTGGACCGAATCGTAGGATACCAGATCAGTCCGATCCTCTGGGCAAAGATCAAACGAGGGTTAAGTGCTGGACGAGTTCAGTCCGTAGCCCTACGCCTGATCTGTGACAGAGAAGAAGAGATCAATCTGTTTATTCCACAGGAATACTGGTCCTTAGAAGCCTTATTAGATGTCAAAGGAAGCAAAAAGCCATTAGAAGCCAAACTGATTGGCAATAAAGAACAGAAGATCGAGATCCACAGCGAAGAAGAGATGAATGAGATCTTATCCTATTTAAAAGGAAAAGAATTCACCGTCGAAGGAGTGAAAGTCACAGAACGATTAAAGAAGAGCCCACTTCCATTTACGACAAGTACTCTTCAGCAGGATGCATCCAGCAAGTTAAACTTCGCACCACAGAAAACGATGCGTATCGCACAGCAGTTATATGAAGGTGTCAATATCAAAGGACAGGGAACCGTCGGTCTGATCACATACTTACGTACAGACTCCACACGTATCTCTGTAGAAGCCGATGCCGCAGCGAAAGAATATATCAAGGAAGCTTATGGAGCCGAGTTCGTTGGAGCAGGAACTGTTGCCAAGAAAGACGACAAGAAAGTACAGGATGCACATGAAGCCATCCGACCAACCTACATGACAAACTCACCAGCAAGCATCAAAGATGAACTATCAAGAGATCAGTTCCGTTTATACCAGCTGATCTGGAACCGTTTCATGGCAAGCCGTATGGCACCAGCCAAATACGAGAATACATCTGTAAAGATCGCTGCCGGAGATTATCGTTTTAATGCATCCGCAAGCAAGATCGCCTTCGATGGATTCCTATCTGTATATAACATTAACAACGAGAAATCCGAAGGAAATGTAATGTTAAAATCCATCGATGAAGATACCAAACTTACATTAAATGATTTAGAACCAAAACAGCATTTTACACAGCCACCAGCTCATTATACAGAAGCATCCTTAGTTAAGACACTAGAAGAGTTTGGAATCGGACGTCCAAGTACTTACGCACCAACGATTTCAACGATTACAGCAAGACGTTATGTTGTAAAAGAAAAGAAGAATTTATACGTCACAGAGCTTGGAGAAGCAGTTAACAACATGATGAAGAAAGCATTCGCAAGTATCGTCGATGTGAACTTCACAGCGATGATGGAAGGCCTGCTTGATATGGTAGAAGAAGGCAAAGTCCATTGGAAATCCGTCATTGAAAACTTCTACCCAGACTTTGAGATCGCAGTGAAGAATGCAGAAAAAGAATTAGAGAAGATCAAGATTGAAGACGAAGTCACAGACGTTATCTGCGATGAATGTGGAAGAAATATGGTCGTGAAATACGGACCATACGGGAAATTCCTTGCATGTCCTGGATTCCCAGAATGCAGAAATACAAAACCACATTTTGAAAAAGTCGGAATTCCATGCCCAATGTGCGGCGGAGAAGTTGTCTTAAAGAAAACGAAAAAAGGAAGAAAATATTACGGATGTGAAAATAATCCGGAATGTGAATTTATGTCATGGCAGAAACCATCCACAGTCAAATGTGAAAAATGCGGAAGCTATATGATCGAAAAAGGTAAGAAGCTTGTATGCTCTAGCAAGGAATGTGGATTCGTATGCAGCATGCCAGAAGATGCAAAAGAGAAAGAGACTTCCGGGGAGTCAGTGTCAAAATAAGGAGAAAAAATATAGATGAGTAGTATACAATTACTAGATAAAACAAGAAAGATCAATAAATTACTTCATAATAACAATTCACAGAAAGTTGTATTTAACGATATCTGTAAAGTCCTGACAGAAGTAATGAATTCAAACGTCCTTGTCATCAGTAAAAAAGGAAAGATCTTAGGTAAAAATGAAGCAGACCACATCGAAGTGCTTCATCAGCTGATCTCAGGAAATGTCAAAGATTATGTTGATTTTTCATTAAATGAAAGACTATTAACAATCCTTTCTACCAATGAAAACGTCAGCCTTTCCACACTGGGATTTGAGTCAGACGTTGATGATTACTATGCGATCATCGCACCGATCGATATCGCAGGAGAGAGATTCGGAACATTATTTATGTACCGCCAGAGAGAAAATTATTCCATTGATGATATTATCTTAGCGGAATATGGAACAACCGTTGTCGGACTTGAAATGTTAAGATCTGTAAGCGAAGAAGTGGAACAGGAACGAAGAAAGAAAGGAATCGTTGATTCCGCGATCAGTACGTTATCCTTCACAGAACACAAAGCAGTGATCCATATCTTAGAAGAATTAGAAGGCAATGAAGGAGTCTTAGTTGCAAGTAAGATCGCAGATAGATTCGGGATCACAAGATCTGTTGTCGTAAACGCACTAAGGAAACTAGAAAGTGCCGGAGTTGTTGAGACAAGATCCTCTGGTATGAAGGGAACATATATTAAAGTAGTGAATGACTTTATATTTGACGAGATCACAAAGCTTGATTAATTCTTTTAGAATTAAAGAAAAAGTTCTTGCAAAGAAGGACAAGGTTTGATATACTGTCATAGGTAAAAATAAACACGCTATTGGAATTCTGGTAAGTGCCCAAGAGGTTTGTCAGAACGATGAAAATAGCGGAAGCAAAAACTAAAGGAGATTTAAAATGAGCGTTATTTCAATGAAACAGTTACTTGAAGCAGGTGTACATTTCGGACATCAGACAAGAAGATGGAACCCTAAAATGGCACCATACATCTACACAGAGCGTAATGGTATCCATATCATCGACTTACAGAAATCTGTAGGAATGGTTGACGATGCTTACAATGCAGTAAAAGATTGTGTAGCACAGGGTGGAAAGATTCTGTTCGTAGGAACAAAGAAACAGGCTCAGGATTCTATTCAGGCTGAAGCAGAACGTTGCGGAATGTTCTACGTAAACCAGAGATGGTTAGGTGGAATGATGACTAACTTCAAGACAATCGAATCTAGAATCGCTAGACTGAAAAAGATCAAAGAGATGGAAGAAGACGGAACATTTGACGTACTTCCAAAGAGAGAAGTTTTAGAACTTAACAAAGAAAAAGACAAATTACAGAAGAACTTAGGTGGAATCGAAGAAATGGGTGGACTTCCAGACATGATCTTCGTTGTAGACCCTAAGAAAGAAAGCATCTGTGTACAGGAAGCACATACTTTAGGAATTCCTCTTGTTGGAATCGCAGATACAAACAGCGATCCTGAAGAATTAGATTATATCATCCCAGGAAACGATGATGCGATCCGTGCAGTAAAACTGATCACATCTGCTATGGCTGATGCAGTTATCGAAGCAAACCAGGGAATCGATGCAGACTCTGAAGAAGTTGCAGAAGACGCTGAATAATTTATTCACACTTTCAATTTAGGAGGAAAAAGAATCATGGCTATCACAGCAGCAATGGTAAAAGAATTAAGAGAAATGACTGGTGCCGGAATGATGGATTGTAAGAAAGCTCTTACAAACACAGACGGAGACATGGACGCAGCAGTTGAATTTTTAAGAGAAAACGGTCTTGCAAAAGCAGCAAAGAAAGCTGGACGTATCGCAGCTGAAGGACTTGTTGCAGTAGCAGTATCTGAAGATGCAAAAGAAGCAGCAATCGTTGAAGTTAACTCTGAAACAGACTTCGTAGCTAAGAATGATACATTCAGAACATATGTAGCAGAAGTAGCTGATCAGGCTCTTACAACAAAAGCAGCTGATATCGAAGGATTCTTAGCAGAAGAATCTAAAGCAGAAGCTGGAAAAACTGTAAAAGAAGCATTAGATGGTAAGATCGCTGTTATCGGAGAGAACTTAAACATCCGTAGATTCGCTAAAGTATCTGCAGCAGACGGATTTGTTGCATCTTACATCCACGCTGGTGGTAAGATCGGTGTATTAGTAGAAGTTGCTACAGACGTAGTGAACGACGAGATCAAAGAGATGGCTAAAAACGTAGCAATGCAGGTTGCAGCTATTTCTCCAAAATACACAAGCAGAGATGAAGTTTCTAAAGATTACATCGAGCATGAAACAGAAATCTTAAAAGTTCAGGCTATGAACGAAAACCCAGACAAACCAGAAAACATCATCGAAAAGATGATCGTTGGACGTCTGAACAAAGAATTAAAAGAAGTATGTCTATTAGATCAGGCTTATGTTAAAGCTGAAGACGGAAAACAGGCAGTTGGAAAATACGTAGAACAGGTTGCTAAAGCAAACGGAGCTAATGTTACAATCAAAGGATTCGTTCGTTTTGAAACTGGTGAAGGTATTGAAAAGAAAGAAGAAGACTTTGCGGCTGAGGTTGCTGCTCAGTTAAAATAATTGATTGATTCTTTGTTAGAGTTAATTTGATATTTTTTTAGTGAGTATTGAAGGGCATATATCCTTGTATTGAGGGTGTGTGTCCTTTTTATTATTTGAAAATATTTAGATTTGAATCTAATATGATGGCACATATCTTCTAATTGGTATGTGTTTCTATTGTGGATAACTTGTTGGTAGAAAGTATATGTATGATCTGCTATACTATATTATAGAAAAAAGAAAACAAATATTTAGAAAGTTATTTTCTTAAATTTAATAGTTGATGATTGAATCTATATGGAGTATATAACAAGAGAGGAAGAATTATGGAAAATTCAAAATCTGAAGAATTAATATCTGGTTTAGCAACAGCATTTATTGACCAATCTAGCAATTCGAATTTAGCATATCGGCCAGAATTTATATACAATGACCATAAACAAGGAAAGAAAGTTCTTGTGTCTTTGGAACAAGAATTAAAACGATGTGATGAATTCTTTATCAGTGTAGCATTTATCACTGATAGTGGATTTGAATCTCTATCTATGATTTTAAAAGAACTAGAACAAAAAGGAGTTTCAGGGAAAATTCTTACAACAGACTATTTAACATTTAGTCAACCAAAAAGCATTAGATCGATTAGCTAAATTGAAGAATATTGAATTAAAAATGTTTCGAACTAATTCTGAAGTTGGTGGATTTCATACAAAAGGATATATATTCCGAGAAGATGAATTATATCGAATTATCATCGGAAGTTCTAATATGACCTCAAGTGCAATTACAAAAAATAGAGAGTGGAATACAAAGATAGTTTCTACAGAACAAGGAGAAGTTGCACAAGAAATTTTAAACGAATTCAATAACTTATGGATGTCACCAAATAGTCAATATTATGAGAAATTTATTGATGATTATAAAGAACAATATTTACAAAATCAAATTATCAAAAAACAGCAAAGACAAGCAGCAAAAGAACGAATTGTTGATTTTGAAAGCTATAAATTGAAGCCGAATAAGATGCAATTAGCTTTTATCAATAACCTTATGAAGATGAGATCAGAAGGAATAGAAAAGGCCTTACTATTATCAAGTACAGGAACTGGAAAGACCTATGCATCAGCATTTGCTGTTAGAGAGTTAGGATATCAGAAGGTTTTATTCTTAGTACATAGAAACCAAATTGCAGAACAAGCATTAAAATCATACCAAAAAGTTTTTGGGCCGTCTGTTAAGATGGGATTAGTTACTGGTAAATCTCATGATTATGGCGCAGATTTTATTTTTGCGACAGTACAGACATTGTCTAAAAAAGAAAATTTAGAGAAATTTGCAAGAGATCATTTTGAATGTTGTATCTATGATGAAGCTCATCATACCTCAGCAGATAGCTATAAAAAGATTATGGATTACTTTACTCCACAATTTACACTGGGAATGACAGCAACACCTGATAAAAAAGATGATCATATAGAAGGTCGTAATATTTATGAGATCTTTGATCACAATATTGCATACGAGATTCGATTGCAAAAAGCAATGGAAGAAGATTTATTATGTCCATTTCATTATTTTGGAATTACAGATTTAGAAATTATTGATGATATGATAGCCAATGATAAGAAAATGACAAAAGAGCAAAAACTAGAGAATTTTAGAAAATTAACTTCAGATGATCGTGTAAAATATGTAATGGAACAAGCAGAATATTATGGGTACAGTGGTAATCGAGTAAAAGGTCTGATTTTTTGTAGCAGAATTGAAGAAGCAAATGGATTATCAAAGAAGTTTAATGAGTATGGTTGGCGTACATTAGCATTAAGTGGTGCAGATTCAGAAGAAGTTCGAAGAGATGCAATTGAACGTTTGGTTAATGATGATATTAATGAGTTAGATTATATTTTATCTGTAGATATTTTCAGTGAAGGTGTTGATGTACCAGAGATTAATCAAGTAATTATGCTAAGACCAACTCAATCACCAATTGTATTTATCCAACAATTAGGGAGAGGACTGCGAAAAGCAGAAGATAAAGAATATGTGGTGATACTTGACTTTATTGGAAATTATAAGAATAATTTTATGATACCGATTGCTTTATCCGGGGATCGTAGTTATAACAAGGATAATGTAAGAAAATATGTAGTCAGTGGAAATAGTCTAATTCCGGGAGCATCTACAATTCATTTTGATGAAATATCTAAAGAACGAATTTTCAATGCAGTTGATAATTTAAAAAGCATGAAAGCATTGATCAAAGAAAGCTATACTTCTTTGAAAAATAGACTGGGTAGAATTCCAAGATTGGTTGATTTTTATGAAAATGAAGAAATCGATCCAATGATTATTATTCGAGAATATAAGACCTATCATGCAATGTTGAAAGCTATGGAGAAAAAGCAAGAAATAGAGGAACTTTCAGATAGCGAAACTCTGATATTGGAATATTTATCAAAGACGATTTTAAGCGGTGTACGTCCACAAGAATTGGAATTATTGAAAATGCTATTGGAACATAATGAAGTCTCCATAGAAGAATTTCAGGAAGATGTTTCAGAAGAATTTGGCTATCTTTTGGATATGGATGCTATCCAAAATACTATTAGGATTTTACAGGGACATTTTCATATTAATTCAGCAGAACATCAAAAATATGCGCAAATTGATATTTTAAAAGTTAATGAAAATAAAAGAATTCAACGATTAAATAGTTTTGTACGTAAATTAAATGAATCGGAGTTTCGGAAAGAATTAAACGATATTATTTCGTTTGGTTTACATAGATATAAAGATAAATATAATCAAAATAAGAATCAAGGAGTTCCATTTGTATTATATGAACAATATTCAAGAAGAGATGTTTGTTTTTTAATGGATTGTGACAAAGATTTATCATCTACAATGTATGGGATGAAAAAGATTGATGATGATGTTTTTATTTTTGTTACATATCATAAAGAAAAAACAGAAGACGATGGTAAAGAATATATCGATGGAAAACCTGATTATGCAGATGTGTTTGAAGACAATCAAATATTTTGTTGGGATACTCAGATTGGAAGAGGTATTGATAGTTCTTATACGCAAGATGTGATGAAAGCGTATAGAAAACATTTGATGGTTAAGAAAAGCGATGCAGAAACGACATTTTATTATATGGGACAGTTCGATATTGTAGAAGTTAAGCCTGCAAAAAAATTAGATAATAAAGGAAAAGAACGAGATATTGCGAAGTTTAAAGTAAAAATGAGACATGCAGTTCGAGATGATTTATTGCAGTATTTAGAGAGTAATATAGATTAGATTACGAGTAGAAAATAAAAAGGAAGAATGATATGAAGACGATAAAGGTAGTGGCAGCAGTTATAAGAGACGGAGATAAGATATTTGCGACACAGAGAGGATATGGTGATCTAAAAGGTGGATGGGAATTTCCTGGGGGAAAGATTGAAGAAGGGGAAACTCCACAGGAAGCTTTGAAGAGAGAGATTATGGAGGAATTGGATACAGAGATTGAAGTTGGAGAATTGATTGATACGATAGAGTATGATTATCCGGAGTTTCATTTGTCTATGGGGTGTTATTGGTGTTCTGTAGTTAGTGGAAATTTGGTGTTGAAAGAGCATGAGGCGGCTCGATGGCTGGGGAAGGATGAATTGATGGATGTTGAGTGGTTGCCGGCAGATGTTGGGGTAGCTGATAAAATCAAGAAAAATTTTGAAAAATGATAAATTAAGGTAGTGATCGAGAATAAAATATAAATTTACAGTCGAAAAACAATATGAATGATGAACATTTGTTCGAACAACACTTGAAGTAAGAGAAAAAAAAGAATATACTTATGTAAAGGAAAAGATTTAAGGTATCATTTAGCTCATGAAAAAGATATAATAAAACAATATAATATAAATATTTATGAACGAATATCAAAGACAAGTGGAATATAAAAATTAGTTGATAATTATAAGATTATTGTACCTTAAATGTTATAAAGGAGGGACGAATGTATGGCATCAAATAATATATTATTGTATAAAGCGACACTTGAATTTAAATATTCTATTGAGCAGATTGTTGAAAAACTTGAAAAAGATATATTAAATGAAACTAAAATGATAATTGAAGATTTTGATGATAAATGCTTATATGGAATATATATATATTCAGAACTGTATAAAACAAAAGAATATAATTTTAAAAATGATGTTTTTGAATCTATATTGCGAAAGAGATATATTATCACAGAATTTCATTGGGATATTACAGAAAATTATATTGATATTTGGGGGAATGCAAAAAATGCGAAAAAAATAATTACAGCAATATCGTTAGCTTTTGATAACAAGATAATTATAGAATCAATTCAATTAGAGTTTGATAAATTTATTCAATTTTTAAGTAGGAAAAATAATATTCAGGTAGGTAAAGTGACAGCAAAACAAATAATCTTAGATAATGGACTTTTAGCTGATTGTTCTTTTGATTTGTCAATGCAAAAAAAACCTTTTGAAATTATTGAAAAGTATAAAAATAATATACAAAGAGTTGGACTAAAATGGAAATATAAGGATTCGGAAATAAGAATGGTTGTTTATATGTCTGGTTCTATTACGATTTATAAAAATCAGCATTTGATTGAAAATGAAGAATTAAAAAAAATATATGAAATGTTATCATATGTAAGGAGGTAATAATCATGGGAGAGAATGCACAAAAAATAGGAAAAAAATTAGAAAAATTTGGTGTTAAACTTTTTGAGATGTTTAATTGGAATAAAAAAATGGGAGATAAAGAGATTAAGTGTACAAGAGGAAGCCACAAAAATGCACAAGGAAGAAAAAAACAAACGCATGGAATCGATTTATATATGGAATATGAGGATCCATATATAGGAGGAATTCAAGGTATTTTTATAGAATGTAAGAATAGAGGATGGAATGATATTAATAAAAGCAACATTGAAACGTGGGTGAATGAAGAAATAAATCTGATTGAATGTGCTAGATATAATACAGATTTGCAAGAATTTTATGGAGAAGGTGCAGATCGGAATTGTGCATTGTTATTAATAAATTGTAATGATGGGAAATTTAAAAAAGATAAATTTGATGAATACCTTTCGGAAATTAATGTAAAAAATAAAAGAAATCCATATAAAATATTTATTGCTGGAAATTATATGATAGATAGATGGGATGCAATAGGTCGAATTATAAGAGAAGAATACCAATCAAATTTAAAAATATTGTATCCAAGTATTAATAATTCAAGACCAATGTCAGTGAACTATTGGAGTATTAATCAATTATTTTCTAAATATATTTTTTGTGAATATGAGCAAGAAGTATCATTAGGAAGAAATGTTGGAACAAAAATAGAAAAAATTCTTGTAATATTTTTCTTTGATAAAGTAAATGCAGAAAGTTTCAAGTATATGTGGAGTATGTGCAGAGCATTTCAATATGAAACACAGTATCAAGGGTTTGATATATGTTTTTGGACTGAAACTAGTAATGAAAATAATTATATTATAGAAAATTTTATAGATATTTTAAAAAGTTATAAAGGCAAGGATACTATATCTGAAGATGTTATAGATACAATTAGAATAAAGTTCCTTTTAAATAGAAACTTGAATGCTGTTGACAATTAGTAGGAGGGAATATGATATCAAGATATATTGATAATAAAGAATTAAAAAGAGTTATAGAAGATGGAAAACTAAAGAGCTTCAAGATAAAAAAAATATTAAAAGATCAAGGAATAATTCTAACGTCTATAAATGCAGAACAAATAGCAGAACAAGTATATCCAATTTTATGGGGAAGCTTAGATATAGAAAAAATGAGTCAATCAATAGATGATGGGAGTAATTATATAAAATCTTCAGTCATAGAACTTGAAACAGATGATAATGAAAATATCATTGATACATTAGAAGATTATTTTACTAGTGATTTATTTCGAGGTAGTCGATATAAAGAAGTTGGAATTAATAGATTAAATAATGATCAATTGATATTGCAATTAGAATATGTGGTGGAACGTCCTGGTAGAATAGAATTTATTTCAAAACAATATAAAAAAACAAATATTATTATTTCAAAGATGTCTAATGGAAATGCTTTATTAGATATAAGACATGCTTCTGCAAATGAGATGAAAGAATTTAATAGGATATTAGATAATACTATAGAGAGACAAACGGCTATAAATACTAGACATATTTCTTTAGAATTTTTAACGAATGAAAATAGGATTGCTTTCTTTGATGAGTTTATTAAAAATGAATTTTCTGAATGGCGTTTTGATACAGTAACAAAGGTTGAGTTAAAAAAATATGAAGGAAAAAGTTCAGAAGAAGACGATAATATTGACGGAGAAAATGTATCACAAGCTGATCTACAAGGAATAACAAGAGCTATTTTAAGTGGTACAAGTATTCGTAGTAATGCTTTTGTTAGACAATGCTTGGAAAATGATTTTTATATTACCACTATGGGGTATAAATTTGATAATACTGAAGAATTATTAGAAGTAGTAGTTGAAATAAATTTTAAATATAATGATATGAAAATTGATATATGTAAAACTTATGAATATGATGTAGAAAGTGATGAAATGAAACTGCATCCAGCAATGCAAAATATTCAAGAAAACATACTGAAAATGTTTCAAAAAGTTGCATATGAGCAATATATGGAAATTCTAAAACGCCAAAAAACAGAAGATTTGTAGCAAAGAGAATTTTATTTGTAAACTTAAATATTGTGAAATCATTTGTAAGGGATTTATCTCATGGTATTGTTAGTAATTTGAGTTACGAATCTTGATAAAGCATATTATATAATTTAGATCAAAAATACTGGAGGAATAATGGATAAAATTTCCTATGAAACTAGATACAAGTTTATCGTATCTATTGGTGTAGTGTTGACGATACTTCCATTTGGAGTTTTATATTCGATTATAGCATTAAGTAAAGATATAATTATATCTAAAAGAAAATTAATGAGTTGAATGGGATATCAAAACATATTGTTGAAAAATTGGAAAATAATTTTTTACATTAATTAATAATCCATTTTTTTATTTATTTCTATTTTTAATATTTTTAATGGGAATAGTTTGTATATTTAAAGGATTAAAAGATTGGAAGGATGTACAAAATAAAGAAAATCACAAAAAAGATTTAGAAAATGAAAAATTGGAGTTAGAAAATAAAAAATTAAAAGATGAATTTGGATTATCAAGTAAAGAACAGTTTGATAAAGTAGAACAAGAAGTAAAGGAAGAACAGGAGATAATTGGAGAACAAAGTAGTACAAGTTTGATAAAAGAATATTTTAATATTGAACAACGTGTAGCTACAAAAATAATTAAAGATTTTTCTAAATCTCATGATGTTGTATATGGATTTAGATTAGGAAAATATGAATATGATATTGTGGCTAAAGGAAAAGGATTTCTCGATAAAGATTACTTTTTTGAAATAAAATATTTAAAAAATATGATTAATGTCGCATGGTATAAAAAAATACTAGAAAAAGTTAATAGACAAGATAAAAATTATCAAGAAAATACTAACAGAAAACCATCTGTGAAAATTGTGTTTGTAACAGAAAAAAATAATTACAATCAGGTAAAAGAATTTATTAATAGACAACAAAAAATTAATAATTTAGGTGCTGATGTTGTAGAAAAAGATGAAATTGAACAATATTATTTTCGGTATTAGCATTAAGAAATCAATTTAAAGTAAAAAGAGAGATTGCAAAATTTAGTAAATTATATAGCTATTTGGAGACGTTTTCTCAAAATAAGGAGACCAGCTATGAAAAGTCAAACATAAATTAGCAAAAAAATTTCTTTTTCATATCGGTGGTAAAAAAGGGTAACTTTAATAGAGCTCCCTTAGGGTGCTTTTTCAAAATCTATCGATATTGGTATACAGACCTCTCTGTATATTTTTATTAAAATTGCACAAGAAAGCTTGGATTTATCAGCTTTCCGGATACTCTTTAAATTAATTAGCTGATCAAAATACAGCCTTATGGATAGTGAATAAGGTATCTTTTTGTACCATTCACAGAAAATTGATATAAAAAGAAGACGTCTTGATATTTTTATGGTTGCCTTCTTTGTTCACCCATTTTCTCTACAGCAACAAACCTCTCATGTCTGACAGGATCATCCATCTGCTACGATCGGAGTCCTAAATTCCTTCGTTCTGTCTATCCATAGCTGGGCTGCCACTTATGCTTTCTAACAGGATCTTTGTCCTATGGAGTGTATCTCCTGTGGCTAAACTGGCTATACTTTTTTCAACTATACAGTTACATCCCTGTTCACAGCACCAATCTCCTTGGCGGACGCTTTCCTGTTTTCAGGTTTATTTCTTTCTTGTTAGGCTGCCTGTGACAGTTGGGTTGGACGATGAATATCCTCTATCATTTTTGATCCATTGTAGACAACACCCTTCGTCATGATTGCAAAGAATACCCGGATCAGCTTACATCCAACGGCTATCATTGCCTGTCGGCCTTTCAGTGGATTCTTTATCCGTTTTCTGTAATAATCATAGATCGATCTGAATTCTTTATTGCTCTGTATCAATGGTAATACTACCTGATATATGATTTTTCGCAGTTTCTTCCGACCACGCTTGCTGATCGTTGTACGACCTTTGTGTTTTCCAGAGCTGTTCTCTACCAGTTCAAATCCAGCATACTTCTGGATCTGTTTCGGGTTTTTAAAGCGACTGATATCCCCGACTTCTGATATGAAACCAGCTACAGTTACTAATCCGACACCATCAACTGACAGCATCTTTTCTGCATTTGGTATCTGCATGATCAGTTCTTCCATCACAGATGTAACCATTTCCAGTTGTTGCTTCTTTACCTTATAATCTTCCAGCAACATCTGAATCTCCATGACTGCACCCTGACCTCCTGATTTCCCAACACTATCATGCGCAGCATCTACCAGGGTCTTTGCCCTATTAAAACTGGCGCCTTTGCCACGCACTTTATGTTCTCTCCATATCTTTATAATGTTATCTACACCCAGTGCTGTCACCATAGTCGGTAATGGTACTTCCTCAAGGATCATCATTCCTGTTGTTGTATCAAATTTCTTGTATACAGTAAGATATTCTGGAAAATATATCTTCAGCCATCTCTGTATCCTGTTGGATGCTG
>ENA-OPEV01000897-OPEV01000897.1-human-gut-metagenome-genome-assembly--contig:-NODE-897-length-17886-cov-6.389602_pt1 | contig 17886 bp, 15 predicted proteins | sample MGYA00241637_ERZ501537 | MGnify/ENA primary metagenome ERZ501537 (study PRJEB25962, sample SAMEA1972159) | human gut metagenome | biome: human gut; feature: human-associated habitat; material: faeces...
TAATAATAATTCAACTCTCGAATTCTCTCAAAATCCGAAATCCCAACAGGAATATTTAAATTCTTCATCTCTTCCTACTGCCTCCTTTCTTTTATTAATTATATATTGATAAACATATATTCGCAGTTCAATTATGTTAAATCTTTAAACCAATACATGTTATAGCCAACAACCTTCCAGAATCAATAGTTGATCATCAAAAACCGTATGAGCTCGTCTGCACTTAGCTCTTGGTAGGTCGCAAGACCTGCCAAGAGCTTAGTACAGCTACGTGCGAATCCGAGCGAGAGCGGGTTTTTGATGATCAACTATTGATTCATTTCTATTTATTCACTTCGAAATGCTGATAATCCTTAGAGCTTCTCCACTCACCACCCCAGCTGAATCCATATTTCTTAAAGATCTTATAAGCTGTGTCATTCTTATGGATCATATATCTCTTATATTTTCCTTTACATTTTGACGTCTTTCTCTGTTTATACACCTTCCCATTTGCCGGTGATACCTTATTTCCTTTGACCCACGGATTGATCCTTGGATTGATATCGATAGCCATTCCATAAGAATGGTTGGAAAGTTTTGTCGTTCCACTAATCACACGATAATTAAACGCAGAGGTATTATTCGCAGCCATAGACTTCTCATCATTCGCACCATAATCATCGATCAGTCTCATTCTCTCAATTCTGTACCTCTTCTGATAAAGAGCATAAAACACCTTGACCGTTTTCTTCGCGATCTTCTTGTTAACGATCAACTCACCCTCTTTTACCTTCCCATCAAAACCATAATGAAGAACCTGTACATATCTTAAATCAGACAATTTAATATTATTATTCTTACGATAAGATTTTCCCGTGATCCTCTTTTCAATGTTCGGAGAAATCTTCTCATAAGTAAAGCCTTTTTTATATGTATATTTCGAAGCTGCATTCGCAGATTTTCTCTGTAAACAAGCCGGAATCACAGCCACTGTAAACGCTGTCAATGCAATTATCGTAGTTAATTTCAATTTTGATCGATTCATTTATTCTCATCCTTTCCAAAACTTCAATCATTTATCTTAATCGGTTTCATTATAACATATATTCCAAAGCCCCACACTCCATACCTTGCTTCTGCTAATAACCTACAGCTAAAATATTTTAAATATCAACTGCCCCGGGACCGTATGAACACATCTGCACTTAGCGAATGGATGATCGTAAGATCATTCATGAGCTTAGTACAGCTACGTGAGAATCCGAATGCGAATGGGTCCCGGGGCAGTTGATATTTAAAATATTCATTGAAAGAGTGAATTATTTTTGATATACAAGAAACTGATACTCAATATCAAAGTAAGTCTCTTCTTCACTTTCTTTCACAAGTTTCCACTCTGGCATCTCATCCAGATCTGGAAAATAAGTATCTGCATCATATACGAAGTCTGTTCTTGTAACATAAGCTGTATCACAATAAGGAAGCATCATGCGGTAAATGCTTTCTCCACCGATGATAAAAATATCTTCATCCTTATATTCTTCCAGCTCATCTAACAATTCTTCTTTACTTCCAACTACGATCGCTCCTTTTGCATCGTAGTCTTTATCATGTGTTAATACAATATTCGTTCTCTTTGGAAGCGGCATTCCATTTGGAAAGCTTTCTAATGTTTTTCTTCCCATGACAACGACTTTTCCTGTTGTCATCTGACGAAACATCTTCATATCATTTGGAATATGGACTAAAAGTTCATTGTTCTTTCCAATTCCCCAGTTCTTATCTGCATTTACAATAAGATTCATCTTATCTTCTCCTTCTTATATTGCGATCGGAATATCTTTGATCTGTTCTCCTGCCTGATAGTCTTCGATTTTAAAGTCATCTGTTGTGAATTCATAGAAATCTTTGACTTCTGGATTAAGCGTTACTTTCGGTGCAGGATATGTCTCTCGTTTGATCATCTCTTTGATGATTGGAATATGGCGATCATAAATATGTGCATCTGCGATCACATGAACTAACTCTCCTGGTTCCATATCACATACTTGTGCCATCATATAAACTAATGCTGCATACTGTACAACATTCCAGTTATTTGCTGCTAAAATATCCTGAGAACGCTGGTTCAAGATTGCATTCAATGTGAGCTTATCATGTCCTGGTTTCTTTGTTACATTAAATGTCACACTATACGCACATGGATAAAGATTCATCTCATGAAGATCTTGGTGGACATAAATATTTGTCATGATCCTTCTACTGTATGGGTTGTGTTTCAGATCATAGATCACACGATCTACCTGATCCATCATTCCTTCTTTGTATTGGTGCTTTACACCCATCTGATATCCATAAGCCTTTCCAATCGAACCATCTTCATCTGCCCATTCATCCCAGATATGACTCTTCAGATCATTTACATTATTTGATTTCTTCTGCCAGATCCATAATAATTCATCAATAGCTGACTTAATATATGTCTTTCTTAAAGTCAATGCTGGAAATTCTTTGGACAGATCATAACGATTTACAACACCAAACTGTTTGATCGTATAGGCAGACTCTCCATCTGGCCAGTGCGGACGGACTTTCTCTCCCTCTGTACTAGTTCCATTCTCTAAAATATCTTTGCACATAGATATAAATACCTGATCTGCATAACTCATTCTTTCTTGTTCTCCTTTTCTTCTTCCTCGCTATTGATCGTAAGCATCTCAAATCTTCGTTTAAAAAATGCGATCTTACGGTCAAACACTCCTAATCGGTATAAATTGATCACAAACATTCCAAGGATCAGGGCTAATAACATTCCTCCTAATCCTCCAAATTTCAGACCAACGTAGATCAAAAAGATCGTTGTCAGTGCTGAGATTCCCATACTGTCTCCCATCATCTTTGGCTGTAAGACCTGTTTCAATACCAGACAGATCGCATAAATGATCAGTAAGATAACTGCTGTTTTGATATCTCCTGTGATCAGCTTAAATATTGCCCATGGAATGATCACAGTCCCTGTTCCAAGGATTGGAAATATATCGACAATTCCTACTAATACCGAATAGATAAAAGAATGCCCGATCCCTGCAATAAAAAATCCGATCCAAAGGATCGCTATGATCACTATCATGATCTTTAACTGCGCAAGGCAGTAACTTACTAAGACTCCAACTGAGTTCTTCATAAATACATTGATCTTATGCTTCACAAATCCTGGAATACATTTTTCATACCATGCTATGAGTTTTTCTCGTTCCAGTGAAAACATATAAGCTGCAAATAACATAACAACAAGCCCTAACAGACCGCTTGTCACACCCTTTGCAACACCACCTGCATGTGCTACCCCATAATCTCCTGCAGAAGATGCCGCTTTCTTGAAAAGATCTCCGATCGATCCGCTCCACTGATCAAACTGTTTTCCAAAAGATGGTGGAAGAATACTTAAAAATTGCTCTATCTTCTTCTGAAAGATCATTCCTTGTCTCATGATCTCATGACGGATATCTGGTGCATCCTGTATAAATCCGATGACCTGCAGTGCAATACCTCTGACTGCAAAATAAAGAACCACTATGATTCCTGTGATAACTGCCGCGATCAAGATCGCAGAACCGAACTTCTTCGGTAATTTTACCTTCTTCTCCAGATATTCGATCACTGGGTGGGCCATCATTGAAATAATCCATCCTGCTACAAATGGCCATAAAAATACGATTGCTTTTGGTAATACAAAGATCAAAAGCAATGCACCTGCTAATATGACCAACAGTTCCATGATAATATCCAGATAAATTTCCCAACGTTTCATAATTTTTCACTCCCTGATGTAATTAGTATATTCTTGAATTTTCATACCATTTTCCATCTCTTAATGAACTATTATACGTTACAAATTCTTACTTGGCAATTCTAATCTCATCTTTCTCTCTGTCGTAATGATATATGTGATCTGATAAAACTTCTTCCTGATCCACAACCATACGGTTTGTCTCTCTAACCATTTCTCGTAGTTCCTCTGAACTTTGCACATATTCATCATCCAGTAAAAGGATCACTTCATGAATACTGCTTGGAAGAATATAAAGATCATGTCCCATATAATTCGCGAAATCTCTCAGTGGATCTTTATAAAGCATAACGGATGCTCCATTCATATAATCTCCATTTGATAATACAAACAATGGAATCTCCATATCCGTGATCTTTACTGGTATCACAGACTGAATCTTGCGCATCACTGGTGGGAAGATCTTCTCCGTGTTCTCCTTTGCATCCTTCATCATCTGTTCCTTTGTCACACCCCATAACAGCAACTCTTTGTTCCTCACTAATGCACTCGCCATCCCGTCATGATTCCGGTATGCTGCCCAACGATATGTAACTGCCAGATCTAAGAACCGCTCGTATGGTGTATACTTTAACATCTCTTTATTCTTCTCATAATTAACCACACGATAAAACAGATTCTTCTTAATATGCTCATAATCTGAAACTTTATCCTCATCCAGATAAAATCCAACCTGATGTCCTCGATAAATTCTGGCGATATCTTTCATCGTATCTGATAATTCCTGTCCCCTTAAATAATTTCGATAAAATATCTCCAGATACAACACTGGTACCAGATAATTCTTGGTCTCTCCGATCGACAACCCCATCATCGATATCTGATTATTCCTCTTAACCCTCTGCACCATAACTTTCTTTCCTTCCATCTCTGGAAGATAGTTTAAAATATTCGCTTCTACATACTGATAAAATTCTTTCTCATTCAACATGGTCTTCTCCTTTTCTGTGGATGAAAACGCATGCCATAACCCCATTTTATTTGTTTCCCTCATTTGTCTTCATATGTAAATAATTTCCATATCATCATACAATATTTTCCAGTTGATTGCAATAAAAAAAGAAATTTATTTTTCAAAATTTCTTTTTTTATTCAATCTCTATTTTGTTGCTGTAAATTCTTTTAAGAAGTCAAGTAATGTTTCCATTTCATCTCTCGTACCGATCGTAATCCTTAAATAATTATTGATTCTTGGCTGATCAAAATAACGGACATAAATCTTTGCTTTCTTCGCTGCTTCAAAAATCTCTTTGGCAGGTACGCTTTCATGTGTCGCAAAGATAAAGTTTGCTTTGGAATCTGCAAAACTAAACCCGATCTTTCTCATCTCAGTCTGGAACCATTCCCTTGTATCAATGATCTTATTTCTTGTCTCCTGGAAATATTCTTCATCTTCTAAGACAGCTGTTCCAAGAACAATGGATGGCTCATTCATCGTATAAGAGTTGTAGGAATATTTCACATCATTCATTGCCTTGATCAGTTCCTTGTTACCGATCGCATATCCGATACGAAGTCCAGCTAAAGATCTTGATTTGGAATATGTCTGAACAACCAGAACGTTATCATATTTTCTTGTCAATTCTTTCGCTGTATCACCGCCAAAATCAATATAGGCTTCATCAACGATCACAACAACATCCTGATTGTGTTGGATGATATCTTCCACAACCTCTAAAGATAAAAATGCGCCTGTTGGTGCATTAGGATTTGGGAATACCACCCCGCCATTTTCAGCGTAATAATCTTCTTTCTGAATCTCAAATGCATCATTGACTGCTTTCTTCTCGTATGGTATTCCGAATAATTCTGCCCATACAGGATAGAAGGAATATGTAATATCTGGGAAGAAGATTGGTTTCTTACCGTTAAAAAATGTCATAAATGCAACGGCAAGCACATCATCAGATCCAACTCCGACAAATACTTCTTCTTTATCAAATCCATGATAAGAAGCGATTGCTTCTACCAATTTAGTTGCTGCAGGATCAGGATATTTGCGCAGATTCTTGATCCCACTCATCGCTTCCTTGATCTTATCGGATGGCGGATAAGGGTTTTCATTTGTATTTAACTTGATCACACCTTCTTCTTTTGGCTGTTCACCCGGTGTGTAAGGTTCTACTTTTCGTACATTGTCTCTCCAGCTGTTCATTGAAAGTCTCCTTTATCTATATTGGCTTATTTGCGATAGTCATCGATCAGTTTCTTAAATAATGGAAGGGCTTTTTCGATACGTTCTGTTGGTACACAGTAAGAAATACGCACATATCCTGGGCATCCAAAGCTGTCCCCAGGTACGATCAACAGATCATATTCTTTCGCCTTCTCGCAAAATGCATTAGCATCTTCTTCTAATGCTTTCGGGAATAAATAGAAAGCTCCACCTGGTTCTACACATTCATATCCCATATCCACTAATGCATTATAGAATAAATCTTTGTTCTTCTGATAGATTGAAAGGTCAGAAGTTAAATCTACACATTCTCCAACGACTTTCTGATATAAGGTTGGCACACAGACATAAGAAAGTAAACGTGCAGATGCGATAAACGCTGGCAGTAACTGTTCAAAATCTTCTGCCTCATTTGGTGCTACGATATAACCGATACGTTCTCCCGGCAGTGATAAGGATTTACTAAAAGAATATGCTACTAATGTATTGTTATAAAAATGTGGAACATATGGCACTTCAAATCCATCATACGCGATCTCTCTGTATGGCTCATCGGAAATGATGTAAATGCTGTGTCCATATTCTTTTTGTTTCTTCTCTAATAATGCAGCTAATTTCTCAATCGTCTCTCTGGAATAAACAACTCCGGATGGGTTGTTTGGAGAGTTGATCAAGATTGCTTTGGTATGCTCATTGATCGTTTCTTCTAATTCTTTGAAATTAATCTGGAATGCTCTGGTATCTGCAGAAATGACCTTTAATCTGCATCCTGCTCCCTGTGCATATACTGCATATTCTGGGAAATGTGGTGCGAATGTGATAACTTCATCTTCTGGCCCATCAACTAATGTCTTAAAGCAGATACCAAGGGCTGCTGCCGCTCCGATCGTCATAAAAATATTCGCTGCTGTATAATTTGTATCAAATCTTTTATTTAAAGACTTGGCAATGTTTTCTCTTACTTCCAGTACTCCAGCATTGCTTGTATATCCATGAATATCCACTGGATCTGCTGTTTTTAACAGGCGAAGTGCTGTCTCATCAATTTCTTTTGGTGCTGGAACACTTGGATTCCCGATACTGAAATCAAATACATTTTCTGCTCCGACTTCTTTTGCTCTCTTCATTCCATATTCGAAAATATCACGGATAATAGAATGCTGTTTCGATAATTCTACTACTTCTTTTGATAACATGATCTGTCTCTTCCTTTCTTTTCCATTAGTTTTATTTTACAAAAAAATGCAGAAAATTACAACAACCCTCGCTGATTGCTGTAATTTTCACGTAATATCATTTGACGATCATTTTATTCATCTAATGCATCTCTTAAGCTCTTTGTAAACTCATAAACCTTTTCAGAACTTTCTTTACCATATTGACTGATCAATTTGACGATCGCACTTCCGACAATGACACCATCACAGTATGTACTCATTTTCTTTGCCTGTTCTGGTCCTGAAATACCAAATCCCACTGCACAAGGAATTGTTGCATTCTTCTTGATCACACCGAAGAATTCATCAAAATCTGTTGTAAATTCACTTCTTGTTCCTGTAACTCCGATGGAGGATACACAGTATAAGAATCCTTCTGCTTCTTTTGCGATCATTGCGATACGGTCATGAGATGTCGGTGTTACAAGACTGATATTGTCAACTCCGTGAGCTGTTGCCACGCCCTGAATCTCGTCTTTTTCTTCGTATGGCATATCAGGCACGATGACGCCCTGAATCCCACATTCATTACAAAGATCAAAGAATCTTTCGGTTCCAAAACGATAGATCGTATTGAGATACATCATCATGACAAATGGTGTTTCTTTGATCTCTTCTCTTAATTCTTTTACCATCTGAAAGATTCCCTTTAGTGTTGTGCCACCTGCAAGTGAATGCTGGCTGGCTTCCTGAATGACAACACCCTCAGCGATCGGATCTGAGAATGGAATACCAATCTCGATCACATCTGCTCCTGCTTTTACCATAGCTCTGATATTTTCTTTTGTTGTTTCGTACCCATAATCTCCAGATACGATGTAAGTTACTAATGCTTTTTGCCCATTCTTTTTTCTATTCTCAAATGTCTCTCTAATTTTCATCTAACTGCACTCCTCTGTATCTTGCTACCTGATAAACATCTTTGTCTCCACGGCCAGACAGACAGATAACGACTGACTGGTCTTTACTCATTGTTGGAACGATCTCCATTGCCGCTGCAACTGCATGAGATGATTCGATCGCTGGGATCACTCCTTCTGTTTTGGATAAATATTCAAAGGCTTTGACTGCCTGTTCATCTGTAATACTCACATATTCTGCTCTTCCGATTTCATGAAGATGTGCATGTTCTGGTCCGATTCCCGGATAATCAAGTCCTGCTGAAATAGAGTATACAGGATCGATCTGGCCTTCTTCGTTCTGTAAGAACAAACTCTTCATTCCATGAAAAATACCTTTACTTCCTTTTGCGATCGTTGCTGCATGATCTAACGTATCAATCCCTCTTCCAGCTGCTTCTGCCCCGATCAGTCTGACACTTTCATCTGGGATAAAGTCATAAAACATTCCCATTGCATTCGATCCGCCTCCTACACAAGCAAATACAGCATCTGGAAGTTTTCCTTCGATTTCTTTCATCTGTTCTTTTGTCTCTTCTCCGATGATCTTCTGGAAATCACGAACCATCGTTGGATATGGATGAGGTCCCATAACAGAACCGATGCAGTAAAATGTTGTCTCAATATTTGTAGCCCAGTCTCTCATTGCCTCGTTAATAGCATCTTTTAAAGTTCTTGTTCCACTCTCTACAGCATGAACTTTCGCTCCAAGAAGTTCCATACGGTATGCATTCAGACTCTGGCGTTCCACGTCTTCTGCTCCCATATATACAACACATTCCATGTCAAATAATGCTGCAACAGTCGCTGTAGCAACTCCGTGCTGTCCTGCACCTGTCTCTGCGATGATTCTTTTTTTCCCCATTCTCTTTGCAAGTAAGATCTGACCTAATACATTGTTGATCTTATGGGCACCTGTATGGTTCAAATCTTCTCGTTTTAAATATACTTTTGCCCCTCCAAGATCTTTTGTCATCTTCTCTGCGTAGTATAAAAGAGATGGACGGTTTGCGTAATCTCTGTATAACTGACGTAATTGGGCTAAGAATTCTGGGTCATTTTTGTATGTTTCATAAGCCTCATTTAACTCGTTTACCGCGTTCATTACAATTTCTGGTACATACTGTCCACCGTACTCTCCAAATCTTCCTATTTTATTCATGTCTTCCTCCTGTTATCTGCATGATTTCTTTCATTTTTTTCAAATCTTTGTATCCATCCGTTTCGATTCCACTGGAAATGTCGATCCCGTATGGATGAACTTTTTCTGTGATTTCTTTTATATTTTTACTGTGAAGCCCGCCTGCAATGAAAAATGGTTTTCTGATTCCTTCTTTTGGAATCAGGTCGTAATTCATTACTTTTCCGGTACCTCCATACATATCTTTTTCTTCTGTAAATGTATCCAGTAACAGTTTATCAACTGGAAGCTGTTGGGCTTCCTTGATGTCTTTTGTATCTTTCACTCTGACCGCTTTCCAGATTTCTTTATCTGTCTGCTGTCTTAACTGTTCAATATAAATAACATCTTCATCGCCATGTAACTGGATCACGTCTAATGGAACTTCATTGGCGATTTCTGTAACTTTCTCAATTGTTTCATTGACGAATACTCCGACACTTAAGATCTTTTGATCTAAGTTTTGATCAAGTTCTCTTGCCTGCTGGCCTGTGACATAACGCTTGCTTTTTGAAAAGAAAATATATCCAATTGCATCTGGTTTTACTTCATTTGCATATGCGATATCTTCTTTTCTGCGCATGCCGCACATCTTCACTTTCAGACTTTGTTCTTTGATCTGATTTTGTATCATAGGCAGCTCCGTAACTGTTTCATTGTTTCTTTGATGTTATCGGATCTCATAAATGTTTCACCGATCAAAACTGCATCGGCTCCTTGCTCTTTGACATTTTTCATATCATTTTCATCCTTCATTCCACTTTCGGAAACTAATACTGCTTCGTATGGAATAAGTGGAGCAAGTTTACTTGTTGTATTTAGATCAACATCAAATGTTTTTAAATTTCGATTATTGATTCCGATAATATCGCATCCACATGCAACGACTTTCTTTAATTCTTTTTCGTTATGAACTTCTACCAGACAATCAATCTCTAAGCTTTTTGCCAGATCATAAAATTCCTTTATCTTTTCTTCAGAAAGAATTGCTGCGATCAGAAGGATTGCATCGGCTCCTAAGACTTTTGCTTCATAAATCTGATATTCATCGAAAATAAAATCTTTTCTTAACATTGGGATATCTACCTTAGCTCTGATATCCGCAAAATATTTGCTGCCACCTTTAAAATAATATTCTTCAGTCAAGCAGGAAATGGCTGCTGCCCCTGCATCTTCATAGGCAATGGCTGTCTCCACTGGACGAAAATCTTCTGCGATCACACCTTTGGATGGAGACGCTTTTTTAACTTCTGAGATCACGGATAATCCAGATTTCTTTAAGGCCTCTTTAAATCCATGATTTTTATTCTTAGAATTTAATGCCATCTCTTTCATATCCTGTGGCTCGATATTGTCTTTTTCTCTTTGTAATTGCTCTTTTCTTTTTTCTACGATATCATCTAAGATCATGTTCCACCTCATTTATTTTACATTTGTGTATGCAATAAACTGTTCTAATTTCTCATTTGCCTTTCCAGAATCGATCATCTCGGCTGCCAGTTTCACTCCATCTTTGATCGTCTCTGCTTTTCCGATCGTATAAAGGGCTGCTCCTGCATTTAATAAAACGATGTCTCGTTTTGCTCCCTGTTCTTTTCCAGTTAGGATATCTTTTGTAATGATCGCATTTTCATCTACTGTTCCACCAACAATATCTTCTTTCTTGGCAAGTGTTAATCCTAATTCTTCTGGATCGATCGTATATTCTTTGATCTCATCTCCATTGATCTCACAGACACTTGTTGTGAATGAGATTGAGATTTCATCTAATCCGTCGTCTCCATATACGATCAGGGCTCTTTTAACTCCAAGATTCTTCATAACATCTGCCATCGGACGAACCAGCTCTTTTTCATAAACACCGAGAACGATGTAGTTTGTCATTGCTGGGTTTGCTAAAGGTCCTAAGATATTAAATACAGACCTCACCCCAAGCTGTGCTCTGACTGGTCCTGCATATTTCATAGATCCGTGATGTGTCTGTGCAAATAAGAAGGCTGCTCCAACCTCATCTAAACATTTCTTGCTTTCTTCTGGTGTTAATCCGATTTTTGCTCCTAATGCCTCTAAGACATCGGCTGCACCACTCTTTGAGGATACACTTCTATTTCCATGTTTCGCAACTTTTGCTCCTGCTGCTGCAATGACAAATGCAGATGTTGTGGAAATATTAAAGCTGTTTGCAAGGTCTCCTCCAGTTCCTACGATATCGATCGCTTCTGTTTCTTCTGGCACGATCGCTGCTTTTGCTCTCATCACTTTGGCAAATCCTGTGATCTCTTCTGGTGTTTCATGATTCATACGAAGACCCGTCAGGAAACTTCCCATCTGAGCATCTGTCGCATTTCCAGACATGATGCAGTCCATGGCCTTATAAGCTTCTTCTTCTGTCAAATGATTTCCTTCCACGATCTTTGTTAAAAATGGTTTTAATGTTTCCTGATTGACTGCGCTCATAGTTTCCTCCTTTTTAGAATCTCCAAGTCTGATTCCTGCGATGTTTGTTAAAAAGTTTTCTAAGATTCTCATTCCCATTTCAGTTAAGATCGATTCTGGATGGAACTGAATTCCATAGACTGGATATTCTTTATGACATACTGCCATGATCTGTCCTTTTTCATCTCTTCCGATAACTTTTAAGTCTTCTGGAAATGTCTCATCGTCGATGATCAATGAATGATATCTTGCTGCATATATTTTATCTTCTAATCCTTCGAATAAAGGATTCTTGTTATTGATTGTGATCTCACTCATTTTGCCATGCATCAATTCTTTTGCTGGAACGACTTTTCCGCCATATACTTCTCCGATCGCCTGATGTCCCAGACAGATTCCCAAGACTGGAATTTCTTTTCCGAATGTTTTAATTGCCTCTTTTGAAATTCCTGCACTGTCTGGATATCCAGGTCCTGGTGAGATAACAAGTGCTTCTAGATTTTGTAAGTTTCTGATCTCATCAATCGTTATTTCATCGTTTCTTACAACCTGAACCTGTGGATACAAAGATCCAATGTACTGATATACGTTATAGGTAAATGAATCGTAATTATCTATCATTAAAATCATAACCTTGCTGCCTCCTTCACTGCATTTACAACGGCTAATGCTTTATTCTTTGTCTCCATAAATTCTTTCTCTGGAACAGAGTCATTGACGATTCCTGCTCCTGCCTGCACATATCCTTTTCCATCTTTAAATACGACGGTCCGGATTGCAATACAGGTATCAATATTTCCATCAAATCCAAGATATCCAACAGTTCCACCGTAAACACCTCGTTTTTTATTTTCCAGCTCATCAATGATCTCCATGGCCCTTACTTTTGGTGCTCCGGATAATGTTCCTGCCGGAAGAACACTCATCAATGCGTTGATTGGATTTTCATCATCTCTTAATTCTCCCTGTACATCACTGACTAAATGTGTAACTTTGGAATATTTTTCAACGGTCATAAAGTTTTTTACTTCTACAGTTCCAAACTTACTGACTTTTCCGACATCATTTCTTCCAAGATCAACTAACATCGTATGTTCTGCTCTTTCCTTTGGATCATTGACTAACTGTCTTACCAACATATCATCTTCTTCTTTTGTCTTTCCTCTTGGAACCGTTCCTGCGATCGGTTTGGTTGCTACAATTCCATTTAAGACACTGACTAACTTCTCTGGTGAAGCTCCAACCACCTGATAGTCAATGAAATCAAAGAAGTAAAGGTATGGAGATGGGTTTGATGTTCTTAAGCATCGATAGACATCAAATGGATCAACATCTGTCTCTACCTCAAATCTCTGGGATAAGACCACCTGGAAAATGTCACCGTTTTTGATATATTTTTTAGCTTTCTTTACGTTCGCTTCGTATTGTTCTTTTGTAAGATTCGATGTTACTTCTGCCTTCGCAGGTGTAAATCTGTCTTTGGAAAGTGATACCGGACGTTCCATCTTGTGAAGGATCAATTCTGCTTTATCTTCTAATTCTTCATATTTTTGTTTGATATTATCACCTTTGTGGATGTTCTGGATAATCACAGCTTTGTTTGCTAAATGATCGAATGCGATGATCTCATCGTACATGCATAAGTGGCATTCTGGCATCTTCAGATCATCTTCTGGTACATTTGTTAATTTCTTTTCCACTTGACGGATCATGTCATATCCAAAATATCCGATCAACCCTCCAGTTAATTTTGGATAATCTTCCATAACTGGAGATTTATATTTCTCGATCAGATCACTTAGATAGCTCATCTTGAATTTTTCTTCCTGCTTTACTCCATCGACTTCTAATTCTTTTCCTGAAATCTTGATCTCTGACTTAGGATTGATCCCGATAAAGGAATATCTTCCCCACTGGTCTTTATTTTCCACACTCTCAAGCATGAAACATGGCGTTCCTTCTTTTCTCAGTGCCTGGAACATACGGATCGGTGTCATATAATCTGCCAGTACTTCGTAAAATACAGGTACCATCTGATATTCTTTTAATAGTTCTTCAACTTTGTTTAATGTCGGATATAACATATCTGCCTCCTGATCAAAATTTATCACCGTGGTTTCATTTTTCATAGTTTATATATCTGTATACTATGATTTATAGATAGGACCGTTTTGCATGAATGGTGACTTTGTTCATATTGGGGGATTTCAGCGAAATTTCCTATGAAATAAAAAAGGCCCATCGTTCCTACTACTAGGGACGATAGACCGTGGTGCCACCCATATTCAAGAAATATCTTCTGATCTTCTCTTCTTGTTAAAATATCTTAGAAAATATCTCTCCTCACTTAAGATACTCCGCTTTGTTCGATAATAAAAAGCTTTTATATCTCGTTCCCGTAACGTGGGATAACGGCGACAGTTACTAAGTTTCATAAACAGTTCTCTGTGCTCCTCACAAATCCATTCGCTTATCACATATCTATGACCTTCCAGCAACCGGTCACTCTCTGTAAGACTGTTTGATGAGCTACTTACTTTTGTTCATCGGATTTATCACTTTAACTTGTTAAATATTTGTTTATATTATATGAGTCGATTTTTTATTTGTCAAGAATTTTCTGATTATATTTTTTGATTCATTAAAATTTCACAAATCTCCTCTCTGGTCTTCTCTGGATTTTCCTTTACGATATCATAGATTTTCTCAATCACATCTGCATCTTCTAACAAATCATCTGCTATCTTCGCTACAGAATCGCCATTTTCAATCTTTTTCTTTACCATCGTTATTAATTTTAAAATTTCTCCCTGTTGTCTTCCTTCTTCTCTTCCTTCTCGTCTCCCACGATTTTCCGCGCTTCGCAACTGGCTTTCCTTATCCCTGATTGCCATTTGTTCTCTCAGATATAAATATCTTTCACTCTCATCTCGACTCATCTTAATCATTTCATCCCTCACCTTTTCCATGTAATGATTTCCTTCAGATTCTTCTCTGACTTCTTCCCAAGTACTGGCTGAAATTAATTTTGCCCATCGATATAATTCTTGCTTCCTTGCCTTTCCTTTTGTACTTTTTAATTTACTTAATTCTATCACATGGAATTGAAATTTACTACTGTACAATTCACCTGTTTTATCGTCTTGCAGTAAAATTCTATGATAAAACCCAGGACTTTTTAGATAATTAAAATCAAGAATTCCTACATGAATACATGGTGGAAGTTCATAATATGACTCCCCTTTTTTCAATCCTTCTGTAAACATTCTGCAATTATAAAATAAGCTTCGCTCTGCCCAATCTTCCTGATATGTATTTTGCATTTCAATGTTAATCTTTTTGCCACCGTTTAATACCATCTTTACATCTAAAATTCCCTCTTTTTCCTCTTTAACTTCACCTTCCACAAATGGATCTGCAACTTCTAACGTTTCAATATCTGTTTCTTTCAAATGCAATAATGCCATTAAAAATCCTTTTACAATTTCTTCATTTTTAAATATTTTTTGAAAGGCATAATTATTTGTTAAGCGTATATTTAATTCCTCATTGCTAGCTGCTCTTTTTCTTAACTCTTCGTCATTAAAACTTCCCTCGTTGTTATTCATATTTTCTCCTTATATTACAATTTATGTAAATTCGTGTCATGTAAGTATTTTATCAAATCTTTATTGATTGTCAATTATTTTTTGTAAAAATTTGTAATATTTGGTTATATAAAAAGACAGGAGCCAAATAAACTCCTGTCCTAACACACATCATTATATCCTACGCACTTTTATTTTTCCAGTTCTTCCGTCTCAATAATAAACTTCACACTACCCTTCGTTCCACTAGCCTTCTTCGTAAATGTCTGATAGTTTTCTCCTTCATCCATCACTGCATCAGCTCTGTCTAAGATTTCTTTTGCATCATCATTGATCGTATTGACAAGTTTCTCAATACCGTCTTTTCTAAAGGTTAACATTCCTTTGTTCAAGGTAACAGCTCCATTTTTCAGAGTTGCAATTCCTGTTGTCATCTGTCCCATTCCATTATCCAGTGTTTTGGCACCTTTGCTTAACTTCTTCGCTCCATTTGCTGCTGTTTTTGTTCCACTGTTTAACGTCTTGGCTCCTTCATCTAATTTCTTGATGGAAGATGCCAGTGTCTTAGATGATGTCTTTAACTGCCCAGTTCCTTCCGCAATCTGTTTTAATGCAGCTTCTAACTGTGCTGTGGATGTCTTTGTCTTTGCTAACAGATTCTGAATCTGTGTTAAGCATCCTGATACGATCTGAAGGTCTGTCTGTGTTTCTTGCAAGCTTGTTCCGATAGATCCTGCGTAGGTTCCTAAATTCTTTGCCTGACCTCCTACGGATTGTGCATAACCGCCTAAGTTTTCTGCATCTTTCTTTAAAGAACCTGCAATCGTTGTAAGCTGTGCTTTCTGCTCATCTGTAAGAGAACTATAATTATTCTTGATAAATTCTCCAATTGCTCCTGCCTGATTTCCAACATCTGCTGCTGATACTCCAATAGACTCTGCTAATGCACCTAACGTCTTCGCTGACACACCAACACTTTCTGTCTGTGTCTTAATATTCATTAATTCTTTTGTGATTCCTGTCTGTGCACTCTGTAAGTTAGACTGTAATTTTGCCTGATCACTTTCGCTTGGTGTACTATTCTGCAGTTCTTTGAGAATCTGTCTCACTCCATTATCTAACTTCTCTGTAGATGATGGTAAAGCACTGGTTCCTTTCGCTAACTGACTGGTTCCATTCTTTAATGTTGTAGATCCATTGACCAGTTTGTCAAGTCCTGTTGCTAACTGTTTGGAACTGACTGCAATCTGTTTTGTTCCTGATTTTAATTTTCCAGAGGCTGTGACTAATTTTTCAATTCCCTTTACTAAATCTCCAGAACCATCACATAACTTATCTGTCGCATTTTCAAGGTCCTTTAAGGAATCTGTTAATTCACTTAAATCTCCTGCATCATCTAAACCGAACTCTGATAATGTATCGGAATTCGCAACTGTCGCTGTGACTGTCATCTGGAAGTCTTCTACATCAGCTGTGATCTCAAAGTCTTCTGGAATGTCGAAGTTTGATCCAATACTTGTATTCTTAAGATTTAAGCTGTCTGCTAATCCTGGCATTGCAACTCCGATAACGATATGTTTGTTACCATCGGAGATAACTTTTCCGTTTGTTGCTTTGACATTAGAGAAGTTATCTGTATTTAAGATCGCTGCTGTGATCATTGTAAATGGTGTATAGACTGTTGTCTGTTTCCCATTGATCGTTTTGGTTACGGCGGAATGATTTTCATATTCATAACGAATCTTTACTTTTCCTGATTTACCAACCAGTTTCTTTGGTGAAATTTCTTTTCCATCCAGATAGTATGTAACTTTCATGGATACTGGCAGATTTTTGTCACTTGTTCCCTGATAGTAAATATCTTTTCCATTGGCATTCCATGTAATACTGTCCTTTTTTCCTCGTTTATATGTCTCATTCCCTTTAACATTCTCAACGTCTGTCAGGTCTGTAGCATCTTTGATCTTTGCTTCACCTGAGAAATTCTTTAACCAGTCACTGACAATAACTGTTTTCTCTTCTCCATTCGCATCCGTTTTTACGTATACGGTTTCTTCTTTATCTGCAGTGGACTCGCTGGCTGCTACCGGTACTGCTGCCGGAATTGTAAGAGCTGCAGCGAGAAACATTGCTAATGCTTTCGATAATCTTCTTTTTCTCATAACAATCGCTCTCCTATTCTAAATGACCCATCTTGAGGGTTGTTTTACAGATCAATTTATCAAATATCATAAACATTGCCGGCAGAATAAAGATTACGGCAACGGTACTGATCACAGCTCCTCGTGCAAGTAAGGTACAGATCGCACTGATCATATCAATATTTGAGTAAATCGCAATACCGATCGTTGCTGCGAAGAAACTTAATCCACTTGTAATGATAGACTGCATGGATGTTTCATGTGCAATAAGGATCGCTTCCATTTTCTTCTTGCCATTTATACGCTCTTTTTGATAACGGCTTGTCATCAGGATCGCGTAGTCAACGGTTGCACCTAACTGAATCGTTCCGATAACGATACTTGCAACAAACGGCAGTGATAATCCCGTGTAATATGG
>ENA-OPEV01000916-OPEV01000916.1-human-gut-metagenome-genome-assembly--contig:-NODE-916-length-17757-cov-4.823466_pt1 | contig 17757 bp, 16 predicted proteins | sample MGYA00241637_ERZ501537 | MGnify/ENA primary metagenome ERZ501537 (study PRJEB25962, sample SAMEA1972159) | human gut metagenome | biome: human gut; feature: human-associated habitat; material: faeces...
AACGATTAATGATTAGTGATCAAACACGAACAATCATGGAAATAGACGACAACCGTCTGTGAGCTTTCAGTGGGAGCTGCCGTATCTTTAACCTCATCCTTTCCGGGACGGATCATCTGGATCACTACGATCAGAAGGATCACCACCAGGAGCGGAATAAGAAGACGCCACAGATAAAACAGCGGTGATACTCCCCTGCGTTTTCTCCGTCTGACATTTGGATTTCGCTGTCCGGAGCTGTAACCGGAACGTCCGGTCTGGGTTCTCTGCCCCTGGACAGGCCGGCTGCCTCCCGCACGGTTTCCAGCAGATGCAGGCCTCTGGCTTCCCCTCTGTCCAGTACGTTCCCGGCCTCCTCCGGAAGATATTCTCTGGGTCCGCCCCCCTCCGGAAGCGCCGCCATCATGAGAAAAAGCATGAACCTCCTGGGTTAAAAGCTGGTATGCCTGATTGGCATTATACGCTGTATTGTCATTTTCATGCACCGCCTTATTCCCAAGAATGCGGATGGTATGGTAATTATCTTTTGTCGTCTTATTGATCCAGCCGCCTTCATACAGCTGGTCAATGGTATCTGACAGATCGCCCTCCACCAGACAGGCCTTCTCCGCCATACAGCGAACCATGCACTCTAATGTCTGTCTTGCTTTTACCATCACCAGATTATAATTTTTATTCACAATCAAACGTTCTGCCTCTTTGACCCCCTGCTGGATCTGCTGCCAGCTGGTGGTATGCTCCAGGTTTGACATATCCCTTCCTCCTTTGTATCAGCAGATTTCTACAGAAACTCTCTGTGTTCATATTATACCTTATTTATATTGAAATTGCACTAGGAATTGGAAGGATTTTATGAAGGAACTATATGATCATATCCTAAAAATATACCTTGAAACCGTTTTTCTCGTTTTTGACAGGCTTCCGCCTGCGTTTCACAGTTGCATTTCCCCCATTTGAATGTTAAAATAAGTCCGATCATCCTTACAAAAACCGCAGTCTGCGGATAAAACAACTACACTTCCCTGCGGTTTGACCGCAAAGAAAGACGAGGACATACATCTATGCGTTTAAGACATATTCCCGGGGCAGAGGAAACCATCGCCTCAAGTCCCTATGTGATCCAGGAACCGGCCCTCCACAAAGGAAGCTGGAACCAGGTATTCGGAAATGACCATCCCATCGAAATAGAGGTAGGAATGGGAAAAGGGCGCTTTATCATGGAGCTGGCTCAGAAAAATCCCCATATCAACTACATTGGAATCGAACGGTATTCCAGCGTACTTCTGAGAGGCCTGCAGAAAAGAGCCGGACTGGAACTGGATAACATTTATTTCCTCTGCATTGACGCAAAGGCCATGGCTGACTATTTCGCTCCCGGCGAAGTAAACCGCATCTATCTAAATTTCTCAGATCCGTGGCCTAAGGATCGTCACGCCAGACGCCGCCTTACCTCTCCCGATTTCATGGCTGTCTATGACCAGATTCTTGCCCGCGACGGCGTGATCGAGTTTAAAACAGACAACCGGGGACTTTTCGATTATTCCCTGGAAGCTATCCCCCAGGCTGGCTGGCAGATCAAGGCCCATACCTTCGATCTCCACCACAGTCCCATGAATGAGGGAAATGTAATGACAGAATATGAGGAAAAATTTTCCTCTATGGGAAATCCCATCTGCAAGCTGGTAGCAGCCAGGGAAATCCCGGCATATGATAAAGAATAAAGCAGACTCCAAAAAGCCCCGGCGCCGGATCTTCCTACAGATAAATCCGGATACCGGGGTATCAATATAATTTATAGAAAGAAGGTTTATGACTTTTATGCTTCTTCCTCCATGTTTTGTAAAAAAACTCCAGCGCGCCACCTGCGACCGGCGGGATCTGGATCGGCGTTTCCTTCATCTGAGCAAATGCTTTAAGGAAGTGGAAACAGCATTAAACTGCAAAAAGAAAAAATAATCCTACAGCCTGTTCACACTTGTTTTCAGACACAAAAAAAGTCCGACCCCGCAGCTTCCATTATCTGCAAAATCAGACCTTTTAATGCGCCTCCAGGGACTCGAACCCTGGACAAATAGATTAAGAGTCTACTGCTCTACCAGCTGAGCTAGAGGCGCATTTTCCTGAACACAACGAGTATTATAGCTCAGGCTGAGAGAGTTGTCAACTACTTTTTTTATTTTTCGACAGAATAATTTTTCCCGGCTTCTACGCCTCCTGTCTCATTCGCTCTATGATGGCATTGGCCCTGCGGTATACCTCTTCAGGATCTTCTCCTATAAAGAAGGTTCCGTCCTCGTACCGGACTGTTCCGTCAATCATAACCAGCTTTACATTCTGCTTGCTGCCGCTGTAAACCAAATTTTTTACGATATTATTGACAGGCTGCATATTAGGCTGGTGCAGATCGATCAAAACCAGATCCGCCAGTTTTCCTTTTCGGATGCAGTCGCAGTCTGTAAGCCCCATGGCATAAGCGCCGCCCACACAGGCCATCTTGAGCACTTCCTCCGCAGGCATGGCGGAAGCATCATTTTCGCGAAGCTTTGTAAGGCCTGTAACCAGAAACATTTCACGGAACATATCCAGACAGTTATTGCTGGCAGGTCCGTCTGTTCCGATCGCAAGACGAACTCCCTTTTCAAGCATCCGGTTCAGCCTGGGGATTCCGCTTGCCAGCTTCACATTGGAACCGGGATTGGTAACAATAGTCATGTCATGCTTTTTAAAGATATCCATATCCTCGTCTGTGATGTGGACACAGTGATAACCGCCTCCGCCGTATTCAAACATTCCCAGAGAATCTAAAAATGCAGTCGGCGTCATCCCATAGCGCTCCAGACATCCTTCTGTTTCACCCTTTGTCTCTGAATTGTGGGTAAACACAGGAGCCTTATACTTGTGAGCCAGATCTGCTACCGCCTCCAGAATCTTCCGGCTGGTGGTATACTCTGCATGAAAGCCCAGCTGATAGCTTACCAACGGATCATAGGAATTGAATTTCAGATAATCCTCCTCCAGCCCCTCAGGAGATGACACAAAATCATTCAGCCCGCTTACTAAAACGGTTCTGAAACCACTTTCCACACAGGCTCTTGCCATTTCCTCCGGCCAGGGATACATATCAAAAGCTGCCGTCATGCCGCTGGTCAGATACTCCATTACAGCCAGTCTGGACAGCCAGAATGCATCTCCCGGCTGCAGCTTTGCTTCCATAGGAAATACCTGAGTATGGAGCCAGTCCATAAGCGGCAGGTCATCCGCATAGGAACGCAGAAACGTCATAGCGGAATGAGTATGGGCATTTTTAAAGCCCGGCATGAGAAGATTGCCATTTCCATCGATTTCACGATCCCAGACAGGAGGGATGATAGCATCCGTATTGGCATCTCCCATAAAAGCGGACGGGCCTGCATAGGAAATCCTGTTTCCCTCCACCCAAACCTCTCCCGGCACCACATCCATAGTTCCATCCATTGTCAGAAGACGGATATTGTAAAAGCGTGTATTCATAATCCTGCTCCTTCTTTAAATATTCTTATTTGGTGAAAATATTATATCACATAGATAATTTTATGCTATAATGATTTTTACACTATCAGACAACAGGAGACTGCCAAATGATACATTTTACCATGCAAACACCTTCAATCCCTTCTATAGAAGAAACCCAGGCCATTGTGCAGGAGGTTCACGAAGACCTTCAGCAGTTAAGACCCAACGCAATTTTAGAAACCATACGCTCATGGACTCCAGGACTTTTGGCCTTCAGCTATCGGCTGCTTTATGCTGCCATCATTATCATCATCGGCAACCGGATTGCATTCTATCTGCGCCGTTTTTTAAAGCGCACCTTTGACCGCATGGGGATAGATCTCAGCCTGAGCAAGTTCCTGATTTCCCTTGCAAATGCCATCACCTACGCCATTGTGATCTTTATGGCTCTGGAAAAAATAGGAATCCCTTCCACCTCCATTATCGCGCTCTTAGGCTCCGCCACTCTGGCAATCGGCCTTTCTTTGCAGGAAAGTCTGGGAAACTTCGCCGGAGGCATCCTGATTCTTGTCATGCGGCCCTTTGGCATTCATGACTATATTGTATCAGAAGGCGTGGAAGGAAAGGTTCTTAATATCGGCCTTGTATACACCACTCTGCTCACCATTGACAACCGGCGCATCACCATCCCCAACGGCACCCTGTCAAATGCTGTGATTACCAATGTAACGGCCCAGGAAAAACGGCGGATCGATCTAACCATCGGCATCAGCTATTCCTCCGACTTAAAACAGGCAAAGGCCATTCTGGAACGTATTTACAAAGAAGATCCCCAGATCCTTCAGGATGAACCTATCACTGTCTATGTAGATGAGCTGGCTGAAAGCTCTGTGGTTCTCGGTTCCCGCGGCTGGACCGCCACAGAGGATTACTGGAGCGCCCGCTGGCGGATCATTGAACGGACAAAACTGGAATTTGACGCTGCTGGCATTGAAATTCCTTATAATCAGATGGATGTAAATATTATACAGAAAAAGGAAGGACCGCTCAATAACTGATCATTGAGCGATCCTTTCGCTTATTTATAATAAAATTCAACTATACTTCAGCAATCGAATTCTGCCCCTGCATCAATAGCCGGAAGCTTCTTCGTTTTTTACCAGCTTTACCATACGGCTGGTGCCAAGGCGGTCTGCCCCCAGCTCCAGAAAATGCTCTGCGTCAGCCAGAGTAGAGATACCTCCTGCTGCCTTGATCTTTACATGCTCTCCCACATGGGCAGCAAAAAGTGCAATGTCCTCAAAGGTAGCTCCTGCCTTTGAAAAGCCCGTAGAGGTCTTGATATAATCAGCGCCGGAGGCTGTAACTACCTGGCACATACGGATCTTTTCTTCCTCTGTCAGCAGACAGGTTTCAATAATCACCTTTAAGATTTTATCCCCGCACACTGCCTTCAATCTGCGGATTTCATCCTCGACCTGATCGTAAAGACTATCCTTGACCCATCCGATATTGATCACCATATCAATCTCGTCTGCCCCATTTTCAAGCGCATTTCTAGTTTCAAATTCCTTTGTCTCTGTGGTCATATAGCCGTTTGGAAAGCCAATCACTGTACAAACAGTCATCTTATCTCCCATATATTCCTTTGCCTTTTTTACAAAGCTTGGAGGAATACAGACTGACGCCGTCTGATAAGCAATCGCATCATCGCAGATCTGGCGGATCTCCTCCCAGGTGGCAGTCTGAGTCAGAAGTGTATGATCCACATGGCTCATAATTTCTTTTATTTCCATTTCTGCCTCTTCTCTACACATAAATCCTGTATTTTCTATATAAGCCCCTTCTTCTTATCCTGACGGATAATATCTCTCATTGCTTCAATACCTACCTCGATGGCTCTCTCCTCCCAGCCGGAGGGGTAATCTTCCGCATCATTGGAATACTCGCCAAAATTGGTAGCGCTGATCATAACACTGGAGGTTCTAATTCCCAGAGAAGCCCCGATGAGGAAAATCACGGAACACTCCATACTGGTATTGGTAGCGCCTCCTGCCAGATAGGAATCCCATTTTGCCTTTAATTCATGATAAACCGGCTTTGTCTCAGGCTCTGCCTCTGTGTAATAGGAATCCTTTGTAATGGTCACTCCCACATTATATGGATAGCCCAGCTTCTTCGCTGCCTGCTCCAGAGCCTTTAACATCTGGAAATCGGGAACAGCCGGGAATTCAAAGGGAAGGTAGTGGTCTCCCGTTCCCTCCATACGCACAGCGCCGTTGGGAATCACTACATCTCCGATTTTTACCTTTGGAGAGGTGGAAGCCGCTGAACCGATCCGCATCATGGTGTGAGCGCCACAGGAATGAAGCTCCTCAATGGCGATACAGGTAGAGGGGCCGCCGATTCCTGTGCTGGTCACAGTAACAGGCACTCCGTCCAGAGTTCCCGTATAGCTTAAATACTCTCTCTTGTGGGCAACCTTTACAGGATTATCAAAATGCTTTGCAATCAGGGACGCTCTTTCAACACTGCCCGGCAAAAATACATATTTTCCGATCATCTCTGATGTAACGTCTACATGCATGGTTCTTTCTTCTGCCATTTCTAGTTCCTTCCCTGTTTCTTTGCTTCCATTTCCTTCTCAAAACGGTAAATGGCCTCTAAAACGATCTTAATTTCTTCATCCCATCCAACCGCCAGTGCCTCATTCGCAGTCTCATAGATCACTTCCCCGGTAATCAGGTTGCCGGATACGGCGCTGATCATGGCAGCTCTCTTTTTGCGTCTGTGGCATACGGTATAGAGGGCAGAGCTCTCCATCTCCACATTCAGACAGCCCAGAGCGGACAGCTTTTCGATCCATTCCTGTGTCTCCCCATAGAATGCGTCATCGGAAGCATTGATGCCGTAATATACTTTTCCGGAAAGGTCCGGCTCCATCTCCTTTGCCGTATCAATAATCGCCCTTGTCAGATCAAAATCAGGCACTGCCGGGAAGCAGTCCGGCACATAGAACCGGCTGGTTCCCTCATTTTTCATGGATCCGGTAGAAATCATCAGATCACCGATCTTAATCCCATCCTGAAGGGCAGCGCTGCTTCCGATCCGGATCAGACACTCTGCTCCGATGTTCATCAGTTCCTCTGCCGCAATAGTTGCAGAAGGACAGCCCATACCGGTAGAAGTAACGGAAATCTTTACTCCCTTGTAATAGCCGGTAAATGTTCTGTGTTCTCTGTTGTTTGCCACCAGCTCTGCCTGATCCAGATATTTTGCCACTCTGTCAGAACGGGCCGGATCACCCGGAAGGAGTACGTATTTTCCAACATCACCCGGTTTTAAATGAATATGATACTGCTTTTTACCTGCTGTCTTGCTTTCCTTATCAAGTGCCATCAGCCTTTTGCCTCCTCTAATTTTTTTGTTTTTCTGCTGGCTGCCGCGGACTTCTGAATAGAGTATACGGTCAGGCCGGCAATCGTTGCCAGATATGGCAGCATCTGAATAAACTCAGACGGAATCTTAAGTACCTGAAGAATATTGGACAGGCCGTCAAAAAAGGCGAAAATCATGGATGAAATCAGCGCTCCCACGGGAGTAGCCTGGCCCATGGAGCAGGCTGCCAGGGCGATAAAGCCGCGTCCTGCTGTCATGTCGCGCACAAACATGGTCAGATAGCCCATGGAGAGATACATTCCTCCAAGGCCTGTCATAAGGCCGCATAATACAATAGCCAGGAACTGAATCTTTATTACATTCTGTCCCACGCTGGATGCCGCGTTTGGATTCTCTCCCACAGCCCTCATGCGAAGTCCGGTTGGCGTCTTATACAGGAAAAACCAGATAACCACCACCATAGCAAGAGCCAGATAGGTAAGGGCATTATGCCCTGATAAAATACCGCCTAAAACCGGGATATCCTTAATAATGGGGATATCCACATTTGGGAAGGAGAAGCTTTTCAGTGAAGAGGAATTTCCCTTTTCTCCGGTAGCCAGCTGCAGTACAAACACCGTAAGGCCGGAAGCCATGGTATTAACCGCAGTACCGCAGAGCACGTTATTAGCCTTTAATACCAGATGGAAATAGGCAAATACAGCACTTACAGCTACGGACGCCAAAAGCCCCGTTAAAAGTCCGATCCAAAGACTTCCTCCAAAAGCGCTTCCCAGCACTCCCGCCAAGGCAGAAATCAGCATGATGCCCTCCAGACCCAAATTTACTACTCCTGCCTTGGTACAGATCACGGCTCCCAGGGAAGCCAGCAGAATCGGAGTTGCAACTCTGATCCACATATACAGAAAATCTGTGCTGAAAATCAATTCGATTAAATTCATGCCTGTGCCGCCTCCTTTTCCTCTGCCTGTGCTGCCTTTACGATCATACGCTGTCTCCATCCCTTTAACAGGGCATCTGCCGCAATAAAGAACATCATAACAGCCTGGATAATATCAACTACCTCCCGTCCCACATCACTGCTACGAGCCATAATATCTGCGCCTACATTCAGGTAGCCGATAAATGCCGCTGCCAGCGGAACTAAAAGAGGATTGCTTCTTGCCAGCAGAGCCACTACGATACCGGTCCAGCCGTAGCCCGGGCTTGTGGTCCATTTAAACCGGTTGTACATTCCCAGAAGTTCTGCGGCACCGCCCATACCGGCAATTGCTCCGGCCAGAACCTGGGCTGCTACCATGATTCCTGTCACCTTAAGGCCCGTATACTTTGCAAACAGCGCATTGTCTCCGGTAATTCTGAGTTTTGTACCGTAAGAGGTACGGTATAGGAAGAACCATACCAGAACGCAGATCACAATACCCAGTACAATACCTGCATGAATTCTGGTTCCCTCCAGTACCACCGGAAGGCGGGAGGTATCTGAAAATTCCAGGGAAGCCAGACTGGAGCTGCTGACCTCACGGAAATGGTAGCTGACCATGTAAATGGCAAAAAACTGAACTACATAGTTAAACATAATGGACGTTACCAGCTCACTCACGTTCCATTTCATTTTCAGGAAAGCCGGAACCATGGCGACTGCCGCTCCGCAGAGTCCGCCAAACAGGATAGCCGCTGCGGGAAGCTTACATGCAATAGCAACCACCATAGCGCCTGTGGTTCCGATAAAGAATGAGCCTTCTGCAATCATGGAAAACTGTCCGGAACCGAAAATAATGATGACCGCAAGTGCCGTAAACATAAGGGGTGCTGCTGCCTCAATGATATTTCCAATCCTTCGCAGGGAGGTAAATGGCCCAATGAAAAAGCTTGTGATAGCTGTCATAGGGTCATCGCTGACCATGAACACAATCACCGATACCATGGCGCAGGCAATGAGAATGATCAGGCCCAATTTTACCATATCCACTAATAAGTTAATCCGTTTATTACTGTTCATGCCGTGCCTCCTTAATCTCCTCCTCGGACTGAAGATGGATACCCAGCATATAGACGCCTAACTGCTCCTCTGTCATCTTGGATACATCCTTGATATATGCGGCAATCTTTCCTTCGTACATAACGATCAGACTGTCAGAAAGACCCAGAACCTCGTTGAGATCAGAGCTTATAACGATAACTCCCTTTCCCTCATCTCTCATCTGCACCAAACGCTGGCGGATAAATTCCGTTGCACCTACGTCTACGCCTCGGGTAGGCTGGTCTGCAACAATAATTTCAGGAGAACCGGAAAGTTCTCTTGCAAGAACCGCCTTCTGGATGTTTCCTCCTGACAGACTGTTGATGGAAACCTCCTGGGATTTGCAGAAAATCAGGTATTCCTTTACCATTTCATCTCCGTATTCCTTTACAGCCTTTGGATTGCGTACCCCATGTTTAAAGAAGCGCTTCCAGCCCAGCTTATCTGCAATCATGTTTTCTGTAATGGAAAGCCTGGGGGCCATTCCCATGGTCATACGGTCTGCAGGAATATGGGCCAGCTTTAGCTTTCGGATCTTTTCAACGGAAAATCCCTTGATGTCCTGGCCATTTACTTCAATGGTGCCGCCGCTGTAGGAGCCCATTCCGGTGAGAGCAGATACCAGCTCATTCTGGCCATTTCCCTCCACTCCAGCGATTCCCAGAATCTCGCCCTTTCTCAGGGTAAAGGAAACATGGCCTACCGCCCGTTTCCCATTTTCATTGATCACTACCAGATCCCTGATTTTCACCAGAGGCGCACCGGGATGAGCCTCTTTCTTTTCCACATTCAGCACCACGTCTCTTCCTACCATAAGGCGCGAGATATCCTGCTCGGAAACCTGGGACACATCATGGACGCCCATTGTCTCACCCCTTCGGATGATGGTAATGCGGCTGCAGATCTGCTTGATCTCCTGCAGCTTGTGGGAAATAAAGATAATCGTATACCCATTATCCTTCAGGTGAAGAAGCTCGTCAAAGAGTTCCTGTGTCTCCTGGGGTGTCAGCACCGCTGTAGGCTCATCCAGAATCAGGATTTTTGCCCCGCGGAACAATGCCTTTAAAATCTCCACCTTCTGCTTCTGGCCTACGGTCAGATCCTCCACACGCTTATCAGGCTCTACAAAGAGATTGTACTTCTTTCCCATCTCCTCTACCTGTTTCCTTGCGAAATTCAGATCCGTCATAATACCTTTTTTCGGTTCCATTCCTAAAATGATATTTTCTGCCACTGTCAGAGAGGGCACCAGCATAAAGTGCTGGTGAACCATTCCGATCCCCAGCTTAATTGCCATCTGCGGAGATGTCATATGAACCTGTTTTCCGTTTACATAGATCTCTCCGGAGGTAGGCTGCTCCTCTCCGAAAAGAATCTTCATCAGAGTCGATTTTCCCGCTCCGTTTTCTCCGGAAAGAGCATGGATCTCCCCCCGTTCTACAGACAGGGTCACATCCTTATTAGCCATAACGCCATTGGGGTATACTTTCACAATATGCGACATCCGCAATGCTTCTTCTGCCATGATCATACCTCTTTATCTTCGTTTTCATACAAAAGCTTGGCAGCCTCCTTCTAGTCACTTTAACTGTGCGCTTCGTCTCTGCATCAAGGCTTCATTTCGTCACGCAGGGCTGCCACTTCCTCTGTTGTCATATCAAAGGCAGTTCCCACTGTGATTTCGCCACCGATGATCTTCTGCTCTGTCTCTTCTATGAATTTCTGAATCTCTTCCGGAACAATGGCCTTGTAGTTGTCATTCTTAGCCAGCCCAACTGCTCCACTGTCCAGTCCCAGGATATAATCCTGATCCAGTGTCTTGGTTCCCTCTTTCCAGTCTTTGATAGAGGTGTAAATAGACTCGCCTACATTCTTTAAGCTGGAAGAAAGCACATTGGCTGCCAGCTCAGGGTCAGACTCCTTTAACTCGCCATACAGATCCTGGTCGCAGGCAATGAGGTACTTGTCAGACTTCTGTGCAGCTGTTACCGCTCCTAAAATAGACTGGGAAGCAGGTGCATATACAATCTGAGCGCCCTGGTTGTACAGCTGTGTGGTCATCTCCATACACTTGGAAACGTCCTCAAAGGAACCAACATAAGAGGTAACTACCTTAATTTCAGGGTCTACATACTTAACACCCTCCAGATAGCCTACCAGGAAATCGTTGATATTGGCTGCATCCATAGATCCTACAAAGCCCAGGACCTTCTGAGAAGCATCGATCTTCGCATCTCCGGATTCCAGCATCTTGGCCGCAAGTGTGCCGGAAAGGAAAGCGGCCTGATTGGAGTAGTAATTAATACCCATCATATTTCCTTCTGTTACCACATCTCTGTCAACAGAAACGTCGAAGATCAGGTAGTTCTTCTCTGGGAATTCTGCTGCGATATCCTGAGCCAGCTCCTTTACAGACCAGGTTCCAGATACGATCATATCCCAGTCCTGCTCAGAAACATCCAGGTAGTTTCCTTCGTAGCTGGTCTCGTCTCTTCCCATCTCGATGGTTTTAACCTCAGCTCCCATCTCGTCAGCCAGCTTCTGCATACCGCTTGCTGCGGAATCGTTAAAGCCCTTATCGCCCAGATTTCCGTTACACAGGTAAACTACCTTTAACGGATCATCGGAAGAAGCCTCTGCCTTTTCCTCTGCTTTTCCCTCTTCCTTGCCCTCAGCATCCTCTGCCTTGGTTTCTTCCGTCTTAGCTGCTTCTGTGGCTCCCTGTCCGGAAGCTCCGCATCCTGAAATCATGGAGGCTGCCATCGCGGCCGCCAGTACGGTACTTACAATTCTTTTTTTCATTTCTTTGTCCTCCTTGGATATATGAATGTATCTTCATAGCGCCGATTCTGCTTAAAGCCGGCGTCTATTTCTTACGTTCCAGTACAAAACGGTACCAGTTGCTGTCCATGCGGTACTTGTGATAACTCAAAGGCTCTTCATTCTGAAACAAAACCTCATCCATAATGATTACAATGGGACATTCCGGTTGATCCACCGCAATCTCCGCCCATTCCACAGCGCTCATGGACACCTGGGAACGCTCTGCCTCCTGGTAAAGCTCTCTCACGGCAAATTCCTTCAGCCGTTCCTCATTATCAATGTCAATCCCTCTTTTTTCCAGCTGCATAATAGGGATAATAGCCACCGAAGATGCTACATAAATATCTCCTGCAAAATATCTGATATCCACCACAACCGCCGTGAATGTCTGTCCATGATATCCCAGCAAATCACCTACCAAACGTCCTCCGTTTTGAACATGGAACGTATATTCTGTTTTTGTAATCTGGTCAACGCAGCATTTAAAGCAGGGGTTTGCGATATGCTGAAATCCCTCCCTGTCCCTGGCAAGCTGTCCCGTAATCATGGTTTTTTTTCCTTGCATCTTATAGATATATCCATCTTCTTCCAACTTGCGCACTGCCATCCGCACTGTACTGCGGCTTACATTCCAATAATCTGCCAGAATATTCTCACCAGGAAGGGTGTCTCCTTCTTTGAGTTTTTCTTCCTGAATAAGTTGGTAAATAATATCATAAATCTGAACATAATAGGGTATATTTAGTTCTGCCAGCTTTGGCATCTCCCGGCAATCCATCATTCGCCTTTCTGGTCTTCTCTTATAATAATCTTCATAGCCTCGATAGCGGTACGGATCGCTCTGTCTTCCACATTTACCTTCTCTGAACCCTCTTTGACCTTTCCGCTCTTATAATTGGTAGCGCTGGCCATGACACAGGAGGTACGGATTCCAAGGGAAGCCCCTACTGCAAAAAGAGGCGCGCATTCCATGCTGGTGGAGGATGCTCCTCCCTTCTTATATGCCTCCCATTTATAGATCAGCTCCGGTCCTACAGGCTTTGTCTGGGGGGAGGTCTGGGTATAGAAGGATGCCTTTGTAATGGTTACTCCTACATCATAAGGAAGACCCAGATTAATGGCTGCCTGCTCAATGGCCTTTAACATCTGGAAGTCCGGCACAGACGGAAATTCCACCGGAAGATAATGATGGCTTACACCTTCCATCTTTACAGCTCCGTTGGGAATCACAATATCTCCAATGGACACCTTGGGTGACACGGAAGCGCAGGTTCCCACACGCATCATGGTATCTGCACCGCATTGATACAGTTCCTCTACAGCAATCGCAGCAGAAGGACCTCCAATTCCGGTACTGGTTACCGCTACATCAACACCATTCAGCTGACCCACAAATGTACGAAATTCCCGGTTATAGGCAATCTCCTTTGGATTTTCAAAGTAAGCGGCAATCTTTTCTGTCCGCTCAGGACTGCCTGGAAGGAATACATACCGGCCAATCTGGCCTTTTTCCAACCCAATGTGCATCATTTTCTTACCCATAATGACTCACTCCTTCAATTACTTATTTTTAATTCTTCTTTTTATTATATCGTCCTGGCTCCATATTCTGAAATACACTAAACAGTCTGCGGACTGCCTTTACAGAATCTACCTGAATGCAAATGGCAATCTCTTCTCTGTCCAAAACTGGAACAAAGCCATCATCTGTGGTGATCATGCCAGAAAATTTCTCTGACTGATACTCTACTCCTGCTCTTACCATTTCATATACACCTAATGAAGGGTCTTCCGCGATCAGCATTGCAAGAGGATCATGAACCACACTGGCATGCGCCATTCCCATAGTTACGCGATGAAACTCAAAGTAGAAGCGAAGTGCTTTTTTGATATACTCAGCAATCGGACGGCACTCCTCTAAACAGTATTCGCACAGGTTATCCACATCTGCCTGCGTGATAAAGGTCTTCATCGTCACATCTAAACCTACGACTGTCAGATTAAACCCTGCCTTAAATACCATATCTGCGGCACGCGCATCCCCATGAATATTCGCTTCTGCATACGGGCTTACATTTCCTGGAACCTTATAGCACCCTCCCATAGCAACTACTTTTTTTACCTTCTTCGGAAGAGAAGCATCCTTCTCCAAAGCCATCGCCAAATTCGTCATCCGGCCAGTGGTAATAATGATCAGCTCTCCCTTTAACTCCTGTGCCTTTCGAATAATAAAATCACAGGCAGTTTCATTAATTGGTTCCTGTGTGGTTTCTGGAAGCTCTACGTTGCCAATTCCGTTATCTCCATGAATATAGGCTGGAGCAGAACCAAACACACCATCCAATGATTCATTTGCTCCCACTGCTACCGGAACATCATATCCGCATTTCGCCAGCTGAATCAGTCTCAGGCAGTTATCCGCTGACTGCTCTGCACAGTTATTTCCAAAACAAGTCGTAATACCTTCTACATAAAAATTAGGAGATCTAAGAGCATAGAGAATTGCCAGAGAATCATCAATTCCTGTATCCGCATCAATCAAAATATGTTTCATAAGTAATTCGTTCCTTTCCCCTTCGACTTATATTTATATCTTATAACATGGCTGTCAAGTTGTCGACATATTATGCCATATGTTTTGTATAAAATGCATATATTCTTTCATCCCATATCGAAAAAAATATTTGATATTACCTAAAAATTTTTGTATTCATATTTTTTCAAAAAAACCATTGACAAACAATCGCTCATGCCCTATAATGTTCATCGTATCACACAACAACACATAAACATGCGCCTCTAGCTCAGCTGGTAGAGCAGTAGACTCTTAATCTATTTGTCCAGGGTTCGAGTCCCTGGAGGCGCACTGAGAGGTCTGATTTTGCAGATATTAGAGGCTGCGGGGTCGGACTTTTCTATTGCGAACATATAATTTTATACATTTTCCATTTATCAATGGCATGCAAGCCTTCCCGCATCAAAACAGGCGGGAGGGCTTTTTTTGTCCTTACAGGAGGTTTTATTATGGAACAGAATCAACGTTTTTTGCTGGAAAAGCCGGTTTTTCCTCTTCTTGTTTCCATGGCAGTGCCTGTGATGCTGTCCATGCTGATCAATTCTCTCTATAACGTTGTAGACAGTATCTGGGTATCGAGACTGGGCACAGATGCCATCACTGCCGTTTCACTAGCCTTTCCTCTTCAGAATATCATCATGGCTCTTGGAGTGGGCTTGGGCGTAGGTGTCAGCTCCTTAATTTCCATGAGTCTTGGAGCAGGAAACAGGAACAAGGCCGATCATCTGGCATCTGCCGGCCTCTCTCTGGCCCTGATACACTGTCTGTTATTTATTGCTCTGGGCATTTTTATTACAAGACCATTTCTTGGGATGTTTACAGATAATCCCCAAATATTCGAATGGGCCTACAGCTATACGTTCATTGTGCTCTGTCTCTCTTCTGGTCAAGTTCTGCAAATGTACATGGAAAAACTCTTTCAGGGTGTAGGGCGGATGAAAACCACCATGTTTCTCATGGCAAGCGGCTGTCTGATCAACATTGTTTTAGATCCGATCCTTATTTTCGGCTGGTTCGGCGCTCCCGCCATGGGGGTATCCGGCGCTGCCGTTGCAACAGTGATCGGCCAGTTTGGGGCGTTGCTTCTATATATTCTTGTGTATTTAAAAACCAATCTGGGCGTATCCATTCGGCCCAGACTTATGAATCTGAACCGCGAACTGATTCGTTCTATTTATAGTATTGCAATTCCATCCAGTCTGCTTTTAGCCATGCCTTCCCTGTTAACCGGCATTTTAAATGGAATCCTGACTACCTTTGGAAGCGTCTATGTAGCAGCCTTTGGACTGTATTTTAAACTCCAAACCTTTGTAAACCTTCCCTGCAACGGCCTTCTCCAGGGAATGCGTCCCATTATCGGGTATAACTATGGAGCCGAACGCCATGACAGGGTCCGCAGTACCATTCGCTGCAGCCTTGGCCTGGTAACCGTTGTTACACTCACCGGAACAATTGCATCCATTTTCTTTCCCGGCCCGATTCTGCGTATTTTTGATGCAGATCCGGAGCTGATGCAGTATGGGACAGAAGCCCTGCGCATGATCGGCCCCAGTTTTTTGATTTCCTCTGTGGCTTTCATAGCAGCCGGAGTTTTTGAGGCTCTGGGACAGGGACGCCCTTCCCTGATCATCTCCCTTCTGCGCCAGCTTGTAATCATTGTTCCTCTGGGATGGATTCTCTCACGCTTTATGGGACCCGCAGGCATCTGGATCTCCTTCCCCATAGCAGAGCTTATAGCCGCAGTGATTGCCTGGAAAATGATGGGGAAAATTTATGCGGATCATCCTGAAAATACACATTAACTCATTAACATAAACTCTAAAAAACAAACTCCGCACAGCAATTACGATCATAAACCGATCATTTGCAGTGCGGCGTCCTGTTTTTATCTTATACTTTATTCTGTTTCCCATGTCATATCCATCAGATACTCAAATAGAATAAGAACTCTTGCATAAAAATAATTAGCTGTAAGATTCCGATCATCTAATATTTTATCATCCAAAAGTACAAATGATAATTCTGCCATATCAGCAATCATAGAATGGGCTCCTCCCGTAAAAGCCACCACATCAATTCCATGTGCGCAGGCATCCCGGACAGGCTTAATAATCGTGTCTGTTGTGCCGCTTTTGCTAATAGCAATTACCATTCCTGCCGAAAGGGCATTTCCCTCATATACCTCATAATTATTCGATCCAATGGCACAGTAACCCATAACCAGAAGCTTGCGCACAAAAAAATCCCTTAAGGGGGCACAGAATCCGGTACCTGTAATCAAAATGGGATTATGTCTGTGTTTTTTCAGAAGTTCCGGAAAACGATTCATTTTTTCAAATGGTATCTCTCCGATAAAAGCTGTAATATCTGACTCATGATTCTTATTATTTATCTCATTCTGTACCAGAAATCCCAGTCGATATACCATATCCGTATAACCAGTATATCCCATCTTTTTACTCAGACGGATCAGTGCTGCCGGCGAAACGTAATTCCGTGCTGCAAACTCCCTTACGCTGTACTGTATATTCTGGTCTGCCGCCTCTAAAAGCGACTGAAACATCTGCTGTTCACTTTCATTTAAATGATATTGTTCTGCCAGCTTATAAATATCGTGTTTCATCTCTCATTCCCTCTATTTTATCCCAAACCCATATTTTGTGTAATTTTCACTGAAATTATACGATACTCTGTCCATCTGCGCAACCAATTCTCATTACATCCGATTTCATTAATGAAACATGTTTCAAGCTATGTGAATATGTTTAAAACTATCACAAAATAGTAGATTTTTTTATTCAAAATGATATAATTCAAACATCGAAACGGAATGGCGCCTTCCGACAGAAAACGAATGAAAAAGGAGAATGAATCATGAAAGCAAAAGTTATGAACGCCATGCAGAGCTTTTCCAAAGCTTTGATGGGCCCTGTTCTATTCTTACCTATTGCCGGTATGCTCCAGGCTCTGTCTTCTGTAATGTGCAACACAGCATTTGTATCAGAGGGGGGTATCTTATATACAGCTGGAAAATTTATCAATGGCGGAGTCAGCGCAGTAATCGGCAATCTTGGAATCCTGTTCTGTGTAGGCGTCTCAATGAGTCTTGCAAAAAAGAAAAAAGCGGATGCCGCATTCGTATCACTTGTCAGTTATCTGATCTGGCTTGCAGCCAACTCTCGCTGGCTCAGTGTTGCGGGACTGATGGCGGAAGGTGATACTGCCAGCGCACTCTACGGTACAGGCCAGACGATCTGTCTTGGCTACCATGTAACAGACATGGGCGTATTCCTGGGCATGATCCTGGGCGTAATCGTAGCCTTAGTCCACAACCGCTTTATTGACACTGAATTTAAGGGTGCCATGGCTATGTATGGAAACAGCAAGTTCGTATTTATCGTGCTTCTTCCCATTGTATTAGTGCTGGCACTGGCAGCTGCCTATA
>ENA-OPEV01000976-OPEV01000976.1-human-gut-metagenome-genome-assembly--contig:-NODE-976-length-17114-cov-3.241398_pt1 | contig 17114 bp, 14 predicted proteins | sample MGYA00241637_ERZ501537 | MGnify/ENA primary metagenome ERZ501537 (study PRJEB25962, sample SAMEA1972159) | human gut metagenome | biome: human gut; feature: human-associated habitat; material: faeces...
AACTAAATTTCAAATATTTCAAAGAACTATTTTAGATTTTAATGGGACAGCAATGATTTTGTAGCTTGGTTAAGCCTGCGTTTCTGAAAAAAACAATATATTTGCATTCGTAAATATCGCAAAAGTAAGTAGTTACAGCGTTTTTGATGAATTCTGTTTTCTTTTTTCGCAGGTAATGTGACAGTATGAAGGATAAAATTGACGCCATAGTAGCGGGAGTCAACCGAAAGGATGAAAAGATATGGGGCGATTTCTATGATCGTTTTTATGCCGCTCTATGTGTGTATGTTTCCAAGATATTGCCGGTGCCCGATGCGGTGGAAGATTTGGTTCAGGAGGTTTTTATTTCTATCTGGGAAGGTAAGCGTACTTTCTCTGATATCAAGGAACTCGCCAATTATCTTTATCGTGCCTGCTATAATAACACCTTATTATATATACGCAATAATCAGATCCATGATACTATTTTAAGTTCTCTTGCTGAGGGAGAAGGTGTGGAAGATGAAGATATGATTTATGCTTTAACGGTAAAGGAGGAAATTATCCGCCAGTTGTATCACCACATTGAAGAACTTCCAGCCGAACAACGCCGAATCATCTTGCTGAGAATTGAAGGGTATACTTGGGAAGAGATTGCGGAACGTCTGGGAATTAGTATTAACACCGTCAAAACTCAAAAGACGCGCAGTTATAGATTTCTTCGTGAGAAGCTGGGAGATTCCATGAATTCCATAATTCTTTGTTTATTTCTCTAAAAATAAGAAAAAACATTCTGATACATATTTGCCTTTTTATAGATTGATTAAGTTTTGTTCCTTTTGTTAAAACCACCGCTATTTCTTTTCTGATGTGACAAAATGATATATTTTTGTCGCAAAAATCGATCTCTCTATATTATTCTACTAAAAAAATAGAATCTTTTTGTCACCCTTTTCTATAGGTTATGTATATCTATAATAAAGAGAAATTAAACAGTCGTTTAATTAAAAAATGGTCAATAAGATGAAGAAGTTCGAAAATGTATATCAAGATGCTGCTTTGATGAGAAGAGTTCTTTTGGGAGAAGCGGATGAAGCGGAACAACAGGAGCTTGAAAAGCGATTGGAGGAATGTTCGGACTTGCGGAAGATATATGAGCAATTGCAGAATAGTGAGACGTTGAAAGCTGCCTTTAAGGAACGTCAAAATTATTCATCGAAGAAAGCTTATCAATCTTTCCTTCAAAAAATAGGACAAGTCGAACCGGAAAGACAAAGACGTCGGTCTCTTCGCATCGGGTGGTATATTGCTGCCGCTGTCGTTATTTTCGCAGTGGGGCTTTCTTTCTATATGTTGAATAGCTCTTCTCCGAAAGAAGAAAGCAGACCTTTGATTCAGCCGGGTACGCAACAAGCACAGTTGACCTTACCCGATGGTAGTGTCATTGATGTGGATAAGAAAGAAGTAAATGTGGTAGTGGATGGTATTCAGGTAAAATATAAAGAAGGAGTACTGTCTTATCAATCAACCGTTACAACACAACACGAAGAAAAAAACGTTGAAGAGCAATCGGCAAAATCAAATGAACTGGTTATACCGCGTGGAGGAGAAAATACGGTAATCCTTGCGGATGGAACTACGGTTCATTTGAATGCTGGCTCTAAGTTAACCTATCCTGTACGCTTCGTCGGCAAGCGTAGGCTTGTAGCTTTGGAAGGTGAGGCCTATTTTGATGTCGCTGAGGATGAAAATCATCCGTTTGTTGTGCGGACCCATCTTGGAGATGTGATTGTGTTGGGTACTGCTTTTAATGTAAATGCTTACATCAACGCCTCCGTCTGCTACACGACACTGGTTCGTGGTAAAGTGCAATTCTCTGCACCGAATGTGGAAGCTATCACTCTCTTGCCGGGTGAACAGGCAGTCGTTTCGGCTAATGGTTCAGAGAAACGTACGGTGGATCTGGAAGAATATGTAGGTTGGGTAGAAGGCCTGTATGTCTTTAATAATCGTTCTTTAGGAGAAATCATGGAAACGTTCGAGCGCTGGTACGACATACAAGTATATTATGAAACCGAAGATTTACGCAACATAACTTATAGTGGTAGTTTGAAGCGCTACGGGACAATCAACTCATTCCTTGAGGCATTGGAACTGACCGGTGATCTGACTTATAAGATCAGTGGTCGGAATATTTTGATTTATGGCAAAATGGAAGATTAGAAGCAAAATAGAATATTAGATAAGTTTAATTGTTAATTTATGAGAGAAAGACGATGGCTGCTATGTTTTTTAGTGGCGATGTGCTGTACGCTTAGCACATGGGCTTTACCGTCACAAGACAAGACGGTGACTTTGAATCTGCGTAATGTCTCAGTTGAGACGGCTTTGGATGCAGTGAAGAAGCAGACAGGAGTGAATATGTTGTACAATTCACAAATGTTCAAGGGAGTTTCTCCGGTATCTGTTAATGCAAAAAATGAAAGATGGGAAGTGGCTCTTAAGTTGATTTTGAATCCGCAAGGGTTTGATTATGTGGTGAAAGATGGTATTGTTGTTATTCGTAAGATGCAGACGGAGAAGCGTGAAAATCGTATCCGTGGTATGGTTGTTGATGCGAATAGAGAGCCGATACCGGGAGCTAGTATTATTGTGAAAGGTACTCGTACGGGTACTTCTACCAATATTGAAGGTGAGTTTACACTGGATGTGAAAAACGATAAAGTGACCTTGGAAGTCTCTTTTATCGGCATGAAAAAGCAGACTCTCCAGGTGGATGCTTCTCGTAAGAAAATGCTCGAGATAACATTGGTGGATGATGTCAAGACATTGGATGATGTGGTAGTAACAGGATATAGTAATGTGCGTAAGACTAGTTTTACCGGTAGTTCTACGCAGATTTCGGGTGATGATTTACGCAAGGTGTCGCAGACCAACGTAATCGGTGCTTTGCAGACATTCGACCCTTCTTTCCGCTTGGTTAGCAATGCCCAGTTCGGTTCCGATCCGAACGCACTTCCGGAGATGTATATACGTGGCCGTTCCGGCTTTGGGGTAAAAGAACTGGATAAAGATCAACTCTCCAAATCAAATCTCGAAAATAATCCTAACCTTCCTACTTTCATTATGGATGGTTTTGAGGTGAGTATCGAGAAGATATATGACTTGGACCCTACCCGTATTGAGAGTATGACAATTTTAAAAGATGCAGCTGCTACGGCTATTTATGGTTCTCGTGCTGCAAACGGTGTGGTAGTTATCACTACAGTTGCTCCAAAGCCGGGAGAAGTCCGTGTTTCTTATAATTTTACCGGAACTTTGGAAATGCCGGATCTGAGAGACTATAATCTGGCTAATGCATCTGAAAAGCTAGAGATAGAACGTCGTGCAGGTTTGTATGACAAAGGTAATAATGGCAACAACACAACGGCAGATGGTTTGAATAAATATTATGAAAAATATGCATTGATTCAAAGTGGTATAGATACAGATTGGTTGTCTTTGCCTTTGCGTAATGCTTTTGACCATAAACATAGCCTTTATATAGAAGGTGGTACTCCTAATTTACGTTATGGGGTTGATGCATCATACAATGGTGGTAATGGGGTTATGAAAGGGTCAGGACGTGACCGTTATAGTATTGGTTTTTCATTGGATTATCGAGTAAAAAAACTACAAGTAAAAAATACGGTAAGTTTTGGACATACTAAGTCGAAGGAATCTCCTTATGGTGCTTTCAGTGATTATACAAGTTTATTGCCCTATGAGACTCCTTATAAAAATGGTACTTTGGTGAAGCAGTTATACTATTCTAGGAAAGGTAGTAATTCTGTTAATAATCCTTTATATGAAGCCACACTGAGCAATTATGAGTGGAGTGCTTATGATGAAATTATAGATAATCTGAGTGTAAACTGGTATTTGAACGATTATTTAACTGTTAAGGGTCAGTTTAGCGTAACTAAACAATATACCAGTAGTGAGCGTTTTTATGATCCGTTATCTTCTAAAGTTTCAGTTTATGGTACTACGGATACCAAATTGCAGGGTGATTTGTTCACCGGTGAAGGTAGTAGCTTGAGTTGGAATTCTAATGCTTTCTTATATTATACCCGTAGCTTTGGAAACCATAACTTTAACTTTTCCGGTGGTTGGGAAGCCTCTGCTTATAATACTGAGAACACCTCTGCCCAATATCGTGGTTTTCCGTCCGGTCAGTTTAATTCGTTGAATTATGCTTCCGAAATTTACAAAAAGCCGACTCTTACAGAAAATACGACACGTCGTGTCAGTATATTGGCTACTCTGAATTATACTTGGAATGATATTTATTTGGCCGATGCTTCCGTTCGTTTTGACGGCTCTTCCGAATTTGGTGCAAATCAGAAATGGGCACCTTTCTTTTCCGGTGGTTTGGGTGTGAACATTCATAATTATGATTTCCTGAAAGGAAATGAGAAGATTAATAAATTGAAGGTACGTGCATCTTATGGTCGTACCGGTAAAGTGAATTTCCCGGCTTATGCAGCAACTACTATGTATGAAACTTTATTTGATGAATGGTATATTACAGGTTATGGAGCTGTTCTTAAGGCGTTGGGTAATAAAGATTTGTCATGGGAAAAGACTGACAAATTCAATTTTGGTATTGAGACCCAATTCTTTAATCAACGTTTAACAGTTGATTTGGACTATTATTATGAGAAAACAATTGATTTGATTAATGATGTGACACTGTCACAAACTTCAGGTTTCTCCACCTACAAGAATAATATGGGTGAGGTTGAGAACAAAGGTTTTGAAATGCAGATACGTGCCGATATTTACAGAGATCGTAACTGGTCAGTTGCTTTATGGGGAAATATGGCTCATAATAAGAACAAAATATTGAAGATGGTAACTATATACAATCTTACAGCTTAACCCTTGTTAAAATATAAAATATTTTTATTGTAATATATATTTTTATATAGATATATAATTAAAAAATAAAGTCAGAAGTTTAGGAGTAAAACAATTATAAATATATTCTTTTGAATATGACTACCCATGCTAAACCTTGAGCAGTTCTTTCTGGGTATTCAGCAACTTTTACTTCTATGTAATTTTCCATACGTACCTCCTTTCCTTTTTTAGAGTTTTTGGAAGAAATGGGTCGTATTAAAATTAACTTCTGACTTTTTTGTAAATATACGAAATTCATAAAAGCAATCAATTATTTTAGTAAAAATAAGTAACCCATATTAACTCCTCTTTAATAGCTTTGACAATTAATCACATTTCCCTTATATACCTTTGTATTATTAAGATTTAAATATCTAATAATCAATTAATTATAATATTTAAATCTATTGATTTATAAATAAAATATTAATAATAAAAATGCAAAGGAGGAAACATGATTGATGTATCTAAATTTAACTCTCTAATTGAATTACTTGAAGCTTTTCCAGATGAAGAATCTTGTATCGTTTACTTAGAAAAATTACGTTGGAGAAATGGTAAAGTCAAATCTCCATTTGATAAAAAATCGAAAGTTTATTATTTACCTAATCATAGGTATATGTGCAAGAATACTCAGAAAATATTCAATGTTAAAGTAGGAACAATATTTCATGGTACTAAATTACCACTAAGAAAATGGTTCATGGCAATATGGTTAGTATTAGCTCATAAAAAAGGTATATCTTCATTACAGTTGTCAAGAGATTTGAAGATAACTCAGAAAACAGCTTGGTATATATTACAAAAGATAAGAACTTATTTTATTTGTAGGAATAGAGGTAGGCTTAGTGGTGAAGTTGAATGCGATGAAACTTTTGTCGGTGGCAAAAACAAAAATAGGCATTGGGATAAAAAGGTAAAAAACGCTCAAGGTAGAAGCTTTAAAGATAAAACTCCTGTTTTTGGAATGTTGCAAAGAAAAGGAGATGCTATCACCCGAGTTGTAGAAAATACATCTCAAAAAGAATTGACTCCCAAAATATTAGAATTTGTAAAAAGAGACTATACTGTATTATATACAGATGAATGGTTAGGATATAATGCAGTAGATAAGATGTTTTATCATTATAGTGTAGACCATGGTAAAGGTAAATATGTTGACGGAAGAATTTATACCAATACAATTGAAGGATTTTGGTCTATATTCAAAAGAGGTATTATAGGTATCTATCACCATATAAGCAAAAAGCATCTACAATTATATGCTAATGAATTTACCTTTAGATACAATACAAGAAAAATAAGGGATTCGAGTAAATTCAAATTACTATTACGTAACTCCTATTTTAAGATAACTTATTTGGATATTGTAGCTGCATAAATTTTATGCAAATCGTTTTTTATTAATTTAACATCTTTGTATTGTCTATAATTATTATATTTGAACCCTATTATGTATAATTTTAATTTTATGTATGTTATGAAGAAACTATTATTGATAATTCTTGTTTTTATTGTATCGATTGAAACAATCTATTCTCAAGATTTTTTAGGAAAAAATAAGGTAGAAGTAAAGGCGAAATTTTCAGAAGGAGCAGGTAATGGAGATTTTATAAAAAGCTTTGGTTACGAAGGATATATGTATGTATCTCCAAATTTAAGAGATATGGTTATTGTTATATTTAATAATAAAGGTATTTGTTTCTTAGAATGTTTGGTTACTAAAGACAAGAAATTTATAGATAGTCTATTGTATAATTATTGTAATGATGATAATTATAAAGTATATCAGATTAATCCTAGTGTAAATAAAAAGCATGAATTTATAGAAGGTAAAACAACCATGGAATTGGTTGTTGAGTCTAATAATCCAGCAATGGTAAATGCTATGTATCATTTATATTCTTTCAATTCTAAATATAAACAAGATGTTATAGATTATTTTGATAAAAAATATAACAAATAATTATCTTCTATTATAGTTAACACCCTTTTACAGCCTTTTATTAGACTTTGCAAAGACCTTTTTTACCTTTGCAGAAAGAAGAAAAGGAAGAAATCATGCAAGAGATTTGGCTCTTGCATGAATAAATAGATTTATTATCTATCTTCTTGTTCTTCAGATTCGCAAAGAGTATCTGATGAACATTCCTCTGACATCATGCCATCTATTTTAGAAAGCATCTCTAAAATAGATGGCTCTAGTTCATTTTTCATAATGGAAATTTTTAAATTAATAAATTATTTTACTAGCAACTTATTTGAAATATTTGGGTTTATACAAGTAAGTTGCTTTATATTAGAAATGCAAAAAGGATGCCAGAATTAAAAAAGATGTTCTTTGCCAAAATGTCACACAAAACATTATTTTTGTGTGACATTTGTTATATTAAATATATTGATTATTAATATATTGTATTTAATTATTTGATAAAAATATTATTATATTTAATTTGAAAATTTACAACCTTTAAGGGGCTTTAAACTGTAAGATTGTATATAGTTACCTTGAAGATTTCTGATTCTCAGAAAGCATATAATGAACGTGTGGCGGAATTTTACAAAAAAGAATTACAATATCAGGCAATTTATAATACTTCTTTAAAAGATGCCAATTACGCAGTTCCGATTTCGCAATATGCGGAAGGGGAATCATTGACTTCTATTTGGGCAGTCCGTTCTTTAGGTATTGATCCGACTACAGGAAAAGAGCTATTCTTGAACAGAGACGGTAGCATTACTGATACATGGGATGCAAGCCAAGAGGTGGTTGTGGGTAATACTGAACCAAAGCTAAACGGCTCAATAGGTCTGAATGCTACGTATAAGAACTGGAGTTTATTCGCTGCTTTTCAATATGAGTTTGGAGGTCAGGAGTATAATCAGACTTTGGTAGATCGGGTGGAAAACGCAGATATTGCTAATGGTAATGTAGACTTGCGTGTTCTAACCCAACGGTGGCAAAAACCCGGAGATGTTGCCGAATTTAAAAATATTGCAGATAGTAAATTAACGACTTTACCGACATCCCGTTTTGTGCAAGATAAAAAGTATATTCGACTGAGTGCTTTGACATTAAGTTATGACTTTAACAGGGAATGGATTAAGAAGCATTTACATATGAATATGTTACGGTTGGAAATGAGCTCCAGTGATTTTATTAATTGGAATTCTATTCGGCAGGAACGCGGTTTGAGTTATCCCAAATCTTGGAAGGTGGATTTCTCGTTAAAAGCACAATTCTGATAAAAGGAGAAAGAAATATGAAAAAGATATATAAAACGATTGTCTTACTAGGGACGATAGCAACTTTAGGAACATCATGTAATGATTGGTTAAATGTATATCCGTCCGATCAAATCAAAGAGGAATTTCTTTTTGAAACAGGAGATGGATACCGTGCAGCATTGAATGGTATCTACCGTAAAATGACTTCATGGAGTATTTATGGCAGTAATCTGAAATGGGGGATTATAGATGCTTGGGGGCATGAACTTTTTCATTCGCTGAGCCTGAGAGAGAGAAGGGGTAGCCAATCGCCAATGGCGGGCAGCCTATGAAGAAAATTGAGATTCTGGATTTTAAAAATTTAGAGCTGACTCCAACTACAGACCAAATGTGGAGTGATGCATGGAATATAGTGGCAAATTGTAATGAGTTGGCGCAACAGGCGGAATTGGCTGATAGTACACTTTTTTATGAAGGAGAGTCGGAGCGCCGGATGATTTTGGGAGAAGCCATCGGTTTGCGTGCTTACCTTCAGTTTGATTTGTTACGTGTATATGCTCCTTCACCTGCTATGAATCCGGGAGAGCGTACATTTATTCCATATGTAAACACCTATCCGGCTTATGTTAATAATCGTGAGACGGTTTCCTATTGTTTGGAGCAAATTATTAAGGACTTGCGGAAAGCGCAGGATCTGCTGTTGAAAGTAGATCAGAATTCAAATTGGAGCGACCGTTTTGAAGAAGTAAAGAATGACGAAAACCTGTTTAAGGCTAGTCGTGGATTTCGGTTGAACTATTATGCCGTTACTGCCGAATTGGCTCGTGTGTATCTGTATGCAGGTATGCCTGACAAGGCATATGAACAAGCTGATATTATTATTCAGAAAAGTGATTTATTTGCTGCACTGACTGATAGAGAAGAGGCGCTGAAGAGAATAAAAGATGGTAATTTGAAAATGTATGATGACATTATATTTGCACTTTACTCTCCTACAGACCAGGTGGAGTGGGATCGCTTGATAAATCATTCTAGTGATAAGGCTGAAGGTAGTACAGATAGAGAATATTTTTTAGGTATTTCTTCTGCTATTGCCAGAGAACGTTATGGTGATGATTTGGAAACGGACTGGCGAATTTGCAATCAAATGGAACAGAGAAAGAGTGGTGATTATCGTACATTAAAATATTACGAGCAGTTGAATAGTTATAAATATGCTGAAGTCAACAACATGATTGTACCTATGTTTCGTATGTCGGAGGTCTATTATATTGCTGCAGAAGCTATTTATAAAAAAGATTTGGACAAAGCGAAAGACTATTTGAAGCTTGTGAAAAAAGGCAGAGGAGTTGAAGATGATTTAGGCAATGTGACAGAAACAGATTTTATGGATGTTCTTGTGAATGACGCTCAGAGAGAATTTCTGGGAGAAGGACAGACTTTTTTCATGTTCAAGCGTTTAATGAGGACAATGAAAGGAAGGGAAGAAGTACAAGCGACTGAAAAGAATATGGTGTTGCCGTTGCCCGAATCGGAGAGTGCTATTTAATTTAAAAAGAATAAAAACTTATGAGAACAAAAGATATATTGTTTGCGGGAGTAATGGTATGCATGGGTATGTCATTCTTTATTTCCTGTCAAGAAGAAGGACTGGTTGTTAATGGTAATGATGTATCTTATATTAACTTTAATAAAGACATAACAAAAGATACGACTAGAATTTGTTTTGAGTTTTATCCTATGGAAGAAGGTATGGATGTGAAAATAGCAGAAGTGCCGATAGAAGTGGCTATTTCCGGTAAAGTTCAGGATAAAGATCTGGAATTTACTATCGGGATAGATGAGAGTCTGTCTACTTATCCTGCATCCCAATGTATTTTGCCGGAAAAATGCATTTTTAAAAACGGACAACTATTAGATACGATTTATGTAAAGCTGAAAAATTCGGATGATTTAAAGACGGCTACCAAGTATGTTGCATTAAAAATAAATGCAGGTGGTGAAGTCAGTGAAGGCTTAGCCACCTATTCCAGGGCTATCATTGCTGTGACAGACCGTCTTGTAAAACCTGAATGGTGGGACTATAAAGACCTATATGACGGTGAGTACAGTTCGGTTGACTGGTATTATTTGGGAGATTATTCGGATACCAAGTACCGTCTGTTTTTAAAAGTGTTACAGGAGAATGATGATGTATTGTTCGATGGTAAGGATAAGGTGAAATTGCGCAAATATTCTTTGCAATTAAAGTATATGGTAGAAGAAATAAACGCCGGAAGAGATCCTGATGATCCGTTGAGGGATGAAACAGGTGCGATTATTGAAATACCGGTTGTAGGATAATTAAAGATTAATGATAGTATGAAAAGAATATTGATATATATATATGTTTTGGCTGGCATAATGAGTTTTTCAGGCTGCTTGGATGATGAAAACAACTATGATTATAGTGAATTTAACGAGTTGGAGGGGAGAGAGATTGGAGGAATGAAAAACGAATATTTTCTTTCGTATGCTCAAAAGTTGACTATTACTCCGACTTTTGAATTTACTATTGATAAAGAAAATCTGGATGTATCTTATGAATGGAGACTGGATGGTGTATTGTTGCCGGAAGAAACCGGACCTTCTTGCACTTTCTGTTTTGAGCGTGGGGGGGTACATGAAGTTACTTATACAGTAATCGATAATAAAAGCGGGGTTAAGTTTTCCAGGAGTTGTACGCTTAGGGTACGTTCACCATTCACTCGTGGTTGGTTGATATTGAGAGAAGGTGAATCTCAGGAGTCTGAACTTTCTTTTGTCGGTGCTAGTTCGGTTCTTCATAAGATGACGGTTACTGATGGTACAACAATAGCTGAGATTGACAGAGACTCGCTTGTGTATGATCAAGTAGTAGAGAAGGTTTCGGATGGATTGGGATCTAACCCGGTCGGGTTGTTTTTGAATGCAGGTTATTTAGGTCCGTATGGTGAAGTTTTTGAGACAAGTGATGAAGTGGGAGTGATGCAGGACCGCTGGGTAGAACTGAACGGTAGCACGTTAGAGCGCTCTGTTTATACAGAGGATGAGTTTAGAGGAGATTTGCCGGAAGTCGGTTTACATCCTCAGGCTGCTGCTATGACTTTTTCCGCTAAAGCTTTGTTAAACTCCGATGGATATATTTATTGGGCGGGTACGGCTTTTGCCAGTGATTTTCATTCTTGTGCTTATACCTCCTTTCCGTTGGGAAAGGATAAAAAGTTCAAGGGAGTTTATCCAAGCTTTAAGCTCAATAAGCATCATGGAGCTATTCCGGCTTATACAGCGGATAATGAAATTGTGGGGATCATTGATAATGCGGAAGTTGTTTCTTATGCTGATCCTAGTATAAAGGAATCGACTTATAGCAGTGGAGTGCATAGTGTACAAACAGGAGAGTATGAGGAAGACCCTGTAGATGATAGATATAAATTGGGGAATGGAGAATTGCTTACTATAATGCCGGCAACCTCAAATGATGAGGGGTATCAGGATGTTAAACCTAGTTGGGTCGCAATTGTACGTAACGGTTCTCAGTATGAACTGTTATATTTTCAATGGAAAGTGGGAAATTATCGCTATTCAAGCAGAGTTTCTACCAAAGTATTTGAAAAATTCTCACTTGATGGCTTGACTGGATATACAGATATGGCAGTATTTAATATCAAGCAGTATGTGGTAATTGCTAATGGAAACGATTTGTGGTATTTTCAATATGGGGCAGGTGATAAAGCGGTGTTGAAAAAGTTGCATTCATTTGATTCTCCTGTTAAGGCATTGGCTGCTAATGATATTAATGTATGGTATTCTGGAGAACCGGCTAAATGGCAACCGGAACATAACGGGCAATTAGGAGTAGCATTAGAGGATGGCACGTTTGGCATTTATGAAGTTTGGGAAACGGAAGACAAACAGGCGTTGGCTACAGATGTGAAGATTAATCAGCTTTTCCCGGATCCAAAGGCTGAGACCCCGGTGAATAATAATTTTGGCAATATTGTAGATATTATTTACAAATATGGCTCTATCCGAGATTTTGTATCATTCAATTTTTAAAAAGAAAATCATCCAGACACGATATGGGATATAAATTTGGAATACTATTGGCTTTATTTGCCGGAGGTTTGGTTACTGTTGCCAAACCTCAGCAACAGGCTAATTATGAACTTGCAGAGAAGTTCAATGCTTTTGATTTAGGTGGAAAACTTTCCAGAAATAGCTTGGCCATTTATCCGCATGAGATTAATGGTACAGATAATTTCTGGTTTGATTTTCAGACAACAGACGGGAAATTCTATTATTATGTGACTCCGGCAAATGGCAAACGGGAACTGCTGTTTGACAATGATGAAATGGCAATGGCTCTTACGGAGTTGACGAGAGAAACAATTGATCCTAAGGACTTTTCATTCCATGAATTTAAATTTTCCAAAGACCAGAAGTCATTTACTTTTGAACATAGAAGCAAAACTTATGAGTATAATCGCATAAATCGTAAGTTGAAAGAAATCAGAAAGACAGATGACGATAAAAGGACGGAGGGAGAAGTTATATATTCTTGGATGAATTTTTCTCCGGACAGAAAGTATATTCTATATGCAAAGAACCACAATCTTTATGTAAAGGGAAATAAGGCATTGGGAATGGATACTACCGAAGTGCAATTGACTTTCGACGGGATGCCTTATTATACGTATGCACGAGAGCGGGATGGATTCGAACCAGATAAAGAAATGGCTACCAATGCGCGTTGGTGTAAAGATAGCCGCCATGCTTACTTCGTTTTGGAAGATGAACGGAAATTACGTGATTCTTGGGTGATTAATTCTTTATCTAAAGTCCCCCAATTGGAAAAATATAAATATGAATTTCCGGGTGACAAGCATGTAACACAATATGAATTAGTGATTATTGATGCGGTGAATAAAACAGCCAGGAAAGCGGATGTTGATAAATGGCCTGATCAGTATGTAATGGTGTTTGAAACTTCTTCCAAAGGCGATTTGGTGTTCTTTGAACGCACTAAACGAACGTGGGATGAAGTGGATGTCTGTTCTGTAAATACAAATACGATGGAGGTAAAAGAAATTATTCATGAAGTGGATAAACCTTATCGTGATCCTCATGCTCGTAACGTTGTCATATTAAATGATGGAAAAGATATCTTGTTCCGTTCGGAACGTACCGGATGGGGGCATTATTATCATTATGACGGAGATGGAAATTTAAAGAATACTATTACATCCGGTAAATGGAACTGTGGTCATATTGTGGCTATTGATACATTGGGACGAGAAATTTATTTCTACGGTTATGGTAATGAGGACGTTAATCCTTTTTACTACAGGGTGTATAAAGCAAATATTGATAAGGAAGGGGCTACGCTTATCAGTAAAGAAGACGGGCAGCATAATGCTCATTTTTTGCAGTCGAGACGTTATTATGTTGATACTTATTCACGAGTAGATATGGAACCGAAAATTCTTTTGAAGAATGATCAGGGAAAGACTATCGTTGAGTTGGCAAAGCCGGATTTACGGGCTGTATATGATGCCGGATGGAAACAGCCGGAACGGTTTGTGGTAAAGGCTGCTGATAATGCTACTAATTTATATGGCGTGATGTGGAAACCTTCGGATTTTAATCCGAATAAAAAATATCCGATTATTTCTGTAGTTTACCCCGGACCTTATTTCGGATTTGTACCTACTGGATTTTCTTTATCCGACAGATACAGTTTGCGTATGGCACAATTGGGATTTATCGTAATCGCTGTAGGACATCGCGGTGATTCTCCTATGCGAGGAAAGACATATCATCGTTTTGGTTATGGTAATATGCGTGATTACCCCTTAGCAGATGATAAATATGCTATCGAGCAATTAGCCAGCCGCTATTCATTTATTGATATTAATAAGGTGGGCATTTATGGTCATTCGGGTGGTGGCTTTATGGCAGCATCAGCTATCTTGACTTATCCGGATTTTTATAAAGCTGCTGTTTCTTGTTCCGGTAATCATGATAATTATATCTATAATCGCGGATGGGGAGAATGTTATAATGGTGTGAGGGAGATAGAAAAGACTGTGAAAGATAGTTTAGGTAATGAGAGAAAAGAATACGAATATAAATTTAGCGTGAAAACAAATGCCGAGCTTGCGAAGAATTTGAAGGGGCATTTGATGCTTGTAACCGGTGATGAAGATAAAAATGTAAATCCGGCTCATACTTATCGTTTAGCACATGCTTTAATTGAATCCGGCAAGGATTTCGATATGCTTGTCATTCCGGGTGCCGGTCATGGATATGGCTCTGCTGATAAGTATTTTGAGAAAAAAATGTATCGTTTCTTTGCAAAGTATCTGCTGGGAGATGACCGGGCGGATTATTGGGGAGACATTAACCGCAACAAATAGGACAATAGATAAGATTTATGAAAAACTCCCTCTTCAAATATGCATGTCCGGTGGTTGCCTTGTTGGTATGCGGCTTTGTCAGCGCACAGCAGAAGGCGAATTATAAGCTGGCGGAAAAGTTTCGTTTGTTGGAGCAGAATCCTATAGTAAAGTATTCGACAGAAGTCAGGCCGACATTTATTAACGATACGGATTGTTTCTATTATTCTTTTACGACACGTGAAGGAAAGAAATATTATTATGTTAATCCGAAGAAGAAAGAAAAACGTTTGTTATTTGATACGGATGAACTATTAAGCAAAATTGCAGCATATACAAAGAAAGCTTATTCTTCGGCAGATCCATATTTGTCTTTCACCTTTATGAAAGATAACGAAACGATTCGCATTGATTTTGACCGTGGGCTTTATACGTATAATATTCATACGAAAGTGTTGGAGAAGCTTAATGAAAAGCCTTCTTATGGGAATGCTGACCCGTATTGGATGAAATATTCGCCGGACAGTCTTTTCTTTTTATATGCAAGCCGTCATAATTTGTATTTTGTAGGCAATCCTCAAAAGGGGCAGGATACCATACCTGTAAAATTAACCGCTGATGGGGAAAGGCATTATACTTTCAACCGTGAAGAAGAAGGAGAATCAGAAGGACGGTTTGGAGCCGAATCCGCTCATTGGATTCCGGGTACTCATCGTTTTTATGCCGTGCGTGAAGATAATCGGAAAGTTCGTGATTCATGGCTCATCAACTCGTTGGATACTCCTTATCCGACATTGAAGACATATAAAGCCGAGCTTGCAGGCGATAAATATGTTACCCAATATGAATTGTTAATTGGTGACGTGGATAGCCGTGAAGTGAAGAAGATTGATATTAACCGTTGGCCGGATCAATATATCGATGTCCTTTACGTCTCGGGAGATGGAAAGCGTTTGTATTTTCAACGTTATAACCGCACGTGGAATCAGGCGGATATTTGTGAAGTGGATGTGGAGACGGGAAAAGTCCGTGTCGTGATTCATGAGGAAAACAAGCCTTACCTTGACTACCAGATGCGTAATGTTTCCTTCCTGAATGACGGAAAAGAAATCCTTTTCCGCTCTGAACGAAATGGGTGGGGACATTATTATCTTTATGATACGGCTACCGGTAACCTGAAAAATCAAGTGACGGATGGTACATGGGTAGCCGGTCCGATAGCGAAGATTGATACTGTTAGACGTAAAATTTATTTTTATGGTTACGGTAGAGAGAAGGAAATCGACCCTTATTATTATATTCTTTATGAGGCACAGTTGGACCGTTCGAATACGCTTCGTCTGCTTACATCGGAGAATGCTTCACATGAGGTCAGTATTTCTCCGTCTTGCCGATATTTGGTAGATTCTTACTCTACTGTTTCGCAGGAACCGGTAAATGTGGTTCGTAACCGGAATGGAAAGATAATCATGACCTTGGAGAAACCGGATCTTCAGCCTGTCTATGAGATGGGATGGAAAGCACCGGAACGTTTTAAGGTAAAGGCTGCCGATGGGGTGACCGATTTGTATGGTGTGATGTGGAAACCTGCTGATTTTGACTCGACGAAAGTGTATCCTATTATTTCGAATGTTTATCCGGGGCCATTTTTTGAATATGTACCTACACGCTTTACGATTAACGATGTTTATAATACACGTTTGGCGCAATTGGGATTTATTGTAATCACTGTAGGGCATAGAGGTGGTACTCCGATGCGGGGGAAGGCTTATCACACTTACGGATACAACAATATGCGCGATTATCCGTTGGCGGATGACAAGTATGCTATTGAGCAACTGGCCGCCCGCTATCCGTTTATTGATATTACTAAAGTCGGTATTTACGGGCACTCAGGTGGTGGATTTATGTCGGCTGCTGCCATTTGCACTTATCCCGATTTTTATTCGGCTGCCGTTTCGTCGGCAGGTAATCATGACAATCGCATTTACAACAAAGGTTTTGTAGAGATTCATTTCGGTGTAGACGAAAGGGTGAAAACGACTAAAGATAGTTTGGGAGTGGAAAGTACAACTTATGATTACAGTGTTCGTGTGCGCCCGAATCAGGAGCTGGCGAAGAACTACAAACATGGCTTGTTACTGTTTACGGGTGCGATGGATAAAACTGTAAATCCGGCCCATACATTGCGTCTGGCGGATGCATTAATTAAGGCAGACAAGGATTTCGATTTGTTTGTATTACCGAAATGCACGCACGGATTCTTCGGTGAGTCTGAAGAATTTTTTGAACATAAGATGTGGCGTCATTTTGCCCGTTTGCTGCTATATGATAATTCGGCTGATTTTGATGTTGATTTGAATAAAGATATGATTAAAGATGACAGGAGAAGATAAGATGAATCGGATATTTATGTATATAGGGGTTATAGTGGGGTTGGCGTTAGGAGCTAATCTTCCGGTTGAGGCTCAGAAAAAGTCGTTGGATATAGAGGCATGTACATTATGGAAGCGTATTGATGCACCGGATATTTCACCGACAGGCAGA
>ENA-OPEV01000989-OPEV01000989.1-human-gut-metagenome-genome-assembly--contig:-NODE-989-length-16962-cov-8.618915_pt1 | contig 16962 bp, 16 predicted proteins | sample MGYA00241637_ERZ501537 | MGnify/ENA primary metagenome ERZ501537 (study PRJEB25962, sample SAMEA1972159) | human gut metagenome | biome: human gut; feature: human-associated habitat; material: faeces...
TTTTGTACATTTTCCGACATTTTGTGCGTCATATCACCAGAAAACACCAAATTCAACTGTTTCCTGTATTTTTCAGCCTTCCTGCCTTTTCCCTGATGCGTAAAAATACTGCTCTTCCCCTTGAATATGCAGGAAAAATACAGTATAATGGCAACATCGGAAATTTGTTTGAAAATAGTCAAACAAAGTAACTGTTTCATTTCGAAACCATTTGACGGCTCGGGCCTCCTATCTGCGCCCGGGCCGTTTATCAAACAAAAAGGAGCACGATTATGGATTTGATTACCGTAAGAGAGATTTACAGGGACAGAGACAAATTCCTTGGAAAGGAAATCCAGATTGGCGGATGGGTGAGAAGCATCCGCGATTCTAAGACTTTTGGATTTATTGTAGTAAGCGACGGAAGCTACTTTGACACGCTTCAGGTGGTTTACCATGACAATATGGAGAACTTTAACGAGATCAGCAAGTTAAACGTAGGCGCCGCCATCCTGGTAAAGGGAACTCTGGTAGCTACTCCCGAGGCAAAGCAGCCATTTGAAATCCAGGCTTCTGAGGTAACCGTTGAAGGAATGTCCTCTCCTGACTACCCGCTTCAGAAGAAGCGCCACAGCCTTGAGTATCTGAGAACCATTTCCCATCTGCGTCCCAGAACGAACACCTTCCAGGCTGTCTTCCGCGTGCGCTCCTTGATTGCCTACGCGATCCATCAGTATTTCCAGGAGAGAGATTTCGTTTACGTTCACACTCCGCTGATCACAGGAAGCGACTGCGAGGGAGCCGGAGAGATGTTCCAGGTGACTACCATGGATTTAAACAGCGTTCCGAAGACAGAAGACGGCAAGGTGGATTTCTCCCAGGACTTCTTCGGCAAGCCTACGAACCTGACTGTAAGCGGCCAGTTAAACGGCGAGACCTACGCTATGGCCTTCCGCAACATCTACACCTTCGGACCGACCTTCCGCGCCGAGAACTCCAACACCACACGCCATGCGGCTGAGTTCTGGATGATCGAGCCGGAGATGGCCTTCGCAGACTTAAACGACAACATGGCTCTGGCTGAGAGCATGTTAAAATATGTGATCCGCTATGTGCTGGAGCACGCGCCGGAGGAGATGAACTTCTTCAACCAGTTCATTGATAAGGGACTGTTAGACCGTCTGAACCACGTGTTAAACTCTGAGTTCGGCCATGTAACCTACACAGAGGCCGTGAAGCTCTTAGAGGAGCACAACGACGAGTTCGACTACAAGGTATTCTGGGGCTGTGATCTGCAGACAGAGCACGAGCGCTACCTGACGGAGAAGATCTTCAAGCGCCCTGTTTTCGTTACCGACTATCCGAAGGAGATCAAGGCCTTCTACATGAAGATGAACGAGGACGGCAAGACGGTAGCCGCCATGGACTGCCTGGTTCCAGGAATCGGCGAGATCATCGGCGGAAGCCAGAGAGAGGACGACTACGACAAGCTGGTTGGCCGTATGGAGGAGCTGGGACTTAAGAAAGAGGACTACGGCTTCTACCTGGATCTGAGAAAGTACGGCTCTGTGCGCCATTCCGGCTTTGGCCTGGGATTTGAGCGCTGCGTTATGTACCTGACAGGCATGGGCAATATCCGCGACGTGATTCCGTTCCCAAGAACTGTAAACAACTGCGAATTATAATAAGCAGCCACAGGAATTAAAACGATTCAGTTGACATAACACAACACGATGAGGGCATCTCAAAGACGGCGGCACGCCTTCCCTGAGGCGCCCTTTTCTTCTGAACGAAAGGATCCTGCTCTTCTGCCGGATCCTCTTTCAGAAGCTGTCTTAGAGAGGGGGAATAAGGCCTTGAAATTTATTCATACCGGAGACGTCCACTGGGGCATGGCCCCTGACAGCGATAAGCCCTGGAGCAGAGAGCGGGCCAGAGATATCCGCGAAACCTTCGCCGCCATTATCGGGAAGGCCGGAGAGCTTTCCGTGGACTTTCTCTTTATTGCCGGGGATCTGTTCCACCGGCAGCCGCTTTTAAAGGATTTAAAGGAGGTCAACTACCTGTTTTCCACCATTCCGGACGTGCGGATCGTGATGATCGCCGGAAACCACGACCGGGTGCGGAAAAGCTCCGCTGTCCTGAGCTTTAACTGGGCGCCCAACGTCACTTTCCTGTCGGACGAGGAATTTTCTTCCGCCTACTTCGAGGAACTGCACACAGAGGTGACGGGCTTTTCCTACTGGACCTCTGAGATATCAGAAGCCAGGTTAAACGATATCTCGGCTCCCGACGACGGGCTGATCCACATCCTTTTAGGCCACGGAGGCGACGGAAAGCACGTTCCCATTGATAAGGAAGGGCTTCTCAAATCCGGCTTTTCCTACGCCGCCCTGGGCCATATCCACAAGCCGGAGATTTCCCAGAGCCTTCGGATGGCCTGGTGCGGTTCTCCGGAGCCTTTAGACAAGACGGAGACGGGCCGCCACGGCATTATCTACGGGGAAATCAGCGAGACAAGCCTTCGGATTACCAACCTGGAATTTATCCCTATGGCGAAGCTTCAGTACATACCTCTCATGGTCAATGTGACGCCCAACACCACCAACACAGAGCTGTTTCTCAGGATGTCTCAGGAAATCGAGAAGCGCGGTTCGGAGAACATTTTCCGGTTCCGGCTGAAGGGCATGAGAGATCCCGACATTTCCTTTGATTTGGAGTCTCTGATGATGCGGTACCGGATTGCCGATATTTTAGACGAGTCGGAGCCCCAGTACGATTTCAGCGCCCTGTTCGAGGAGCATCCCAGCGATATGATCGGCTTCTATATCAGAGCCCTTCAGAAGCCGGATATGAGTCCCGTAGAGAAAAAAGCGCTCTACTACGGAATCCACGCCCTGCTGCTCACCACGGATGAAAGGAGTTAAACCATGCGTTTTCTGGATCTTTATATCAAGGGCTTTGGAAAGTTTCACGACACCTTCGTCTCCTTCGAGGACGGCCTGAACCTGGTATACGGAAAGAACGAGGCGGGCAAGTCCACCATCCACACCTTTATCCGCGGTATGCTGTTCGGCATCGAGAGACAGAGGGGACGGGCGGCAAAAAACGATCTCTACAGCAAATACGAGCCCTGGGAGAACAGCTCCACCTATGAGGGACAGCTGCGGCTGGAATCCGGCGGGGTCATTTACCGGTTCGAGCGGAGCTTTCAGAAAAATAAGAAGGAATTTACCATTATCAATGAAACTGCAGGCCGTGAGATTGAGCCTACTAAGGCCCTGTTAGACGAAATTCTCTGCGGCCTCAGCGAAACCGCCTACAACAACACCATCAGCATCGGCCAGTTGAAAAGCGCCACAGAAGGCGGTATGATCTCGGAGCTGAAAAATTATATTGCCAACATGAACACCTCCGGAAGCATGGCCTTAAATATTACAAAGGCCACCGCCTATCTGAAAAACCAGAAGCGGCAGTTTGAGGGCCAGCTGACGCCGGAGGCGGCCAGAACCTACGCCTCCCTTCTGGGGGAAATCAAAAATCTGGAGCGGGAGATTTCCTCCCCGGAATACGAAAATCAGCTGCGGGCCTACGCAAAGGAACGGACTGATTTAAAATCTGCCATTGAACAAAAGCAGGCGGAGCGGGAAGAGCTTCTGGCGCGGATTGAGAAGGGACACGAGGCACTGGCTGAATTCGAATTTACAGACGCCCAGTCTGTCTCCTCTTACTTAAATCACGCGGAGGACATTTACCGCCAGTATCTGGCGGCCGGTCAGGCAGCGGCGAAAAAGTCTCTTCGCGGCCTTTCCGTCTTTTTTGGCCTTCTGGGACTTCTACTGTTTCTCGGAGCCGGCTATTTCTTTCTGTGGAGCTTTATGCCGGACAATTCGTTCCTGCCCTGGATGCCGGAAACGGTGGATTCCCTGCTCTCCGGAGCCGTGGCCGCCGGCGCGTCAGCCATATCCTTTTTCGCGGCAGCCCTATTCCGCTTAAAGCTGCGTCAGGAAAAGAAAACTGCCTCTCTGTGCGCCTCCAACCTGTCTGAGATTTTCAGACGCCACCTGGGAGACGGAACCATCTCCGAGAAAGCCATGGAAGCTTTGAGGGCCAGAATGGCAGACTTTGTAAACCTCTGTTCCATGATTATGCGCTCTGAGGAGACGGTGCGCCGGCAGATGGACGATGTGGAGCAGCTGCAGGGACGGCAGAACCAGTGCTCTGAGATCATCGAGCAGCAGCAGCGAATCCAGTGGGAGCTGGAAAAGAAGCTGGAACACCTGGCGGAGCTTAAGGATCAGGCCTCTGCCCTGCGCCAGATTATCTCGGAAAACGACAGGATCCGGGAGGAAATCGCGGCCATCGAGCTGGCCCAGGATACCTTGAAGGAGCTTTCCATGTCCATCCGGGATTCCTTCGGCCTCTACCTGAATAAGACGGCCTCTGAGCTGATCAGCGGCATTACCGGCGGTCTCTATACCAGCATGAGCATCGACGAAAATCTGGGGGCATTCTTAAACACCAGGAGAAAGCTCATTCCTCTGGAACAGGTCAGCAGCGGCACGGCGGATCAGATCTACCTGGCTCTGCGCCTGGCGGCAGCCCGGTTTATCCAGAACGGGCGGGATTCCATGCCTCTTATCTTCGACGACAGCTTCGTCCTTTACGACGACGACAGGCTGAGACAGGCCCTGCGGTGGCTGTCCGAGGCCTATAAAGGGCAGATCATCATCTTCACCTGCCACAGAAGAGAGCTGGATATCCTGGAGGAAGAGGGGATCAAACACCATGTAGTGAAAATCTGACAGAAAGCATCTGACAAAATGGGAAAGGGACCAGTGAAAAACAGGGGTTACTCCTCTATTTTTCACCGGTCCCTTTCTATGAAAGCGTCTATTCCGCCGTCACTACCCACTTAATACATCCGTCCTTCTTGTGTTCAAAGGTATCGTATCCCTCTAAAATCTGAGACAGCGGCCCTCTGTGAGTGATCAGAAAATCTGTGGTGAGCTTTCCTTCCCTTAACAGTTCCAAAAGCTCTCTGCAGTCCGCAGCGTCCACGCCGCCTGTCTTGAAAATCAGGTTTTTCCCGTACATCCTGGTCAGGGGAAGCACCGGATCCTTCTCATACATGGCCACCAGAGCCACGATCCCGTTAGGACGGGCTGCCTCCCAGGCCAGAGTAAAGGAATCCTCCGTTCCCGCCGCTTCTATCACAGCGTCCGCTCCTCTGCCCTCTGTCAGGCCTTTGACAGCCTCTGCAGCCTCTTGGCCCGTCACGCTCAGATATTCGCCTGCCAGATGGTTTTCCCTGGCTGTTTTCAGACGTTCTTCATTGGGATCAATGAGAATCACCTGTCCGGCTCCCAGATAGAGCGCCGACTGGGCCGCGCACATGCCCACCGGGCCGGCCCCGATTACAGCCACCGTATCCCCCGGCTTTATCTCGCACAGCTTAGCTCCCCAGTAGCCGCTGGATAAAATATCCCCTGTAAAGAGCGCCTGCTCCTCTGTCAGGCCGTCTGGAATCCTGTAGAGGCTGGTGTCCGCCAGGGGCACTCTCACATACTCCGCCTGGCAGCCGTCTATAACGCAGCCTAACATCCATCCGCCCTGCTCGCAGTTGTTGACAAATCCCCTTCTGCAGTACCAGCAGTCTCCGCAGATAGTCTCGCAGTTGGCGGCAGCCCTGTCTCCCGGCTTTAAGGTCTTCACCTGGGAACCGATCTCCACTACCTCCCCCGCAAACTCATGGCCCAGAATCACGCCTTCTCTGGCTCTTGGAACCGCCCCGTTTCTGATGTGCAGGTCGCTGGTGCAGATGGTGGAGCGGGTCACCCGGACAATAGCGTCCGTGGGCTCCTTTATGACTGGAACCGGGCGTTCCTCCAGCCCCAGCTTTCCAATCCCCTGAAATACAAGGGCCTTCATCATCTTCTGTTCCATTTCCTTCTCCCGCAGTTTTCCCTTCCGGTCTGTCTGCCCTAGTCCCTGATTCCCGCCTTATACTTCTCCACCAGGCGGTTGATCCTTCCCGTTGGGTTTAACAGCTCGCTTAAAGAAGCGTCGTGGTTTAAGTTGTCGATAATCAGGGCAATGTACTTGCTCATGTCTACGTCGATATAGTACGGTCTGGAGAGCAGATCCGCTGACTGGTAAATCAGGTTTGTAGTCAGCACGCGGTCAATGACTCCGTTCTCATAATACTCGTCAAACTTCTGAAGTCCGTTTGTAAACAGGCCGAAGGTAGCGCAGACAAAGACCTTTCTGGCCTTTCTCCTCTTTAACTCCTTGGCCACGTCAAGCATGCTCTCTCCGGAGGAAATCATATCGTCCACAATGATGACGTCCTTGCCTTCCACGCTGCTGCCCAGGAACTCATGGGCTACGATTGGGTTTCTGCCGTTGACAATCTTCGTATAATCGCGGCGCTTGTAGAACATACCCATATCAAGTCCCAGCACATTGGCAAAGTACACGGCGCGGCGCATTCCGCCCTCATCCGGGCTGATCACCATCATGTGGTCGTTGTCAATCTGAAGCTCCTTCTCGTGCTTTAACAAGTGCTTGATAAACTGGTAAATCGGCTGAACCGTCTCAAAGCCCTTTAACGGAATCGCGTTCTGGACTCTTGGATCGTGAGCATCAAAGGTGATGATGTTTTCTACGCCCATGTCCACGATCTCTTTCAGAGCCAGAGCACAGTCTAAGGACTCGCGGCCTGTGCGCTTGTGCTGGCGGCTCTCATAGAGGAACGGCATAATGACGTTAATTCTTCTGGCTTTTCCTCCTACGGCGGCGATCACTCTCTTTAAATCCTGGAAATGGTCGTCCGGGGACATGTGATTGACCATTCCGTTCAGGGAATAGGTCAGATTGTGATTGCATACATCCACTAAAATATAGATATCATTTCCGCGGACAGACTCGTTTAAAGCGCCCTTTCCCTCTCCGGATCCGAATCTCGGCGTGCTGGCGGAAATAATATAGGAATCCCTCTGGTAACCGGCAAAGGCAATCGTAGACTTGTGCTCGCTCTCCCGCTCCCTGCGCCAGTCTGCCAGATATTTGTCAACCTTTTCTCCCATGGCTCTGCAGCTCTTCAGGGGAATCAGGCCCAGAGGCCCGACAGGAATGGTATCAATAATCTTCTCTTCGTACAGCATGTTTTTCCTCCCACGTGTCAGTTAAATACTTCTTCTTTATATCATTTAACCTGCGCTGCGTCAACCCCGCCCAAGGAGCTTTTTCCGGATCCGGATGTCCTCTCCGTAAAGGGGAATCACCGTATACTGGCTGATAATCCTGGACATGACGCGGTCTGTAAATTCATCTCTCATCTCGTTGACCGGAAGATTGGTGGAAATGATGGTTCCCTTCTTCCGGTTCAGCCTCTCGTTAACGCAGTAGAACAGCTGAGAGGTGGTAAACGTATTCACAAGCTCTGTGCCCAGGTCGTCGATAATCAGCAGATCGCAGTCCAGAAGATAGCTGGAACGATCCCGATCCTCCTCCGTAGCGTCGTAGTCAAACCGTTCCTTTGAAAAGATCTCGTACATCTTAACTGCAGGCAGATAGACCACCGAATATCCCTGATCCAGAAGCTCCTTGGCGATACAGTTGCTTAAAAAGGTCTTCCCAAGGCCCGTCTTTCCCGTAAAGAGCAGATTGTCCTTGGTTTCCCCAAACCGCTCCACGTAGGACTTGCAGAGAGCCGCCACCTGCTTCATATATTCTCTGGCCGTCTTTTTGCTTCTGGGATCCGGCTTCGTATCGTCGAAATACTCATAGGAGAAGGTACTGAAATTCTCTCTTTTTAAAATTTCCCTGATGTTGGACTGATCGTACAGAAGGGCAATCTCCCTCTTTTTAAAACAGCTGCACTTGCGCCCGTCCGCATAGCCCGTATCGCGGCAGATGGGACAGTCGTAATGAAGCTCCAGGTAGTCTGCCGGATAGCCGTAGGCGGCCAGAAGCACCTGACGCTCCTCGCACAGATCGGCAATCTTTGCCTTCAGCCCTTTCGCCGCCCTGTCGTCTCCGGCCAGAAGCTGTCTGGCGCTTTTCACGGCTGAGGAGGCAATCTCCTCGTTCAGCTCCTTCACGGCAGGAATTTTCTCATAGATCTCCTCCCGCCTCTTATCCAGCTCGTGCTTCTGGCGAAGCTGGGCCTGGTTGTAAATACGCATAATAGAATCATACTGGGAATTACTCAGCGCCATGTTTTCCTCCTGTGCTCTCTGGCTGGCCTGGGCCGCTTCCTCCGTCTTCGGAATTGATCATGCTCCAGATCATCTCGTCGTAATTATAGCCGTGCTCCTCCAGGTTATGAAACCGGTTGTTCGTCCGCCTCTTTTCCGGCTGGCTGCCGGATTTCCCTTCCCTGGCCTTTTTCTCCCGCCTGAGCCTGGTCACGTGTTCCACATCCTTCATGGTCCGCACCCCGGCCCGGCTCCAGTCAGTCAGAATCGTGTCCGCATACTGAAAGCTGGGCTTGTGGATGGCCGCCATGGTGCGGCTGCAGGCCTCCACCACAATCTCCCTGGTAAAGCCGAAGGCTCCAAACCATTTGTCCATCAGGTCAATCTCGCTGTCCGCCGGATTTCTCCCCGACAGCCCGAAGGCTCTCATCACGGCAAAAATGTCCTTCTTATAGCCCATAGACTGGGTTTTCGCCTCCTCAGCCGTCTTAAATCCCCTCTCGTGCCAGCTCAGCCCCACCTTCTCAATATAGCGGATGCTGGTGTGGCCGTTCTGGGCGCAGGACTCCACCAGATACTCCAAAAGCTCCGCCGGCATGTGAAGCTGCCCGTACAGGTAGGCGAACACGTCGCAGTCCGTGGGCGTAAACGTCCTGTTTAAATATTTCTGGGCAATGTAGAGCAGCTGGGAAAATTCCTCGTTTCTCGACAGACCGTTCAGAACTGCCCCCGAAGATTTCTTTCTGCCCGGCTCCAGAGAAGGCTGGGACAGGCGGCTCTCTGCTCCTTCCGCAGACGCTTTTTCCTCCGTCTTGCTCTCTGCCGTTTTACTCTCTGCCGGCTTTCTGTCCGCCATTTTTCTGTCCGACACCGCATCCGCTGCGGCCAGGCCAGTCTGCCTGTTGTCGCCCAGCTCCAGAACCCCCTCCTGCTCCCAGTATACCAGGGCGCGGCGCACGTCCGCCTCCGTATGGTTCAGGGCGTCGGCAATGTCGGCCACGCTGTCCGCTCTGCCGCCGTTTCTCAAAATATAAAGATAAACCTTCACATATTCCCCGTTGGCCCTGGCCATATAATTGTCTATAAATTCATTGGAGACGACAGTCACCCCATGGGCCAGACGATTCCTTATGAAGTTTCCCATCTCTTTTCCTCCCGCTGTTTTACTGTAAAATCATTCCTTCCGGCGTCCACCTTTTATCCCCAGAATCCCGTGTGAATATTGTGGATAATGTGGACAATCCCTTGTCCTTTCCCCGCTGTTTTTGTCCCTTCCTGTCGAAAACCTTGAATTTTCAATGTTTTTCATACAATAGAAACTTTTATTATGTCAATCAAGAAATCCACACCAGACCGCTGTATAAAATGTTGAAAACTATGTGGATAATGTGGATAACTATTTGGAAAGCAGCTCCTCGCCCACAGTTACAATGTCTCCGGCCCCCATAGTTATCAACAAATCCCCTGGCTGGCAGTTGGTTTTAAGAAATTCTTCAATTTCAGAAAATGTCGGAAAATACCAGACTTTTGTTCCAAGCTTCTCAATTCTTTCCGCAATATCTCTGGAGCTGATTCCCAGCGTATCCGTCTCTCTGGCCGCGTAAATATCCGCCAGGATCACCCGGTCTGCCATGGAAAGAGCCTCTGCGAACTCATTTAAAAAGGCTTTTGTTCTGGTGTAGGTATGGGGCTGGAACACGCACCACACCTGGTTGTGGGGATAATTGCCAGCCGTCTTTAAGGTAGCCTGAATCTCCTGAGGATGATGGGCATAGTCGTCGATAACCGTCACTCCGTTAAACTCGCCCTTCTTTTCAAAGCGGCGCTTGGTTCCTGTAAAATTCAAAAGACCTCTCTTTACCGCCTCCATGGAAACGCCGGCTGGCGGCCGCAATCGCCGCGAGAGCGTTGTATACATTGTGCTCTCCCCCTACGCCAAGGCTTATGGTATCTCTTCTTACGCCGTTTTCATACAACTCAAAGGACGGCCTTGCAAGCTCGTCGTAGGTAATAGAACCGGCGCTGTAGCTGCACGCCAGATCTCTTCCCACCGTAATTACCGTTCCGCTGACATTTTTCACAATCTCCTGCCAGTTTTCAATCTCTGCGTTAATAATGACGCTTCCCTGAGCCGGAACCTTCTCTGCGAAGAGGGCAAAGGAACGGCGGATATCGGCCAGATCTTTGAAAAAGTCCAGATGATCCTCCTCAATATTTAAAATCAGAGCCATAGTGGGGAAAAACTCCAGAAAGCTGTTGGTGTACTCGCAGGCCTCTGTGATGAAAAATTCCGGTCCGCCCACCCGGATATTGCCGCCGATAGACGGAAGAATGCCGCCGACAGAGATTGTGGGATCCGCCTTGGCAGCCAGGAAAATCTCAGACAGCATGGAGGTAGTGGTCGTCTTTCCGTGGGTTCCGGATACGGCAATCGCTTCCTTATAATTGCGCATCATCTCTCCCAGGAGAACCGCTCTGGACATCATGGGAATGCCCGCCTGCTGCGCTGCCTGGAACTCCGGGTTGTCAGGGTGGATAGCCGCCGTGTAAACCACCGCGTCCACCGCGCCTCCTGCCTCGTCAGCGGCCGCAATATTTTCCGCCCTCTGTCCGATAGACACAAAAGCGCCTCTGCTTCTTAAATGCTCTGTCAGCTCGCTTTCCTTGGAATCAGAGCCGGAGATCGTAAATCCCTCGTCCATGAGAATCTCAGCCAGACCGCTCATGCTGATGCCTCCGATTCCCATAAAATAAATGTGATGCGGTTTATTAAAATCAATTTGATACATAGATCATTCCACCTTTTTCATTAAAATTATTGCAATGTTTCTTTCATTTAACTGCTTTTGCAGGGAAATGTCAACTGATACAGGAAAAGCTGTAAAAGCCAGTCCGGCCTTTACAGCTTTTCGTATCGTTCTAATCTCTTTGTCCTGCCAGGCGGCCGGAATGCTTCTTCCTCTGAATTCTATCTGAGTTCTTCTCCGTCCAGCCGGTGAAACGCCTCTACGCTGCGCTCACTCCCCTGAAAATCATATGCTTATAACGCTCCAGAGCGCGGATTAAAACGCTTCCCAGCACTCCCACAGCCAGAATCTCTCCGATTCCCACTGTCACCATAGCCACAGGAATCAAATCCGTGGATCCGTAAGCATACCGCAGAATCCATGGAACGATCACTGCGTTGGAGATAATCGGAGGAAGCAGCACCAGAAAACGGTTTCCTCTGAGGACGTAGGAGCCGACCGCTCCGATCAGAGTGGCAATGCTTCCAAAAATCACGTCCATAGTCATAGCCCCTGCCAGCAGATTGGACAGCAGGCAGCCGATAAACAGTCCCGGAACCGCCGCCGGAGTGAAGTAGGGGAGCACGCACAGCGCCTCCGAAATCCTGAACTGGACCGGTCCGAAGCTGATCGGCATAAACATCATAGTCAGCGCAATATAAATGGCCGCTATGGCCGCGCCGTAGGTCAGCAGGTACACAGATTTCTTGTTTTTCTCGTTCATATTCAGTTGTCTCCTTTAGTTTTGTTTTACGAGTGGAAGGTCGCGAACACTCGATTCATTTTACGCCGGAAATCGGCGGAAAGCCCTGTAAGACCTTGTTTTTATGGGCTTTGCAACGGGTTAGAGTATAGCATAGATTCGGTGCGGGCGCAAGAGGTTAGTGATATACTTCACGCCTGTCATCCGCAAACCTGGCTCTTCCTCCAGAACGCGCGCCGGAACCAGGGGGGTAAAATAATCTAACTAATTTTCCTTTTAGAGGAACCAGAAAACTTATCGTAAATCATACCGGACAATATAAGGCAGACAAATACTGCCGTCCAAATGATCCAAAGGTTATTTGCCGGCGTACCTCCTGCGTCAGTACCATCGCTTTGAAACATGGTTCCGACCATAAATCCGGCCATATATGAAAAGGCAGTACAAACAGGCGATATTTTCCCATTCAGGATAAACGATATTACTATGGCAATGATCCCGATGCCAAACAATATAACTGGCCACTGCTTCATTCCATGAATATCGAAAAATACATATCTGCACAAAATAAAGCCTATACACAGCGCGCCCAGGGACAGCACATGAATCATAATTTTTTTCTTGTTTAACATATAATCATTCCCCGATTCTTCTTTCGTAGATCAAATCCGTCATGCCGTTGTACGATTGTGTCCTCAATAATTTCAGCTTAATTTCCCTGTTATTTTCTCCAAAAAGCCGGATCCCAGAACCTAAAATCGTCGGAAGAACCGTAATATAATAGCAGTCAATTATGTCTTCTCTGACTAACTGCCGGATCAGGTCTGCCCCGCCGCAGATCCAGATCCCCTTTCCCTCCTCTGCCCGTAATTTTTTTACCAGACGGGCGGGACTGTCATTGACAAAACGGATGCTTTCAGAGGATACTTTCGTGTTATGAGTTACCACATAAGCAGTAAAATCAGAATAAACCCATTCGTCCGGTGAAAGCTCAGTCACAATCTGATGATATGTATTCCAGCCCATGACTACCGTATCAATCTCTTTTACAAACGCTGAATAAGAGTCTATGTTATCATCGTCATTGCCCTGGCCTGCCAGCCAGTCCACGTTCCCTTTACTGTCTGCGATATACCCGTCGAGACTCATCGCTATAAATAAGGTGACTTTTTTCATTGATTCTCCTTTACAGCCTGGAAGTTACGGACATAAGATTATAAATTTAACATTTTTATATATCATTTTTTATCCATATAATCCTTAAACATACGCACACTTTTTTCATCTTCTAAAATTTGATCCAATTTCATAGGAGTTCTTATGTTTCATTTGAGTTCATTTCCTATCTTCGATTATTTTATCAGCAATTTGTTCCAAAGCAGCGTCTAACTCCAAGCCGAAGAAATTCGGATAAAAAATATAGTCAGTAAGATTATCTAAGCCAGTGTTAATCTCCAGATATTCCAACCACCAATCCATTTCATCTTCCTCAAAATCTGTAATATGTAAAACAATTTCCTTGAGTTGCTCATTTGTTAAATTAGATTTCATTGGCGGGGACATTAAAGCTCTGCGTGCTATTGTTTCTAAATCAGTGTAACTCCAATAGGCTTGAAAGATATTAATTTTTATCTTCTTATTTCCAGTAACTTCTCTCAAATTCTTTTGCAGCTGCCCTAACTCTTTTTTTGCTTCTTTATCGCTATCACAGTCTTTTTCGTCCATGAGCAGCGCTGCCTTTTCAATAATTTCCATTACGACTGGAAGCTTCGTTTCGTCGATACTGATTTTTTTCATATCCTACCTCCAATTCTGTTTTTTTACTCTGTTCAACTCTCCTATAAACTGGAAGTTTTTAGTTTTCCCAATCGTAAGAATAGCCAATCGCTTTCATAAAGTCAGCCATTTGCCAGTCCTCTCCTATACAAAATTCATCATCTTCATAGGCACGTTTTTCTTCTGCTTCAAGAATATCTTCTGTCCACTCTTGAAGATAATTTTTAATTTTTGCGTTGTCTATATTAAAATATTTAGAAATTATTTCACTATTTCCTGCAAGGTGTTTCCTTTGTTCCATAGAAATATCTTCAAAATAATCTGGAATAGGCTTAAAAACATCTAATTCTTTCCCGTTCTCATAAAAAAAGTAACCCCAATAATCGCCATCGTAGATGTAACATAGTAAAACAGGACACATAAGTTTCTCGGAAATTTCTTTTGGAATATCCTCATAACCACAGCACATATCACTTAATAAAACCTTCACGCCACTACCACACTTCTGATATTGACATTCTTCTGAAACCAAATACCAATCTGGATAATCATTTCCTGCTTTCTCAAGTGATTTTTTAACATCTTCTTCACTTGCGTTTTGTACGATTAAAGCACTCAAAAATAGTCCCATATTTCTTTCTCCTCTCAATAACTTCTAATTTTCCTGTTACACAAACTGGAATTATCATCACATTGGGTCAATCATGTGAAAGATACGTTTTACTTTACCTTCTGAATATAAAAATCTAAGTTGCAAGCACAAATCTACCAGTTCTCCGCCAGAGGTAAGTTCATACTCTGCTTCAAATCCCTCGGGGGACTTCTCATAAAAGTTTACTTCGTGATGGTACTCATATTGCGGATGAAAATTGCATGGAACGTCATACTCATCAAACACATCAAAACCGTTCATGTCCAATGTCCCCTGAATACACTCCCTGATTTCTTCTGTATCCTCCCAATCCATTTCATCTACACAGGATGGCAAATCCGCATATCTTTTTTCGTGAAGAACATGGAGAATATCTTTTATCGTCTGAATGGCTATTTCTTTATCTTGCTCTGTCATCAAAATACCTCCCAGTATAATTCATGGAAAACTTCCGATTTGTTCTACTCCCATCTTCTTGCCTTTACGGGCAAGAAACATCCCTCGCTTTGCTCGGTCAATTCAGTTTCATCAAATCCTTCTTCACATACGATTGCGCTAAAAAAACTGCATAGTTTTGACCGTTTTATTCAATCTAATTTTTCCATAAATCCAAAAATCTTCTTTAGACAGAATATCAATATAGCCGATCACATTACCGAGAAAAAGCAAGTCCATTTTCATCTACTCCTCAAAAAAGAACTATCTATTTTTGGCGTTAAAACCAGCTTGCTTTTTCATCCCTGAATTCAGGCTGACTGCTATGCTCATAAGGATTGTAATTATTCAAGTTGCATCCAAACTCTTTCAATGATTTTATTTTATTATCTGTTGTCCATTCAATCAACGAAATTCCATCAAATTCTTCTATCTTCCCATCGTTCATTTCGTTTTTAAAATACCATTCTGCAATCGTCCGATTTTCCTTGTGGAAAAATTGTTTGATTTCCCAAGCAATGACTTTGCCACGGGTATTCCACTCCTGAAACCATTGTTTTACGGTTTGACGATTCGTATATTGGGGACCCCAGCTTTCAGTATAAATTACATCTTCTGCAAAAATATTGTCAATACCTAAATCTTGTTGTGTAAGCCACATTTCAAACCATAAATGAATCATCTTTTCTCTTTCTTTCATTCCTCATTACCTCGGTCAATTCTAAATTTACCATCCACCTGGCAGGCAGAATAAGTTATCGCAGTATTCTTCATTCTTTTTCACTTTAACTTCTTTTCCTATACTCAAAATACCATATCTATTTTTTCATGGCAAGCTGTTTTCAGCTGTGCAAATCCAGCCCACTCCAGCCTCCTCCCCACAAAAAAAGAAGAAAAGAAAGCTTCCTGTAACTTTCTCTTCTTCTTTCTTCTCTTTTTCCTTTTACAGCTTCATCAGGTACTCCCCGATTTCCCTGGCCAGGCGGAGGGCCGTGGGGAGCAGCTCATCAGGGAAATAATTTCCGTAGTTGTTGGCCTCAAAGCTGAAATATCCGGTGTAGCCGATCTCTCTTAATGTCTGCACCACTTCTTTCCAATTTACTGTGCCGAACAGCGGCATCACGTGCATCAGATCCGGATCTGTCATGCTGTGGGTGTCTGAGACGTGGGTGGCCTTTAAATGCTTTCCTATATAGAGCAGGGACTGTCTCTGATCCTGTTTCATAATATCCGCATGCTCGAAATCCCAGCAGATTCCCATCCTCTCGTCGTCAAAGGAGGTGACGAAATCCACCATCTCCTCCGGCGTAGCGCAGTATTTGCGCTTCGGGGCAATGGAATAGTCGCACATATTTTCAATGGCAAAGGCCATGGGGTATTTCTCCGTTTTTCTTAACAGCTCCTGAAAATACGCCGTATTCTTCTCCTTGGAGGATTTCACCAGAGCTGGGCTGTCAAAGTCTGTCTCCGGGTGGGTTACGCAGAGGGGGGATCCCAGAGCCGCGCAGCAGTAGATGGAACGCTCGACCAGCTCCTCATGGCGGGCTCTCTCAGCGGCCGTCATCGGCGCGCAGAAATTGTAGGTGTAGGCGTGGCACTGGCCGAAGGAAACGCCCAGCTCGTCCTTTTTCCTCTCAATGCGGGCCAGCCACTTCTCCCACTGATCCGTCAGGAACGGGGAGTGGGGCAGGGACCAGTCGTAAAAGCTGATGTCGAAGGTGTCGAAGCCCGCCGCAAAGGCCAGCTCCATCATATCCTCCATGGGCATAATACTCTTGTCCGGCCTCTCAAATACGATATTGGTGGATGTGGATAATTTCATATTTTAAAACCTTTCCATGTTTCATTTTTCATCTTAAAAAGGCAGAGGCGTAAGACTGCCTGTAACAAAAATGTTCTAAATAAACTTGAATTTTTCGTTTTTTAAAAAAATACTTTTTTAAGAAAATACTCGTTTTTCAAGAAAACTTAAAAGCTTCTCCCAGTCGTAGTCCCAGGCCGCCTGAACGAAAGATCCCTGCTTTTTAAATCTGCCGCTGTTTCCAAAGAGCGTCTGCCCTGTGGTATACTCTCCTCTGGTCTCCACTATCACATGTCCGGAAACCGTTTTCGCTATCTCCGGGCAGAGAGCCAGACAGACGGCCGCGCTGTCTACCAAAAGGCTGTAGGGCTCTAAACCGTGATCCAGATTAAACTGCACCGCCCGCCTTAAAAACTTCGTTTTTTCGTTTTCTCCCGCCCTGGCTAACAGCCGATCCATCATGGAATTGTTCAGGCGTCTCGTCACGTCCAGCCCCGCCGCAGTGATAGGAATGCCGGAGCCAAACACCGCCGCCGCCGCCTCTGGATCCTGGGCCAGGTTCCACTCAGGCCGGGGATTTAGATTTTCATAATCCGGCCGCAGGCCGTAGCTTCCCGCTATGGTGTAAA
>ENA-OPEV01001000-OPEV01001000.1-human-gut-metagenome-genome-assembly--contig:-NODE-1000-length-16875-cov-3.957134_pt1 | contig 16875 bp, 16 predicted proteins | sample MGYA00241637_ERZ501537 | MGnify/ENA primary metagenome ERZ501537 (study PRJEB25962, sample SAMEA1972159) | human gut metagenome | biome: human gut; feature: human-associated habitat; material: faeces...
AGCTTATGAATGTTACACTTCATCCACATCCACACCTCTTGGCCCAAGATGAGTAGAAAATGCAATCTGGGGACTGGACTTTCCAAGCTTCTGAAACTGTCCGATAAAGCCGTCCAGTTCCATCGTACTCTTAAAGGCTGCCTTCTTCCCCGTCCTCCCACAAAGGCTCTATGGCTCCGTTAAACACCTCCACTGCAGGCCCTGTCATAAACAGATGGCCGCTTTCCCGATCCAGACGGATCCTTAAATCGCCGCCCTTAAGGCTTACAAGCACCTCATCCTCTGTTAATCCCAGCAAAATAGCTGCCATGGCGCTGGCCGTAGCTCCTGTGCCGCAGGCCCAGGTTTCTCCGCTGCCTCTCTCCCATACCCGCATCTGGATATGTGTACGGTCGATCACGCGGATAAACTCTGAATTTACACGATCCGGCACAAAACGCTCATGGAACTCAAAAGACGGTCCCATCTTCTCCAGATCCAGGCTGTCTATTTCATCCATAAAATACACTGCATGGGGATTTCCTACATCAATTCCCGTAAACTCCCATTGTTTTCCATCTACCAAAATCGTTTCCGGAAGCTGAGAAGTGAGAACTGCCTCTCCCATGTCAACAGTGAGCATCACTGCCCTGCCGTTTTCGACCTCCAGTTTTAACTCCTTAATCCCAGCCGGAGTCTCTACGGTCAGGCTTCTCCGATCCGGGGAAATAATCCCATGGTCATAGGCATACTTTCCCACACAGCGGATGCCGTTTCCGCACATTTTCCCCTGTGAACCGTCTGTATTGTACATTTCCATACGGCAGTCTGCCACATCAGAAGGGCAGATCAGGATCAGGCCGTCTGAACCGATGCCAAACCTCCGGTCGCTGACAAATCGGGCTGCTGCACTTGGATTTTTTACGTTCTCCTTAAAACAGTCTACATATACATAGTCATTTCCAATTCCCTGCATTTTTACAAAATTCATGGTTCTACCTCACATGTGTATTAAGCTGATGATCATCTGAGCAGTTTCGGTCAGGCTGGTACCATTATCCATACTGCATTTTTGTATATATCGATAGGCTTCCGGCTCTGTCATCGTATTTCGTTCCATCAGGAGAGCTTTTGCTTTTAAAATCAGTTCCTTTTCCTCGGCACTTCTCTTCTGAGGACGAGTCCTCTTTCTGCGTTTTCGCCGTTTTCTGGCCTCAAGCATCATTTCTATGGTGCTTAAAAGCTCATGTACCTTTAAGGGCATGGAAAGGCAGATCATTCCCTCCGTATCCCGTTTGCTCCATTTTGCCGGGGAAGCAATGAGAAGCATATCAAAGGAGGATGGGAGCAGGCGGCGCAGCTCCTCGCAGACCATATCTTCAAAGCGGAAGCCGCAGACTACGATCCCGCCGTTTAAACTCTCTGCCGCTGCCAGAACCTGAGCCCCGGAGGTGCACGCAAAAACTGGTTCATAGCCATTCTTCCTGAGTATGGCCCGGATATTTCCGGCATCCTGTGGCTTTGAAAATGCCGCGATTATACTTGCCATCCTTCCCACCTCCTCCTGCCAGGCTGCACACTAATATTGATACAGATATTGGGCGATCTCCCAGTCCGTCACCTGAATGCCGAACTCTCCCCATTCCTTCTCTTTGGCCTCCAGATATTTAATATAAATCGGTTCTCCGAGAACATTTTTCACAAAAAGACTGCCTGCATATGCCTCAATGGCAGCTCCCAGAGTGTTTGGGATCCGGTCAATCCCGCAGTTATTAAGTTCCTCCTGATCAGCCAACGATATCGGTTCTTTTGCACAGAGAGGCAGCTCCAGCTCCTTTTCAATCCCCTCCAGTCCCGCCTGAAGGCAGGCTGCAAGTGCCAGGTATGGATTCATGGCCCCATCCGGACAGCGCAGTTCAATCCCCTCTCCTCCCGGAGACGGAATGCGGATCAGGAAGCTTTTGCTGTTTGAAGGCGACCAGGCAATATAAACCGGGGCATCATATCCAGGAACCAGCCGCTTATAGGAATTAACCGTTGGATTGGTAAGAAGCGTCATTTCTTTCATATGGTTTAAAATTCCTGCCATAAAATGACGGGCCGTAAGACTTAGTCCCAAAGGATCTGCCGGGTCTGCAAACAGGTTCTTTCCCTTTGAGTCTTTCAGCGACAAAACAAGATGCATCCCTGAACCATTAACTCCCTCTTTTGGCTTTGGCATAAAGGTTGCGTGAAGCCCGTGGCTCTTTGCAATCGTTTTGGCTGTCATCTTGAAGGTGAGAAGCTGATCTGCAGCCCTCAAGGCATCCATGGGCCCCAGATCGATCTCATGCTGTCCCGGAGCGATCTCATGATGACTGGACTCCACCTGAAAATCCATTTCCTCCAGATTTGTCACAATATCCCTGCATACATTCTCTCCCAGATCCATAGGGAACGTATCAAAATATCCTGCCCGCTCATGAGTCTGGATCGTGGGCCGTCCCTCCTCGTCTGAATGAAAAAGGAAAAACTCACACTCCGGCTTTACCTCCATCACATATCCCATATCTGCCGCCCGCTTAACGGCCTTTTTAAGCACAAAGCGCGGATCTCCCTGAAAGGGCGTTCCGTCGGGATGGCACACATCACAGATCAGCCTTGCTGCCCGCCCCTGTCTGGAACGCCAGGGAAATATCTCAAAGGTATCCGTATCCGGATAAAGATACATATCCGATTCCTGAAGCCTCACATAGCCCTGAGTAGCAGAACCGTCAAACATACATCGGTTGTCCAGGGCATTTTCCACCTGTCCGGCTGTAATGGTCACAGACTTCATTATTCCAAACAGATCCGTAAACTGCAGGCAGATAAACTCCACATCCTCCTCCCGGACGATCCTGAGGATATCCTCTCTGCTGTATTTGTTCATGGTTTAACCACCCTCTCCCAGGGATGGCAAAAACCCTTTCCAATCCCTGTAAAATGTATCAGGGCGGGGATTTGATGCGATACCCCGCCCTTTTGCCTGTATCTGTAAAAAACTATAAACGCAGTTTTTTTATTTGTCAAGCGCCCGAAGCTGCTCTGTAAAATGATTTCCCAGCTTTATGCTTCCCACATATCCCACATCTCCGGTCATCAGCACATTTCCGTCCTCCCGGATTTCCAGCTCCAGAGTTCCTCCCGGCATCTGGACGATCATTTTCGGATCCGTAAGGCCCAGACGGTAGGCAGCCGCAGCAGCCGCTTCCCGAAGCCAGCGTATAGCCTGCGCCCCTCTCATACACCTCAGTCTGAATATGGGTTCGGTCTAATACCTTCATAATCTGTGTGTTGATCTTTTCCGGGAACTGTCTGGCATTCTCCGAATACTTTCCGATCCGGCACACCAGCTCCTTTGAAATCTCATCCATAAGGATTACCAGATGGGGATTTCCTACCGATAAGCAGGTAACAGGATAGGGAATCCGTCCAAAGACCATGGTTTCATTGATAATCTCCCTCCTTGGCCCTGTTACCGGAACCTCATCGCTCCAGAAAGACGCCTTTCCCATAGAGGCCTTTAACCTTGTTCCTTCTTCATTCAGATAGTGGATGTCGATTTCTCCGCCTTCTGAATGGATGGTAAAATCCTTTTTCTGCACATAGCCTGCATCCTTTAAATATTTTGCAAAAATACGCACGCCGTTTCCGCTGTTCTCCGTCCGGCTTCCATCCGAATTCCAGATCACCATGGAAATCCTGTCATTCTCCATCACAGGCCCCTCCAAAATGCCGTCCGCTCCCACGCCGAAATTTCGGTTACATAAAAGCTGAACCCGCGAAGGGGTCAGGGCCAGTTTATTTTTATTGGGATCATATACCAGATAGTCATTTCCAAGTCCGTGATATTTTTCAATGGTCAGTCTCATAGCTTGCTCTCTTTCCCCACAGATACTTTTCTGCGGTTTTGCCGTATTCATGTTATAATTCTATTTTATCAGGCATTATTTTATAATAATATTAATTTTATGCTGTTTTATATTGCAAATAATGCTATATTAAAAGAAAGAATTCCATCCGTCAAAAAGGAGGATACCAACCGTGACTTCTCAAACTCAGCCGTCATCCCAGACTTCCCGCCCCCAGGGATATTTAAAGGAAGAATTCCGCTTTTTCCACCTTAAGGATCTGGGAAAAGGACCTTATGAATACCACCACCACGATTTTCTGAAAATACTGATCCTGATAAACGGAAACGTTTCATACTCCATCGAGGGCCGCTCCTATCGCCTCATGCCCTGGGATATGGTGTTGGTGGACCGGGGCCAGATCCACCGTCCTGAACCGGATCCTTCCTGTCCCTATGAACGCCTGATCCTATATCTCTCACCTGCCTTTTTAGAATCTCATAAACACGCAGACAGCGATCTGGCCCTATGCTTCAGCACAGCCAGCTACCGCCACTCTCAGGTTCTGCGGTTTGCAAAAGAAGAGCTCCGCCCTATGGCTGTCCTTTTAAAACAGCTTGAAAATGAAACAAACAGCCAAAAAGGAGACTTTGCATCTCCCCTTTTTTCCCGGCTTCTGTGCCTAGAATTTCTTATTTTACTCAACCGGTCCTGCCTCTCCTCCTCCGGCCCCTATGTCACCACCAGTTCTCTGGACTACCGGGTTTCCGGACTTATGGCCCATATCAACAACCATCTGGAAGAAGACCTCTCCATCCCTGCCCTGGCCTCTGTGTGCAGCTTAAGCCCCTACCACATGATGCGTGTTTTTAAGGAGGAAACCGGCTTTACGATTGGGAGCTATATCACAGAAAAGAGACTGGCCCGAGCAAGAGAACTTCTGGCTCTGGGCGTAAATGCCACCACCGCCTGTTATCAGTGCGGATTTCAAAATTATTCTACCTTTCTGCGGGCTTACAAGCGGCGGTATGGGCAGCTTCCGAAGGATTTTCGGTAGGATAACGATTGTTTTTTAATATGCAGCTATGACTCGCAGCCGAAAGGATAAATGATGGAGTTCCCCGGAATGGAGGATGAGCTGCTCAGTCCCATGATATTACTGGTCAAGGCGCTGAAAATTGAAAAGCTGCTCCAAAGCCATTCCCCTCATAAGGGGATTACGGCTTAAAAGCAGCTTTTTTCCTTTTGCACAGAATCTTCATCCTGTCGCATATTATGTTTTATTCCTGAGATGGGGTATCCTCTGCCTGTTTTTCCTCTGCAGGCTCTGTAACATCCATTGCCTCTGATTCAGACGAATGTTCCGGTCTGGCTTCAGGCTCACTTTCCCTTACTGCCCCAGCCGCATCATCCTCAGCCTTCAGATGCTCCGTATCCGGCAGTCCATTCTCCTCCTCCGGCGTTTCCTCAGGCTCCGGGATTCCCTTTACCTTGCGGAATATCTTCATAAACTCTTTTCCGGTGATGGTTTCCTTTTCAATCAGGAAGTCTGCGATCTGATCCATGGCGTCACGGTTCTCATTGAGCAGGCTCTTTGCCGCTTCATAAGCGTCCTTTAAGACCTTCATCACTTCCTTGTCGATCTCAGCCGCTGTGGCGTCGCCGCAGTTTAATACGGCGCGGCCGGTCAGATACTGGTTCTCCTGGCTTTCTAAGGCCATGAGGCCGAATTTCTCAGACATACCATACTGGGTTACCATGGCTCTTGCCAGATTGGTGGCCTGCTGGATATCGTTGGAAGCTCCGGTAGTAACAGTCTCAAATACAATCTCCTCTGCCGCGCGGCCGCCCATGAGCTCTACCAGACGGGCCTCCAGCTCCTTCTTGGTATTTAAGAACTTCTCTTCTTCCGGAACATTCATTACATATCCCAATGCACCCATGGTTCTTGGAACAATGGTGATCTTCTGTACAGGCTCCGAATGCTTCTGCAGGGCGCTTACCAGAGCGTGTCCTACCTCGTGATACGATACGATCCGCCGCTCCTCCTTGCTCATGATCCGGTCTTTCTTTTCCTTACCGACCAGAACCACCTCCACAGCCTCAAAGAGATCCTTCTGTGAAACAGCGCTTCTGCCGTTTTTAACTGCATTGATAGCAGCTTCATTCATCATGTTTGCAAGATCAGCGCCCACAGCGCCAGAAGTGGCCAGAGCAATTTCCTTGAAATCAACGGTTTCATCCAAAAGCACTTCCTTGGAATGTACCTTTAAAATATTGATTCTTCCGTTCAGATCCGGCTTATCTACTACTACCCGGCGGTCAAAACGTCCGGGACGAAGGAGCGCGGGATCCAGGATCTCAGGCCGGTTGGTAGCTCCTAAAACAAGAAGTCCCTTTGTAGAATCAAAGCCGTCCATCTCAGAAAGAAGCTGGTTTAAGGTCTGCTCCCTCTCATCATTTCCGCCCATGCGGCTAGCGTCAATCTCGTCGATAAAGATGATACACGGCGCATTTTCTGTCGCATTTTTAAACAGGTCACGGACACGGGACGCACCCACGCCCACAAACATTTCCACAAAATCGGAACCGGACAGGGAGTAAAAGGGCACATGTGCTTCTCCTGCCACCGCCTTTGCCAGAAGGGTCTTACCCGTTCCTGGAGGCCCCACCAGCAGTGCTCCCTTTGGAAGCTTTGCACCGATCTTTGTGTACTTTCCGGGATTGTGAAGGAAATCTACAATTTCTGTCAGGGACTCCTTCGCCTCGTCCTCTCCGGCCACATCCTTAAAGGTAATGCCGGTTTCCTTCTGGACATACATCTTGGCATTGCTCTTTCCAACGCCCATGATGCCGCCTCCGCCCATGCGCTTCATGGTGAAGTTCATAAGGAACAAAAGGATCAGGAACGGTACTGCATAGTTAAGCAGAGCGATAAGAAGTGCGTTGGTACTGCCATTTTCCCGATTGGTTATAACATTGTTCTCCAGCACACGATTTAAAAACTGGTAATCCCCTTCTATACGGACTACATAGTATTTCATCTGCTGGGAATATTCCGTTGCCTCTGCCTTTGGCATTACTTCAATAACAGCATCCTTTACCCGGATGGATTCCACTTTGCCGTCTTCCACCATCTGTACAAATTCATTGTATGACAGTTCCTTGCGCTGTCTGGATTCCACTGCGGAATTCATCCAGCTCACGATCATGATCGTCAGCAGAGCAGCCACCACCAGCATGGCAATGGTCTGCCAGTTACTGTTCATATTCTGGTTTTGCTTCTTGTTATTATCCATACTGTGCTATTTCTCCCTCTGAACAGGCTGCCTTCACACGCATAAAACGTGCCAAAACCCATTCTTTTCTATTATAGTGGCAGTCCATCCATAAATCAAGGAGCAGAAGTATAAAATTTCCCTTAAGATGGGTCATTTTCCTCATCCATATCCATTTCCCCGCTCTACCAGTTCCGGTCAAACCCCAGATATCTCGTTCCCTGAAAATGAAGCTTTCCCTTATCTCCCTCTGCCAAAAGCCCATACTCTCTTCCGCCCAGCCTGAGTTCCATCCGGTCTCCGCTTTCCACCTGAAAGGTAACATAGTAGCTGGAAGAGCTTGTATGGTTTTGATTTCTCATGGTATGTGTACGTTTGGAAACAACCGTTGCAGATACGTCCAGCCTGGGAGACCGGTTATTCTTCCCCCACTCTCCGATTCCACGCACGATCACCACAAGGATCATCCCGAAAATAAGCACAAATACCATCAAAAACATGATCTCAAATCCGCCCATAAAAAAATATTCCATCATATGCCGTACCTCCCCATGTATTCCTACTCTTACTATATCATAAAATCCCCCTGTCTTTTTTACATTTTGCTTACGCTTCCATAAACATTTTTCCCCGTTTCTTCCCCATTTTTCCACCTTATCTTTCTGCCTTTCCGCATAAAAACCGCTCTTAAATCCACACTATCAAAAGAACATGGTGATGCGTGTCAGGAGGTGACAAGAAATGGAGCAAACAAGACATCCAGCCGGCAGACATTCAGAAACTCAGGTCCATAAAAACAATTATGACATTGATATTCAGGCCTGTTCTTCCATGGACTGTACGGGTCTGATCCCGGCTCTTCCTGAGGATGAGGCCCAGAGAGAGGCTTATAAAGAGATTTATCCCTACATCACAAAGGCCAGGTAATTTCCATAGGGATGACAGCCAAAAAGCCCGGACGAACAGACAGCCTAAGGCTGCCCTTCATCCGGGCTTTCTCTTTACTATTCAGTTATAAAGCGGCTCTCTCATGCATAAACCGCCCCAGAAACTCTTTCGTCTGATGCTCCTTCGGAGCTCCGAAAATCTGTGCCGGTTCGCCTTCCTCCACGATTACGCCTCCCGCCATAAATACGACCTGGCTGGAAACATCTCTTGCAAAGGCCATCTCATGGGTCACGATGATCATAGTCAGTCCCTCAGAGGCCAGCTTTCTCATAACCTCCAAAACCTCTCCTACCATCTGCGGATCCAGAGCTGAGGTGGGCTCATCAAACAGCAGAAGTTCCGGCTCCATAGCCAGCGCTCTGGCAATGGCGACTCTCTGCTTCTGTCCGCCGGACAGCTGCTTTGGCTTTGCATTGATATAGGGAGCCATTCCAACCTTTTCCAGATAGGAAAGAGCATTCTTTCTGGCGGTTTCCTTATCCTTTTTCAGTACCTTTACCTGTCCTACCACGCAGTTTTCCAGAACTGTCATGTTGTTAAACAGGTTAAAGCTCTGAAATACCATTCCCACTCTTGATCTGTATTTGGCTGCATTTACCTTTGGGTCTGCAATGTTATTTCCATGGTACAGAATCTCTCCCGTGGTTGGCGTTTCAAGAAGGTTCAGACACCGCAAGAGGGTGGATTTTCCGGAACCGGAGGCTCCGATAATACAGGTTACATCGCCTTTATTGACGGTAAAATCAATATCCTTTAAGACCAGATTCGTGCCGAAGGTCTTGCTTAAATGGCGGATTTCAAGTATCTTCTCGCTCATTATACCCCCTCCTTTTTATCTCTGTCGTCGGGATAACGGTACATACCGCTGGTATATGCCAGCGTATCCGTTGTTGCCAGATCAAAGTTGTCCGCGCCGTCCATCTTCTTTTCCCACAGGCGCAGCAGACGGGAGCATGCAAAGGTCATGATAAAGTACATAACCATGGTAATGGTGTACGTTTCAAAGTTCATATACAGCGCACCTGCTGCGGCCTTTGTCTTATAAAGCAGCTCTGCTACACCGATCACGGAAAGAACGCAGCTGTCCTTGATATTGATGATCAGGTTATTTCCAATCTGGGGCATCAGGTTTCTCAGCGCCTGAGGCAGGATCACATACAGCATAGTCTGCACATGGGTCATTCCGATGGACATGGCTCCCTCGGTCTGTCCCTTATCAATCGAAAGGATACCTCCGCGGACAGTCTCCGCCATATATGCTCCGGTGTTAATGGAAAGGATAAAATAAGCGGCATTTAAAATAGAGCTGTTGATATTTAACAGGGGCATCAGTCCATAGTAAATAAACATGGCCTGAGCCATCATGGGAGTACCTCTGAAAAACTCCACATATATATTTAAAATAAGCTTCACGATCCACAGGATTCCCCGTTTGATCGGATTATCTCCCTTTTCTGAGGGTATGGTCTGGACAATGCCCACTGCAAAGCCAATGACACAGCCTGCAATGGTTCCCACCAAGGCAATCTGTAAGCTGACGCCTGCGCCCTGAAGCATGGATACGCCGTAACGGCTGAACACAGCCATCACACGGCCAAAAAAATCGGTTGGCATAATATTCTCCTTATTTGTAAAGCTGCCGGGATCTGCCGGCAGAGATCATCAGTTTACAAGAGGCTGTACGGAAATGGCCTCATCCATCATTTTGGAGAAATCCTCTTTTGTCATCTTTGAAAGCACGCTGTCAATGGCTTCCTTCAGTTCAGTATTTCCCTTCTTTAGGGAAATTCCGATGTTGATATCCTCATCTGTTACCTGGAAATCATTCTCTCCACCGCCAAACTCTATGAGCTTGAAGTCAGGGTATGCGATCAGAGCGCCCTTGCCGGTAGGCTGATCCGTCACTACCAGATCGCACTTGTCCGCGTTAAGAGACATCAGCATATCAGGAGCATTGGCAGTGGCTGCCAGAATATTGGCATCCTGGATCTGGGGCAGGCAGGTGTTGTACCAGATGGTGCTCTGCTGGGAGGTACAGGTAGCGCCTGCCAGATCGGCTACGCTCTTGGCATTTTCATATTTGCTTCCTTTTTTTACCAGGGTAACAATACTTGCATAATAATAGGGAACGGTAAAATCAACGGCCTGAAGACGCTCGGAAGTAATGGACTGTCCTGCGATCACACAGTCTGCCTGTCCGGTCGTAACGGCTGGAATCAGAGAATCCCAATCCAGACGCACAATCTCAAGGTCATATCCCAGCTCCTCACAGATTTTCTTTGCCATCATAACATCGTAACCGTAAGCATACTCATTGCTTCCGGAAATCGGAACTGCGCCGTTGGAATCATCGGGCTGTGTCCAGTTGTAAGGAGCATAGGCACACTCCATAGCCACTTTAAGGATTTTCTTTTCACCAGAAGCTGCTGCTCCTTCTGTCTTTGCCGTATCTGCTCCGCCGCCGCAGCCGGTCAGCGCCCCTGCTGCAAGAATGCCTGCTGCTGCAAGTGCCATCATTCTCTTTACATTCTTCTTCATATTTTCTCTCCTCATTGTTTTCTTTCTTCTAAAGCATGATCAAATCTGATGCATATACCAAAAAATGGAAAACAGACAAAAAAGTCACACCCATCCCTTCAGGTATGACTTCTTTGTCACGAACCATTTTTAATACTGCACACATACTTCTGCATGTTTCTGATGCGTAGTATATCATAACATTTCCGGTTTTCCAATACCTTATTTTCCATTTTCATCGGAAATATTTTCCGATGCCTTAAGCTTTTTTTCCAGAACAGTCTCCATCTTTTCTTTATATTCCTCATCCATGGGGATCTGATTGCCCTCCTCATCCACCTCTACGGCAAAAAGAAAGGTTCTGGCATCATTGATCTCATAGCTGCAGGTTACCAGAGTGAAAATACTTCTGGCCGGATATTCTACCTCTTCCCTATAGGAACAGGGTTCCACCATTGTCCTTACAAATTCATCAAATGTCTCCTGGGTTTTAAAGCCCGTCATGCGTACAATGGGCTTGGCTTCTCCATAGTAGCAGGACACAGCTTTTAAGCGGATCTCACGCTCCGGCGTGTAGATGCTGAAATACTGATGCTCCTTAAAATACTCCGGATCCTTGTAGCGGTTGATATCCTTAAACATGCTTCCATTCTTCATATTGTGGCCGTAGAGGATCTGATTGCGTCCCTGCAGATCCGCTTCGCTTTCAAAATCCAGATAAATGGAGCCTGCCGCACTTTCCTTCCCATAAAAATCGTGATCCAGATAAAAATCATTATCCGTTCCCTGCACGATGGGATAATCCACATTTGTATCAGGGATCCTGATCCATCCTATGGTGTCCGGATTTTCCGCAGTCAGCGCCTCAAAATCAATAGGAGAGACATACGCTTCCTCTAACGGCTCTGTTTCCTCCGTTTCAGGCTCTGTAGGAGCTTCTGTTGTCTGTCTGGCCGCTTCCTCTGCCAGTCGTTCATATTCTTCCTGGATCCGCTTATCCTCTAAATACTGATGTACGGTCAAAGCGCCGCTTATAAGAAATACAGCCAGCAGAATAAACATCAGCACCCGCCGCTTTCCGCCGCTTTTCCTTTCATTCTCGTTCATACTGAAATGTTCCTTTCCTGCTGTTTCCATTCACCAGTACGCCCCACGGCCTCCTGCATCAGCAAAAGAAGCTCCATAAAGCTTCTGAAATTTACCTGTGAACGCTTTTCCCTCCAGCTGACAGTTCCCTGCCAGGTAGCATTGCGCCGGAACAGAATACGAACCACAAATGTTGCAGGGCCGTAATTTCCAACTGCCACATGAAAGCTTCGGGGGATAATGATGCCATCCGGCCGGCTTCCCTCCGGAAGCGGATCCAGCATGGCCGCGATCTCCTCCTTCAGATCAAATTCGTTGATAAAGGTTCTGCGGTCTGCTACTGCCGGGTGTGATACATCGCCTCCCATCTGACAGCCCTCATAATTTCGTACCGTTACCTCACACATCCGCTTTCCAAGACCGGTTCCTCCGGGACGGATCTGGCAGCCTAAGGAAACTGCCAGAATATCCATAAGCTCCATCAGGCTTAAAAACGACTTCCGTTCCCCTGTTCCCAGATTGGTAATGCTCCCCTGCCAGGTAGCATTGTATCTGTATTTTACATGCAGCGTAAAATCAGCTTTTTTTCCCTTTCGCTCCGGCAAAAGCTGTGAAGCCTCCATTTCTCCGGTCTCGGCCTTCAGCTCCCGGCTTTTTCCTGAAAAATTTCTATAGTCAACGCTCTTTATTGGATAGTGGATCTCATCGAATAATTCCTCCAGGATCAGTATCATCTCCGAAAGGCCGATGAAAGGCATACCGCCTTCCCGGCTGTCATGATAGAGTCTCCCCTTCAGTATACGGTCTTCAAATCCGTCTGCTGCAATATGGATAAACCGGTATGCATTCGGCAATAAACCTTTTTTGGTCATTGGCATTTTTCATCCCCTTTTTCTGTCACTTTTTTCTAGTATATCAGTTTCCGGTTACAATCCGGTTACAAATCGGGCTATTTTCTCATTTTTCTTTTTCTTTCCGGCAGAAGATGTAGACATTTTCCCCTTATATGGTTATACTTAACATATATTAGTATGAAGGAGTTACAAAAGATGCCATCAGCATTTGACTTAAATCCTACAATTTATATACATACCTTGGGAGGCTTTTCAATCGAAGCCGGGGGGAAGGTAATCAACGACAGCAGCAATCAGTCAAAAAAGCCATGGGTTCTTTTAGAATATCTGGCAATCTTCCAGAAAAAGGATATCAGTCCGGCAGAACTGATTCAGGTAATATGGCCGGATGATCCGGGTGTTAATCCTGCAGGAGCGCTTAAAACCCTGATGTTCCGCTCAAGAAAGCTTTTAGAGCCTCTGGATATTCCGCCTCAGAAGCTTTTAGTCCAACAGCGCGGAACCTATGCCTGGACCAAAGAATATACTACTGTTTTAGATATTGATGAATTTGAAACGATCTGTACCCGTGTGTTAAATGAATCTCTGCCGGAGGAGGAAGCCCTTTCCCTCTGTTTTGCCGGCGTTGAACTTTACAGGGGAGATTTTCTTCCAAAAGCGGAGTACGAATCCTGGGTCATCCCGATCAGCACCTATTACCATACGCTGTATCAAAAGCTGATCCACTATACCATTCATCTTCTGACTGCAAAGAAAGCCTTTTCCCAGATCACCGCCCTGTGTCAGACCGCTATTGCCATTGAACCCTTTGACGAAGAATTCCGCTATCAGCTGGTTTATTCTCTGTATCGGGACGGCCACACCCATCAGGCGCTGGAAGAATACAACAACACTCTGGATCTCTTTTACAGTGAGTTTTCCATCTCCCCCTCTGATCATTTTAAGGATCTTTATAAGATCATCCGCGATGACGAACAGGGTGTCAACCTGAACCTGGATCATATCCAGCACGCCCTCAGCGAAGAAAGCTCCGGCGGTGCCTTTTACTGCGAATACCCTGTATTCCGTGATCTGTTTCAGCTGGAGCGGCGGGCCATTGACCGCACCGGCGATTCCATCTATCTGTGTATGCTTACCGTAACCGGTCTGAATGGAAAATCACTTAAAACCCTGATCTTAAACAAAGCAATGGAGCATCTGGAAGCATCCATCCGAGGTTCCCTAAGATGCAGTGATGTATTTACCCGTTACAGCATCAGCCAATATCTGATCCTTCTTCCTACGATTACTTCAGAAATGGCTGAGATGGTGCTGAAACGGATCATCACCAATTTCCGGAAAGTTTACAACCGAAAGGACATGACTGTTGAATTCCGTTTACAGCCCTTAAAGCCCTTGAATCGGGATGAAGGGTTCTGATCCTGCCTTCCATACAATTTTTATCACCCGCCCGGAGAATGCTTCTGATCTCCGGGCGGGTCATTTTATGGAGTACAGAGTACCGGGATCCCCTTATACACCAGATCATACAGCGCCGGAGCCTTTTGGGGAGGAAGATTGATGCAGCCGTGGCTGCCTCCGGTCTGATAAAGCGTTCCGCCAAACTTGCTTCTCCAAGATGCGTCATGAAGGCCGATCCCGCCGTTAAAAGGCATCCAGTAATCTACATGGCTCTCATACTCATAGGTTCCGTCAGGCTTTTTCTTTCCTCTGAGTATCCGATCCTTTTCCTTATAGGTCAGGCTGTAGATTCCTGAAGGAGTAGTATAATCCTTTGACACATTTCCTGTGACACAGGGAGCATCCCATACGATCTGGCCCTCTTTGAACATATAAACGTGCTGGCCTCCCAGATCGACCTCAACATAGGTAGTTCCCCAATCCGTTCCCTCTCTGGACGCAGCCTTCTGGCTGTAAACAGGCTCTCTGTCGGCCTGAGCCTGTCCTTCGCTCCAGCAGCTTCCCGAAGAAACCAGTTCCATAAGGGCTGCCGTCTCTGCTGCCTGATCGATCTTCCAGCCATAGGGGCCTGTGATCTCTGCCTGACCTCCTGCTGCCTTTGTTACGGTTCTGGCTGTTCCAGCTGTGTCATATCGGGAAGCCAGATCCTTTACGAAAGCCGCTGCCTTTTCCTGATCAACAGTAATCTTTCCCTCTGATACCCCCGTGATCCAGCTGGCCATGGTTTCTCCTGTCAAAAACTCCTCTGCCTCTCCGAATACATAACGGAGCTTTTTTTCTCTCCGGCTGTTCATGGCATCACAGAGATTCTTCAAATGTTCATCACTTTCCCACAGGCCGACGGTTCGGTAGCAGCCTTCTGCCTCCAGATCCAATTCATTTCTTCCTGCCTTTACAGCCTCATTTACTGCCAAAATCGTTTTTTCCCGATCCACATCATTTCCCTGTACTGCGGGAACAATGGAAAATGGCTTTCCTTCCTCATAGGGTGAAATCGAAGCATCCTTTGTAACTGTAACAGCGCTGCTGTTTAATACGGAAAGTGCTTCAATGGCCTGATCCAGCTTTTCCTGGCTGTAGGAGGGAGCAAGCGCTGCCTGATGTGAATTGTCTACCGAGGGGCCGGATTGCCTCCCCCCTTCGTTCTGAGCCTTCAGGATAGCATCCAGATCATCTGTCAACGCAACCTGATAATCAATTGCTTCTCCCCGGATCACCTCCCTGCTCCCGTCCTTTTTTATGACAGAAAGCTCGTATTCGCCGGCATAAAATCCCTGGATCCGTTCTCTGGCCTCCTCCGGTGTGAGTCCTCCCACACCTACGCTGTTGATCCTGGTACCGTCCACAAACCGCGAAGCGTCTTCCTGAGCTCCCGGGGAAGAAACGGCAAAAAAAGCAGACAAAGAAACGGCTGCCAGAAAAAGAGCAGTTTTATTTTTACGCATAAAAACATCCTTTCTGATATAAAATCTCATATTTTATTCTAGCATACTTTTCCTTCTGTGCATCTTACAATTGCCTACAATTTTTATTAAAAAATGTAAAAGAGACCCCCCTTCCCGAAAGATCTCCTTTGAACTTGATCAGTCAATGACCTTAATGCTGTCGATCACCGGCTGATTATCCTTTGCAACTGTACCATTATTATCCTCTACCTGAGTATCCTTACAGATTGCGTCCACAACCTCCATACCATCGGTTACATAGCCAAAGCAGGCGTATTCACCGTCCAGGAACGTACTGTCCTCATGTACAATAAAAAACTGGGAGCTTGCACTGTCCTTCATCTGGGAACGTGCCATGGAAATGGCGCCTCTTGTGTGAGATAAGTCATTCTCTACACCATTGGAGGAAAATTCTCCTTTGATTTCCCGTTCTGAGCCTCCCATACCATTTCCCATGGGATCTCCTCCCTGAATCATAAATCCGCTGATGATCCGATGGAAGGTAAGTCCGTCATAAAATCCCTGTTCTGCCAGATCCATGAAATTTGCCACTGTGATCGGGGCGCTGTCTCCGTCCAGCTCTACGAAAATGGTGCCATAATCCTTTACATTGATCTCTATATGGTGCTTTCCGGCTGCAGCCTGCAGATCCAGACTCTCCTTATGACCTGCTGTACTCTTTTCATCTGCCTGGGCTGTTCCGTCTTCCGCTGCTGTCTCTTTCTCAGACTCTGCTGCTGTTTCTGCCTTTGTGGTTTCTACCTCTGAAGAAGCCGCTGCTGTCTCCTTTGCTGTTTCCTTTGCATCTGGTGTACTGCCGCATCCGGCCATAAATACTGCTGCTGTCACTGCGGCCAGGCAGACTGTCATCCATTTTTTCATCCTGTATTCCTTCCTTTCCCGTCCGTTCATCTGCCCCTTTTTTCTGATAAGAGGCAGCCAGATCATTGTACCATTCCGGATATCCACAAGTAAAGGACTTTATAAAAATATCACAGTTTAGTCACAATTTGCCTAAAACACTGTGCTTAATATTCTCCCCTGACAGCAAAGCCGTGATCCATGGGGCCGCTTCCCCTTCCCAGATCAAGCTGTGCTTCCAGGGCAGCAGAAAGATACCGCTTCGCCTGAGCGACTGCAGCCTCCAGTTCCATTCCCTTTGCCAGGTTGGAAGCAATGGCGCTGGACAGGGTACAGCCGGTACCATGGGTATTGGGATTGTTGATCCTTTTTCCGTAAAGCCAGATTCCATGGCCCATTCTGTATAAATAATCATTGGCATCATTGATCCGGTGCCCTCCCTTTAAGAGTACACTGCAGCCATATGTCTGTGAAATGATCCTGGCCGCTGTTTCCATGTCCTCTTCAGACCGGATTTCACAGCCGGAAAGCACCTCTGCCTCCGGTATATTGGGCGTCGCCAAAGCTGCCAGAG
>ENA-OPEV01001003-OPEV01001003.1-human-gut-metagenome-genome-assembly--contig:-NODE-1003-length-16852-cov-1.956004_pt1 | contig 16852 bp, 12 predicted proteins | sample MGYA00241637_ERZ501537 | MGnify/ENA primary metagenome ERZ501537 (study PRJEB25962, sample SAMEA1972159) | human gut metagenome | biome: human gut; feature: human-associated habitat; material: faeces...
ACATTGGCTATTATTCCTATTACTTTAGTGTTATCTTTTTTTAAGTTAAGAAAGAATAAAGATGGTCAAAAGGTTAATTTAAAGAAAGTTTTTCCTTTCTTTATTATTTATTTTGTTTTAGCTTCACTTATTACAACAATATCCATTCATATGGGTGTATCTGCTAATTTCTTTACACCATTTAAAGAATTAAGTAAATTCTTTATTGTTCTAGCAATGGTAGCTATAGGACTGAATACAAATGTTATTCAATTAATTAAAAAAGGTGGAAAACCTATATTATTAGGATTTATTTGTTGGATCAGTATTACCTGTATGAGTTTATTTATGCAACATATATTAGGAATTTGGTAAAAGCTCTTAGGAGCTTTTTTTGTTAAGAATATGTTAAGTTTATATACATTACCTTAAGAAAGTGTTAATCTACTAACGGATTGTGAGGGATTATATATGAAACTAACAAATATTTTTTCTATGTTAGGTGGTTTAGCGCTTTTCCTTTATGGAATGAATATGATGTCTAATGGATTAGAGCTAGCTGCTGGAAATAAAATGAAAACGATTCTAGAAAAATTAACATCGAATCGTATTTTAGGCGTTTTAGTAGGTGCTTTAGTAACTGCTATTATTCAATCTTCATCAGCAACTACAGTAATGGTTGTAGGTTTTGTTAATTCTGGGTTAATGTCTTTAACAAGTGCTGTGTGGGTAATTATGGGTGCTAATATTGGAACAACCATTACTGGTCAATTGATTGCAATTGATATTACAGCAATTGCACCTTTAATTGCTTTTATTGGTGTAGCAATGATTGTCTTCTTTAAAAGTAAAAAATTAGATGCTTTTGGAAGTGTTATTGGTGGGTTTGGGGTTTAGGTATTTTATTTATAGGAATGGAAACTATGTCTAACGCTATGGTTCCGCTTCGTACTATGCCAGAGTTTGTAGGATTAATTTCTAAATTCCAAAATCCATTTATTGGTATTTTAGTAGGAGCGTTATTTACTGCACTTATTCAAAGTTCTTCTGCTTCTGTTGGTATTTTACAAGCTTTAGCTAAAAGTGGGGTCATGACTTTATCATCATCTATTTATGTTTTATTTGGTCAAAATATCGGAACTTGTATTACTTCCGTTTTAGCTTCTATTGGAACAAGTAAAAATGCTAAAAGAACAACTATTATTCATTTAACTTTTAATATTATTGGAACTGTTATATTTGTAAGTATTAGTATGTTATTTCCTTTTGCTCATTTGGTTGAAAGTATAACACCAAATAATGTTGCTGCTCAAATAGCTAATGTACATACAATATTTAATGTTGCTACAACATTATTATTACTTCCAATTGGAACAAAATTAGTTGATCTTGCTAAGATGATTTTACCTGATGATCCAGAAGATCATCAACATATGTCACTTAAATATTTAGATTTTAGTATTTTTAATAATGATTATCATATTGGAACAAGTGCTATTGCAAATACTCAATTATTTAATGAAACTCAACATATGTTAAATGTAGCTAATCATAATGTTAAACGTGCATTTGAATTATTAGATCATTTTAATCAAGAAAAATATGAACGTTTATTAAAAGATGAAGAATATATTAATTATTTAAATCAACAAATTATTGATTTTACTACAGAAGTTATTTCAAATGAGTTTCCTACAGAAGGTTCTCAAACAATTGTATTATTTTTAAAACTATCTTCTGATTTAGAAAGAATCGGTGATCATGCTATTAATATTGCTTCAAGAGCACAAAAATTAGCTGAAGATGAAACGCATTTTTCTCAAGATGCTTTAAAAGAAATAAGTATTATGGAAAGTTTATGTAATAATATTTTAGATGAATTAATTATTTTAGATTATGATGAATTTAAAAATATTGTCGATAAAGTAGATATCATGGAAGATAATATTGATAAAACTCAACATCAATTCACTGTTAATCAATTAATTCGTTTAAAAGAAAAGAAATGTTCGACTGAAAATAGTATTATTTATACTAAGATTTTAACTGATTTTGAAAGAATTGGTGATCATGGTTTAAACATTGCTGAAAGCTTATATCATATTCGTAAAATCATGAAACAAATGAAAATGATTAAACCAGAAATAGAAGAATAAAGAAAAAAGATTTCTTATATTATATGCATAATATTTGAAATCTTTTTTTATAAATGACATGGAAATGTAATAATTAAAATAAATGAATCCATTAAATCTTGAATGAAGCATTGTCCTTGATGTATTTCTATAATCTTTTTAACACTTTTTAATCCAATCTTATTACTTTCAACTTCATGATTTATTTCTTTCTTTTCATTTTCAAAAACTATTTTTAAATTTTCTTTTTCAATACTTATTTGTAAATAAATGGGTTGCTCTTTTCTTGCATATTTTTGGATATTAGAACATATATTATCCATCATTCTTTTCATCATTGATAAATCTAATTGTAATTGTACTGATGAAATTGTTATCTCTTTTTCAATCTTAAACCCTTCTAATTCTAAATACTCTAAATGTTCTTCAATATATTGAATAAATGATTCACTACTTATTGTTTCTAAACTTGGAATTAAATCATCATTATAAACCAAAGAATATTCAAATGTCTTATTAGATAAATCTTTAATTTGTTCAGTCTTTTCAATACAACTATTTAAATAATGATCCATTTGTTTTTCATCTTTATAACAATGTAAACATAAAATATCTAAATAGCCTCTTAAAGCGGTTAAAGGTGTTCGCAAATCATGTGATAAACAAGTAATCATTTCTTGATGCGATTCTTTTATCCTTGCTTCATTTTGATAATTAGAAGCTAATGTTATTCTTAAAGTATCCATCTCTTGAGCTAAAATAGCTAATTCATCATGGCTCATAATCGTCATAGCATGACTCAAATCCCCTTGTGACATATTTAATACTTCTTGTTTTAAAATATTAATATATTTAACTTTTCTTTTAATAAAAATAAAAGTTGGTAAAAAGAAAATAAGTAAACTAACAAACAAAGCAACATAAAAATAGTATTTTACATACTTTAATAAATGCATAGAACTAACATAAACAATTCCCTCGCCATCTTTAAATTTCACTGATCCACTTATCAATCTATTAAAAGAATACTGTTCAAAATCATTTTGTAAACTATATAACGGTGTAATTCCTACAGGTTCATCCAATACTTTACCAAAATCTCCTCCTAGAAAATTATCTTCTGCATCATCATAAATATAAACATTGGTATAAATATCATGTTTTTTTAATAATTTTTTTAATGCTTTTTTATCTTCTTTATTTTTAGAATAAAGATTGATTTCTTGTGCTTCTTGTTCAAATCTTTTAAAAAATTTATCCTCATTAAAGGGTTTTTCTATAGAATCAATATAATCATAAAATTCTGTCACATTTTCTCGAAAAGCTGCATAACACAAAACAGCAAGCATAGCTGAAGAAAGAAGTAGTAAAACAATTTTCATTGATAAATTCAAGTTCTTTTTAATCAATATAATACCCCTTTCCCCAGACAGTTTTTATAATTCGAGGATTTTGAGGATCTTCTTCAATCTTCTTTCTTAAATTACGTATATGTACCATAATTGTATTATTAGCCCCATAATAATAGTTTTCATGCCAAATAGTTTCAAACAACTGACTTGCTGAAATAACTTGTTTACGATTTAAAATCAAATAATCTAATATCTCATACTCTATATCTGTTAAAGATAACTTATTTTTATTTAAATAGACTTCTTTATGTTCTTGATCAATTTCTAAATCATTTAATCTAATAATTGCTTTTGCTTCCTCTTTTTTACCTTGATATACATGATATCTTCTAAGTAAAGCTTTTACCCTTACATTTAATTCATTATAAGAAAAAGGCTTAGTTAAATAATCATCTCCTCCACTAGAAAACCCTAATGTCTTATCACTTTCTTGGCCTTTAGCTGTTAAAAATAAAATAGGAGCATTTGTCTTTTCTCTCATTAATAAACAAACCTGATATCCATTCATCTCTGGCATCATTACATCTAAAATAATTAAATCAATAGAATCATCTAATAATTCTAAAGCCTCTTTTCCATTTTTAGCTTCTATAATTTGATATCCTTCGTTTGTAAGTAAAACGTGTATCACTTCTCTAATATCATCATGATCATCTACTACCATTATCTTTTCATTCATAAACTTCTCCAATCCTTAGCCTTTACCCAATTTTCATATTTCATCATATGATTTAAATGTCTCATTACTTTCTTTTGTGATGTATAATTATTGATTAATTTCATTTTAGCATCATATTGATTTATTTTCTTTAAATTTTCAGGTACATGATTTTTTTTATAATACTTACCAAAATAATATAAATTTTGTTGAGAACACTTTATACTGACTATCTGTGAAGTTAAACGGTGATGTATATGTCCATACTCTCCTAAAGGATTATGACTTACAACACATTTCCACTTCTTTTTATGACTCAAACAAGCAACATCCTTTTCTATACTTCCTTTTACATGCACCCATGAATCTCTTTTACCATTTGTCTTATCAGGATAATCAAAGATTAAACCTTGATTATGTGTTTCTTTCATTATTTTCATAAATTCTTTTCTTCTCGTTGGATTATTTCCATTTGTTAAACAAACAACTAAATAATGTCCTTTTAATAAATGATCACCACCCCATATCGTTTCATCATCAGGATGAGCAACAATCATTAACTTTTGACAATCATTTAAATCGATTTGATCTATTTCATTTTGATGTCTACAAGATTCATGATCTATAAAAAAACATCCTAAAACAACTAATATACAAATTAATATTCTCTTCATTTTTATCACCTCTTATACCTTATCACTTCTTTCTTAATAACAATTCATAAGAATTCTTAAGACTTTCTAAAAAGAATAACCACAATTTATAAAGTTGTTTAGGATTTCTTTAGAATTAATTAAGGCGATTATTAAGAATTCATTGATACAATTCTTTTCGAGGTAAAAAAAGATGAAAAGAAAAGATTATTTATATATATTCCTTTTAATAATGATTCCCTTGTTATTTTTATTTATTATCACAAGTCAAAACTTATTATTTGGAAATAAAGTTGATTGGTTTAATCAACATATTACAATTGCTGATGCATTAAGACATGCGATAAGAGAAGAAGGAACTATTTTTCCTACTTATCTTTCTCATTTAATGTCAGGAGTTAATATTTATTATTTTTCTTATTATGGTTCTTTAAGATTTGATGTTTTATTAGGAGCACTATTTATCAATGTAAAGATGATTGATCTTTTTATTGGTTATCAAGTATTTCTTTTAATTCTAACAAATTTAACTTGTTATTTTTTTCTAAAAGAACATTTAAAAAGAAATGATTTATGTTTTTTATTAAGTTTATTTGTTTTATTATCTTCTATCTTTTTTCAATTTCACAAACAAGTCATGTTTGTGAATTATATGCCTTTTTTATTTTTGATGTTAAGAAGTATTGATCATTATTTTATTAATCATCATTTTACAGGTATTATTATTTGGGGAAGTTGTATTGTTTTACATAGTTATTTTTATTGTATTGCTTGTTTTATTGTTTGTTTTATTTATTTCGTTATGCAATGTGCCAATCATAAAGAATATAAGAAACCTTTATTTCATTTATTAATAGCTTATGTAGGTATTGTATTACTAACTGCTATTTATACAATTCCTACTTTATATGTTATTGCTGGTGGTAGTAAAAGTGTAAGTTCAACACATCTATTAGATTTATTAATGCCCACCTTTTCTTTAAAAGGTTTACTTTATAACAATTATGGTTGTGGATTTACATATCTTATTTGGATTTTAATTATATGTGGTCTATATAAAAAGAAAACACGTTTACTATCATTAATTATTATAATTTCTATGTTTTGTCCTTTAATTTGTTTTATAATGAATGGTTTTTTATATGCTAGAAGTAAAATACTCATTGTATTTATACCTCTCATTATTTTACAAGCAGGTTTAGTTTTAGAAGATTTCACTTTTAAAATCAATTATTCTATGCTTATTTTAATTATTTTACCATTATTTTTTATCACTCAACCTTATCTTGTATGTATTGATTTATTCGTCAGCTTAACCATTCTTTATTTTTATAAGCACCATCAACAAATAGTTTTTATCTATTTATTGATTCCTTTACTTGTTGTTTATTTTAATAATCCAACAACAAGTTTTATATCAACAAAACAATATCAAAACTATTCAAATAAAGAAGCAGAAACACTCATTCAAAGAAATAAAATCAATACTTTAGTTAATTTAAACCAAAGCAAACAAAATATGAATCAAACATATCAAAATCAAATAACACGTATTTCTGATTATACATCAACAAACCATAAATTATATAATTCATATTTATATGATACATTGAAATTGCCTATTTCAATTAATAATCGTGTTGCCCAAATAGATCAAAATCATCTCTTTTATTTAAAACTGATGTCTGTTGATTCTATTGTTTCTAAAAAGAAAATTGAAGGATATCAAAAAGTTGATGAAATAAATGGTTTAAAGCTTTATCAAAGTCAAGATGTTAAACCTATCGCTTATGCGACAAATCAGCTTTATAGTCAAAACCAATTTCAAAAACTGGAATACCCTTATACTTTAGATACACTATATCATCAAGCAATTGTAAAAGATGGAAATAATGATTATCAAAGTCAATTTATTAAAGAAGATATGGGTTTAAAAAAAGAATATCAAATTAAAAATAATAAAAAAACACATATTAATTATCAACTAAATAGAAAAACAAATAATGAAATCATTGTAATTGAAGGAGATGTCGTTAACCATCTACCTTTACAGAGTGTTTCTATTACTATTAATGGTATAAAAAATAAATTATCAAAAAGTACTTCACCTTATTATAATCAAAATACACATTTTACTTATTTATTAACAGCTCAACAATTATCTATCTCATTATCTAAAGGACACTATGACTTAAAGAATATTCAAACTTATTCTTTAAATAAAAATGCTCTTAAAAATATAAAAGTTGATCCTCTATCTATAAATAAAGGAAAAGATATTTTAAATGGAACAATAAATGTAAGTAATGATGGTTATTTTATTACACGTATTCCTTATGATCGTGGATATCAAATTTTAGTTGATCATCAAGAAGTTAAAAGTGAAGTTGTTAACGAAGCTTTTTTAGGATGTAAAATCAAAAAAGGAAAACATCAAATTCAAATTAAGTTTACTCCTTATGGTTATAGATTAGGTTTTATTTTATCTTATTTTGGATTTATGGTTGTTTTTATACATTATTTAATTGAAAGGAAAATAAAAGATGAAAGAAAATACTAAAGAGATTATTAGTTATGTTTTTGTAGGTATTATGACTACACTTGTTAATTATATTGTTTATTTTGTTTTATTGATGATCCATTGTCATTGGTTAGTCGCTAATAGTATCTCCTGGTTTTTTGCTGTTATATTTGCTTATTATGCGAATAAAAAATATGTATTTGAAAGTCAAAATGATATCAAAAAAGAATTGAGTTCTTTTGTTTTGTTAAGATTTTTAACTTTAATAGTTGAAAATGGTTGTTTATATATTTTTATTACTTTAATGCATATACAACCCATGTTTTCTAAGTTATTAGTAAGTTTTGTAACTATTTTATCAAATTATGTTTTATGTAAGTTTAAAATTTTTAAAAAAGAAGGTGTTTATAATGGATAAAATAAGTGTCATTGTTCCATGTTTTAACGAAGAAGAAGTTTTACCCCTTTTCTATAAAGAAGTTGTACATACTTTAGAGAAAATTCAAGATATTGATTATGAAATTCTTTTTATTAATGATGGTAGTCAAGATCATAGTGAAGATATACTCAAACTATTAGCACATAAAAATAAACATTGTTTCTATTATTCATTTTCACGTAATTTTGGAAAAGAAGCCGCTATGTATGCTGGTTTAGAAAATGCGAGTGGTGATTATGTAGTCATCATGGATGCAGATCTACAACATCCACCTTATTTATTAGAATCTATGTATCAAGCATTAAAATATGAAGACTATGATTGTTGTGCTGGTAAAAGAATTGATCGTATTGGTGAAAATAAATTAAGAAATTTTTTATCACATAGTTTTTATAAAGTGATTCAATATCTTACGAAAATGGATATGGATGATGGAGCAGGTGATTTTAGAATGATGACAAGACAAATGGTAGATGCGATTTTAGAATTAAAAGAATATAATCGTTATATGAAAGGCATGTTTTCTTTTGTTGGTTTTAATACTAAATGGTTAGAATTTCATAATGTAGAACGTCCTGCAGGTAAGACAAAATGGAGTTTTAAAAGTTTATTTTCTTATGCATTTAAAGGTATCTTTTCTTTTTCTTCTACACCCATTACAATGGCTGGAGTTATTGGCGGAATATTGATATCAATAGCATGTTTTATATCTTTATACTCTATTTTTATTCATCATCTATCCTACTTAACAAGTTTAGTTTTATTTTTAAGTGGTATCCAACTTGTTTTTGTAGCTATTTTAGGCCAATATTGTTCCTCTTGTTATTTTGAATCTAAACAACGACCTATTTATATTATTAAAAACACAAATAAAAAAATGTAGTCTTTTAAAAAGGATAGCTAAACTGCTATCCTTTTATGTTAAGCTTGAAAATATTTTTTAATTTCTTTTCTTTCTTCATCTGTTAATTTTAAAATATCCATTGCCTTTTCTAATGAACATTGAAGCTCATGCATTACATTTTGTAAATGTTCTAGGTTCATTACTCTTCTTTCTTTTTGTTTTGCTTCTCTTTCAATCATTTCTCCTAAGTTACACATCTTTTCTATCTCCTTATCTATTACCTTAAAACCATATTTTTTCAAAATCTTTCTTTTTTCTTGATAATTTAATACATTATTTAAAAAAGCAACAAGTGGTGTTAGTATGTTATCATAGATTATATACTTTTCATTAGTATCATGTTCTTTGTTTAAGTATATCATAATAAGTACACCTTTGTCATAGGTTTCTATTCTTTCTATTGTTGTTCCATTGATATTTATTTCATCTATCTTATATGCATTGATATGACCATCATTCTTTTTGGCAGATTGTGGTAATATCCAAATTGAATAGACTTTCTTTATATGATTATAATCATAGTCATAATATTCATTTTTCCATTGTGTGGTCATGATTCTTGAGATATAAGTAAGACCTCGTGTAATCAGAGAATAACCTGGATTGGGGTCATTTTGTATTTCAACATTTAGATAGATTCTTTGTGATAAATCAATCGTACAAAGGAAATCATAATTCGTTTTACCACTATAGGGAATAAAGTTTTCTTTATCTAAATGTTGAAAAGATTTCTTTTCTTTGATCAATCTTTCAATTTCATTCAGAGTTAAATGATTTGCTTCATCAATAAAACATTTAACTAGTCTACTTAATATTTCTTCATGACAAATAACCAACTTACAATAGTTATCTAATACTAGTTTATGATTAGATGAACTTTTTTCAATTATACCTTCCATAAAATATACCTCCTACTATATATATCGTCTCTTTTTTTACTTTTTTCTTTAAAAAAATAAAAAAATTACGAAATGTTCGTAATCTCTATAAATCATTTAATCTTGCTTTAATAAACATGAGTATATAATTATTTTTTTTACCTCTTTTTTTGTGTTAAATGAAAGGTCCTTTTAATTAATATACTTGATAGCATTATTCCATTCATCTAAAGAATAATCATCTATTGAAAAAAATAGAATCTTATTTACTTGCGTATAAGTAAAAGCAATATTATTTCGTAAACCTGAAATATAATTTCTATCAGTAGAAATTCTTATTTTTTCTAACAATTCTATTTTTTCGTTCATCATTAAATCCTTTCTAAATAGTGGAAAACTATATTAAAGAGTTAGTATCTTTAATATAGTTTGGGAAGAAGATATAAAAATATCTAAATGTTGATGTCTAACACACCACATGATTAATATACACTCATTAAGAGCTTAAATAAAGAGATTAGCTAAAGGCTGTCACAGGTTTCATTTAATGTTACATAATACTTAATAAAAAGAAAAGTGAGGTTTTTAATCCTCACTTTAAGGCTATGCCTTTTGTTTCTTTAATAAATACAATCCAATAATAGCTAAAACGCAAATTCCTAAATATAAAACAATATTTGTATTATCTCCAGTTAATATTTTAGATAACTTATGTTGAGTTGCATCATTTTTAATTGTTGTTATAACTGGTACATAAGTATTAGTAATATTCATACCATCAATAGATGTATTATATCCTTTAACATAATCTTCACTGGTTGTATAATTGATTTCTTTTCCTTCTTTATATTTTGAAAGATTTCCAAAGTCATATGTCCAATCTTGTGATTTTGAAACATCTAGAAATGCAATTTCTTTTCCATCAGCATATAGACGTACTCTAATAGTATCAGGTCTTTGATGTGCTTGATCATGATTATCAATCCAAGTCTTAGTTCCTTTAAGATGAACAGTTTCAACATCATGACTATTTGTAATAATATAACCATCCTTTTGATTTCCAGTAATACCTACTTTATATCCTTTAACTTCATCTTCTTGAACTGTATAAACAATTTCTTTTCTATCTTTATATTGATTTAAATCATCAAATGAACTAATCCATTGATTATCATCACTTAAAGTTAATGTTTTTCCAGTATCTTTACCATTAGCGTATAAATGAACAATAACTTGTTTAGCACGTTTACCATCTTGATTATCTTGATCATTCCATTCTTTTGTTACATTTACACTTGTTTTTAAGATTTTATGTGTATTTGTAATATCATAATTATTAATTTCTGTAGTATAACCTGCTACTTCATCTTCATCTACTGTATAATTGATTTCTTTTCCTTTTTTATATTTTGAAAGTTTTCCAAAATCATATGTCCAATTAGAATCTTTATCAACTACTTTTGAGGCAATTTCTACACCATCAGCATATAATCTAACAGTAATATTTTCAGGACGTTTTCCATCCTGATCGTGATTATCATTCCATGTTTTAGTTCCTTTAACTTCTACTGTTTCAACATCATGTGTATTGGTAATAATATAGCCTTTATCTTGACTACCTGTATATCCTATTTCATATCCATTCACTTTTTCTTCTTTTACAGTATAATTAATTTTATTTCCATTGCTGTATTGATCTAAATTAACAAATGAATCTTTCCAATGATTAGTATCACTTAATGTTAGTGTCTTTCCAGTATCTTTACCATCAGCATATAAATGAACAATAACTTGTTTTGTACGTTTACCATCATTATTGTTATTATCATTCCATACTTTTTCAACTGGTATCGTAATTTTTTCAACCTTATGTTTATTCGTTATTTGATAACTCTTTGTATCTTCATCATAATTAATTGTTTTATTATAATGAGCAACATCTACTTCATCTATTGTATATTGAATTACTTGTCCTTGATTATCATATTTTGGCATATCAACAGACCATTTCCAATTATTATCTTTTGTTACAGTAATTGTTTTAACAATTGTATCACCGTTTTTTATTTGTATTCCAATAGAATTTGGACGTAATCCATCGTAGTCTTCTACATCATCCCAAATTTTTTCACCACTAATATGAATAATTGGTTCAATTAAACCTAAGTTTTGATTTGGTAAGTTATATTCATATTGCCCGTTATTAATCATTTCTTCTTTAGAAGGCATTGTTAGATTAGGAATTGATCCTGTTACAATTCTTTGATCTGTTTCACTTTTTGTAACTATATTATCGGATGTAACTTTTGAACTTTCTTTATCACTACCTTGATTAGCAATTGTTGCTTCATATTTTTCTAAAGATGTTTGATCAGATGATTCAAAAACAACTGTATATTCACCTTCAGGTAAACCTTCAAATTTGTAATGTCCGTTTTTATCTGTTGTAATTGTTGTTGGATGTGTAATTGTTTTATAAATATCTCCATCTTGTACAACTTCTTCATAAGCTTCAAATGATTCATAGCAATCACCATTTTTCTTAAGAATAATCACCTTAACATTTTCTACTCTTTTTTCACCATCTTCCAATTTACCATCTTTATCTTTATCAATCCAAACAGTTCCTTCTAATGAACGTTTAACAACATCTACAGATGCATCATCACTAAGCAAAGTATCTTGATGTAATGTAGAAATTGAATTAAGTAAATGATCTCCTTCTGCAGCAATAGCAGCATATTCCATTTTTAATTTAAAAGAGCAATTTCCTTTTAATTTTTTATCTTTATAAGCAATAACTGTTGGCCATGCACCAATCAAGTCCTTACCTTTAATTATTACTTTTCCATTTTCTTCAACTATTTCAGCCTTTTTCCAACTATTTTCTTCTGTAACATCAGATGCTTTTATTTCATCTGCTTTTTTTCTTCCGTATTTTTCAGCATTATTTGTATACCAAATTTCAACATCATTTATTTCATCACCAATAGCTGCTTTATCCAATGTTAATCCTGTTAATTTATAAATTCCTTTCATAATTGTTCCATCATAACCATCTTGAGGCATTGTATCAACTGCAAAAACATCATCTCTTGCATTAGAATTTACATTACTTAATAATAAATTAAAATCTCCTTTATCTTCTAGTTCTAATATTGACTTACCTGTTTTACCTAAATAAAATTCATTATTTTTATTAACTGTAATTGATGTTGTAACTTCATTATTATTATAAGTTGTAAACGGTCTTTTATCTTCGTCTGTCTGTATATTAATTGTATTTTGTAAAACATCATTATTATTTACATCTTGATTAAGATCTGTTGTATTACCAATTTTACATGAATAATAAAGTGATGGTAAAGTTCCATTAACTAAATTAACTTTTTTAATTTTCCATTTTAAAACAGTTTTTCCATTTTCATTTGTACTTATTGTAGGTTCAATCGCTTTTCCACCTTCTACCTTACCTTGTTTAGGAAATTGTGATTTATAGTTTCCACCCCAATATGCACTATTAGGTATATAAGTAAGACCATCTGGTAAAGTATCTTCTAAATAAACTGTTGTTGTAGAACCCTCCGGAATAGTTACATTATCCCAAAAACTCATTTTACTATCAATTTTATAATCTACATATCTTTCATTAGAAGAAACATTATAAAATTTTCTTGATTCTCCATTACTCTTTTGAGCTACTTGTTTTGTGATACTTGTTGTATATGGGACAACATAAATACCATCAGCAAAAGTAATATTATTATTTGGAGTTACTTTATCTGAATAAACTCCATTTTCATAAGTTGGAACAGTATATTCATTTCTATAGTCAAGTGTAGCATTTGAAGGATTTATATTTTTAAATAGTTCATCTGGTTTTTTCCCTTGTTCAGTTTTATGCCAAATCCATTGTTTCCAATCTTCTGAATTTAATTTTTCACCATTTGTTTTTCCTCTATATTCGAACATCTTGTTCATATGCTTGCATATCACTAATACTCCATGTGTTAGTAACAGCGGTAACCATGTATACTTGATCTGCTATATTTGGATTTTTCTTTAAATTTGATGTAAATTGCGTAAGTAAATTGACATCAGGTTTACCTTTTTTTGTTGGACAACCTCTATATTGCACATAAACAACATCACAACACGTTTGTTTACGACCATTATTCTTCAAATCATCCTTCATATCTTCAAGACTATCATAAAATTTAAAATCACTTAAATTTTTAGTTCTCATAGATTCATTAGTTAAAGCTTCTCCATCATTAGAAATACCATATGATATTTTACATTTGTAGCCAGTATCTTCTCTTGAAAAATTTTTCATCTTTACTTCATCAAAAGCATTTCTATTAAATAAAACAAGTTGATCTATAGCTACTGGATAATTATTAATATTACCATCTTCAGAAATAATATTCGTTTGATCATAGCCTACTGTAAATCCTAAATCAGTTGCTCCAACAGCAGCAATATCCCCATCTACGTTAGTAAATTTCTTTCCAGGAGTATATTCATCAGTCCATGTTTTTTTATTTGATGTAGAACTGTAAAAAATACTTTGATTTCTACTACCTGGACTTGTATTATCCCAATTTGATGTTTGTTTATTATCATCTATTTTAGTTTCTTTTGTGGTTACATTACCATCAACTTCAGAATATGCATGCATATTGATGACTTTAGCTGTTGCACTTATATTAGTTTTTCCTGTTGTATCAGGATTGTATGATGATAAAGATGTTGTTTCATTGTTATTAGGATATACTACTTGAAATTGTTGTGTAGAGAAAACACCTTCTAAAATTGAATTAATATCCCCATTTGAATAACCAGTAGGCATATTTTCATAGCCAGTTGGGAAATGATTAAAATCAGTATCATATCCAGTAACTTCAAAATGTAAAGTCGTACCCTCTTGTGTAACTACGTAATTTCCACTATTACTACAATAAATACGATCATTAGCATTACCAGAAGCATTTTTATTTGAATATGCTATATCAGTTACTGCATCGCCATCTCTTTTATTTTCACACACTCTATATAATAAAGGCGTAAAATCACTAGATGCATTTATACCATTTACAGTAAATTCACTTAAATCAACATCAAATTTAAATGGTTTTGTTGGATCAGGTAATTCAACTCCTCTCATTCCATTACCTGGTTTTCTTACTTCTAAAGCAACACCATAATTAATTTTGTATCCTTTAATATCTTTATCTTTTCCTTTTAATAAAGGATTATCATAATAACCTGTATGATCACTATCAAAATCATATTCAGCAAGTTTTATTGTTTCAGTTTTCTTTTTTAAAACGATATTGTACATTGGGGCAGTTGTAACAATAACTGGCTTCATATTATCAACAGTAGACATATGATTTTTATCATTATCTACATAAACATTAATTGTTGGTTCAATTGTATCATCTTGATGTTTATTTTTAATTTGTAAACCAAATCCTACACCAATAGCTCCACCATTATACTCATTTACATTTAATTCTTTTGAAATCGTATAGATTTTATTATTACCATCAATGACTGTTCAGGTATTTTATCCGATGTTACAGTTTGTGTTGATAAAACTAATTCATCATCATTTGGAATAATAAATTCATAAGTAATTGTATGATTAACATTACCTAAATTTTGAAGAGTCGTATTGACCCTATATGTAACAGTATCAAAAGAACATACGATATCATTTGCTTGAGAATTATCATAGCCCCTATTTTCTCCTGTCTCTTTGTTATAACATAATTGATTTAACTCAGGCGTTCCATTATCTCCTAAACCACTTAGTATTCCATTACCATAAACAGTACCATCATTATTTTGTAATAACTTTGAATTAACAATGACACCTGATTCCTCGGCAAATACACCTACTTGGAATGTTGCGACTGCAATACATAAACATATCGTAAAACAAAATATTCCTTTAAACTTTTTAAATATTTTTTTCATCTTTTACACCTTCCCTTAATTTAAAATACAAAAAGCCATTTACAAATCCTATTGCAACTGGCTAGCATTTTAAAGCCCCTTTAGCTTTGCGTCATAACCTTTCGATTACTTTGCTGAATATATCTAACTACGCCTATAATATAAAATATATTTTAATAAAAATGAATACTATTCATTTTCCTTGTCACAATTTACATTTCTTGTAACAAAAAAGGAGTATTGCTACTCCTTATGCATTAATATAGAACATATATATTTTTTAGCATCTAAACTATTATTAAATTCTTTATTTTGATTACTCACATATTTTGCTGCATCGTTCCATTCTTTTAAAGAATAATCATCAATATTAATTTCTTCAATTTCATGAAATTGATAGAAAGTTAAATAACGATTACATGCTAAATCTGAAATATAGTCGCTATTAGTAATAAATCTTATTCTTTCTAATAATTCCATCCCTAAATCCTCTCATATTTACATGTTTTGTATAGAAGGTGTTAAAAATTTTAATTATGATTTGTAAATATTTTAATATTCATTTTTATTTTTTAATAAGAATATGCCCATTAATGATGTAATCATAATTAATATAAAGAACATATAAGATGTTTGATCATCTGTTTGAACAGATTTTCTTTCTATATTTGATGATAATTGTTTATTTATCTGATCATCTCCTTGTATCACATCATGATGAAATTGATCTTCTATGTATCTATCTTCTTCAATAGAAGATGGATCTTTGCTTCCATCTAAATAAGGTAATGTATAATGAAGTGGATTTCCACATTCATTTCTATATACATTTCCTAAATTTGTAAGTACACCTAATTGATTTTGATTTGATGTATCTTTAGTATTATAGAATAAAGCACTTGCTGCACTTTGTAACTGCGTGGCATCAAAACTAAACCAAGCATATCTTTCTACAAAAGAAAGCTCATCTAGTCCTTGAATATCATCAAAACCATTAATAACATATTTCATAAATTCTTGAACAGCTTTATTATGTTGTTCATCATTTCCATCATATGGATGCCAATATTCATTTGAATCCCAAGCTGCTACTGCAAATTCTGTTACCCAAATAGGTTTTTGATAACAATCATAAATATCATTCATATATTTCAAAAAGCTTTTTGCTGCTTTTTTAGGTGTATATTCTTCACTATCTAATCCAACATATCCTGGATAATTATGAACAGCAATAAAATCATCTTTTATTTCTAGCCGATTCCAATAGTTTTCAAACCAGCCATTTTCTTTAACTGTAGATTCACTTACT
>ENA-OPEV01001008-OPEV01001008.1-human-gut-metagenome-genome-assembly--contig:-NODE-1008-length-16824-cov-4.089451_pt1 | contig 16824 bp, 17 predicted proteins | sample MGYA00241637_ERZ501537 | MGnify/ENA primary metagenome ERZ501537 (study PRJEB25962, sample SAMEA1972159) | human gut metagenome | biome: human gut; feature: human-associated habitat; material: faeces...
ATTAAAAAATATGGTTCACATTCTCACGGTCTGGAAGTTCAGCAACGCTTCCAGGCGTCCTTGCGAAACTTCTGTCTGATAAGGAGTATAAGAGGTGTACCATGCAGGATTTTCAAACACATTGCGTTGGATAACGGCAGGAGTGATGGTGTCATACCAGCCCATGCCGATATAAGAGGTGTAAATCTTGTTTAGAGAGGCCAACCCTGCAATGTGTTCGGCGAATTCGCGTTCGGTCATCGGGGCTGCCAATGCCAATGGTTCTTTCAAACGAATTTTAGACGGAATAGTCTTGTTAATCAGTTCATCAAGGCTTTTCACGCCTATTTTCTCCAACATAGCGGGAAGGTCTGCTTCCTGAATACCGATATGTCGGTCGGCTAATAAATCTGTTTTCATGGTTTAATAATAGGTTTATATTTTTAATATCGTATTTGCTGTCCACAGGTCATTCCGAGTCGGTTTTCCGGTATTCGGAGTAATTTCCGGAACAGCAGGATTTATCTTCTCTTTATCTGAAGAAAGGATTGTTTTTCTTCTCGATTCCAATAGTGGTCGGGTCGCCGTGTCCGGGGTAAACTGTAGTATCGCCGGGCAGAACGAACAAACGGCTGCAAATATGTTCACGCAACTCGTCGAAGTTTCCTCCGGTGAGGTCTGCACGGCCGATGCTTCCCTGAAACAACACGTCGCCGCTAAACAGGCAGTTCTCTTCTTTGCAGTAATAAACGATGCTGCCGGGGGAATGACCGGGTACGTGGATTGCTTCCAACTTGGTGTTTCCGAAGGTGATGACATCTCCGTCGCATACATATTTTCCTAGTGGAACAGGTGGTTCGGGCAATTGGAAACCGAACATCCGTGCTTGTGCATCTGCTTGGTTCAGCCAAAATTCGTCTGCTTGGTTGGCTTCCGCCTTTAAACCATATTCTTTCAGCAGAAAAGGATTACCGAAAATGTGGTCTAAATGCAGATGTGTGTTCAGCAGATGTTTCACGTTCAGTCCGTTGTCATCGATATATTTCTTCAATGCCTGCTTCTCTTCTTCGTAAAAACAGCCTGCGTCGATGATAACCGCTTCCTTTGTCTCGTCCGATAGTATATAACAGTTTACCGGAAACATGTTGAACTCGAATCTCTTTATTCTCATGGCGCTTTAATCTATTATAATTTAACCGTTGATGGTAACGTAAACTACTTTCTTGGTCTCAAAAAAATCTTCGTCGAATTCCTCTTTCAAGTCATATATCACAGTTTTGTGCTTCACAGGCATTGTTTCCTGTCCCAATTCTCCTCCTTTCAGGCAAATCAGTCCGTTGGGAAGCGCATTGTGTTGCTCTTGTGAGATGTTCTTGCGGATTATTTTTATCAAATCTCCCAAAGGCATGACTGCGCGGCTTACGACGAAATCGAATTTCTCTTTTTCTTCTTCGGCACGACAATGGCGGAAAGTGACATTGGTCAGTCCGATGGCACCGGCCACTTCGGTCGCTACTTTTACTTTCTTTCCGATACTGTCTACCAAATGAAAGTTAGTTTCGGGAAAGAGGATAGCCAAAGGAATGCCCGGAAAACCGCCGCCTGTACCGAGGTCCATAACGTGTGTGCCGGGAGTGAAGTTTATCACTTTGGCAATGCCCAACGAATGGAGTACGTGGTGTTCGTAAAGGTTGGTAATGTCTTTACGTGAAATCACGTTGATTTTGCTGTTCCAATCGGTATATAAATCATACAGGGCGGCAAATTGTTCTTTTTGCTTCTCTGTGAGGCGGGGAAAGTATTTCAATATTAATTCCATTCTGTTTCTTAGTTGTTGGTTTGATGTATCATGTATTTTTCTATTTCTGCATAAGGCAGTGAAAGAACAATGGTTCCCATTGCATAGGGAGCGATATCATATTTGTTGTATAAGAACGATGCTTCGTTTTTCTCCAACAGGAAATTGTCGGGCACATACATATTGGTTGAATTCAGTATTCCTTCATTTTGCAGGTCTTCCAAGGATTGAATATTGCTGTTATCCAGTTTGGTTGCCATTTCTTTTATCAGTTTTTCCAGCAACATTTTACTCATTGGAGTTTCCGAACCAGCCATAAATACATCTTTCAATGTCAGTCGTTTACCGGTATTCTTGTCAAAGTTTAGCCAGTTTTCCCATTGGTTGGGATGTGCTCCTCCCGAATATTCGAAAGTGACAGCTGTATAATTCAGAACACCTTCTTTGCCATCTTTGAATTGAGTGGTTAGGCTGTATTCGTAATTGTACCACGAAGGGAGTTCGTCTTTTGAGGTACCGTTCTTGACATCTTCCTTATATAAATCCGCTACGCTGTTACGGTATTCGCGTACATACACATTCTTAAACGAGTCTATAGCAGCCTGCGGTTCCATTTCGGCATACTTCTTTCCTAAAATAGTGGACTGGACAGTGTGATTAATTTTATGTGCAATGGTGTCATTGCCATTTTTTTCTGCTAAATAAGCGTAATCAATAGTCATTTTGCAGGCAGGAGAGGTTGTATTATCTTCCAAATGTACATCCTCTTTCAGATTTATATATTCTATTGTACTGCTATCAATTTGTTTTTGTCCGTTACATCCTGACAATAAAAAGCAGGAGACAATACATGTTGTTGCAACAGACATCATTATATTTCGTCTTTTCATGTCTTTTTGTTAATTAATATGGGTATTCTGTCTAAACTTTCTCCACAAATATAGAATAACTTCGTGAATTGTCCTCTTAAAAAACGAAAATATATTTGTCTTTTGGCAACTGAGTTGCATGAACTTTTTCCTAAATTTGTCCGTTGAATGATAGATAGGAAAAAAAGAAAAAGATATATGAGCAAGATTACAAAGAAAGTATATCCCGTCATGGGGATGCATTGTGCGGCGTGTGCCAATAATGTAGAAAAAATAGTAAAGAAACAAGAAGGAGTAGAGGATGCATCGGTTAATCTGGCTGCTGCTGTCCTGACTGTGGATTTCAATTCTGATGTCGTTTCACCGGAACAGTTGAAGGATGCAGTGATGAAAATCGGTTTCGATTTGATAATCGATGAAGACAACTCTATGGAAGAACAGGAAGAAGCAGAACATTCCTATTATGAACAACTACAGCGAAAGACTGTAGTGGCGTGGATATTTGCTTTGCCGGTAGCTTTTATGGGAATGTTTTTTATGGATTTTCCGGGCATAAACTGGTGGATGCTTGTGTTGTCATTGCCTGTGCTGTTTTATTCCGGACATGCTTTTTATGTTAACGCATGGAAGCAAGCTAAACATTTTACCAGTAATATGGATACTTTAGTGGCACTGAGTACTTCTATCGCTTTCTTGTTTAGTCTGTTCAATACACTCTATCCTCGGTTCTGGTATGAACAAGGATTGGAGCCTCATGTATATTATGAAGCTGCAACAGTGATTATTGCTTTTGTACTTGTAGGAAAGCTGATGGAAGAAAAAGCGAAAGGAAAAACTTCTATGGCGATTCGTAAATTAATGGGGTTGCAACCGAAGACGGCCCGTATTCTGCGCGATGGTAAAGAAGAGGATATTCTTATTTCTGAATTAAAGAAGGGTGATAAGGTAAGTGTACGTCCGGGCGAACGTGTTCCGGTGGATGGACTTATTGTAGAAGGAGATACTTTTATAGATGAGAGTATGATAAGCGGTGAACCCATTCCGGTAGAAAAAAAGTTGAATGATAAAGTGCTTGCCGGTACGATAAACCAAAATGGTGCTTTTGTTATGAGTGCAGAGAAGGTGGGAAGAGAAACGGTACTGGCACAGATTATCCGCATGGTGCAGGAAGCACAAGGTTCAAAGGCTCCCGTACAACGCATTGTAGATAAGGTTACTGCTGTTTTTGTACCGACGGTACTGGCAATAGCTATTCTTACTTTTATTGTTTGGATGATAGTGGGTGGGGTGGATGATTTCTCTTATGCGATGCTCTCGGCTGTCTCTGTATTGGTTATCGCCTGTCCCTGTGCTTTAGGATTAGCTACGCCTACTGCTTTGATGGTTGGTATAGGTAAAGGAGCTGAAGCTCATATTCTGATTAAAGATGCTGTGGCGTTGGAGCAGATGCGAAAGGTGGATACGGTAGTACTTGATAAAACCGGAACTGTAACAGAAGGTCGTCCGACAGTGACAGGTTGGTTGCATGATGCCGGTTGGGTAAACGAGCATAAAGGCATTTTGTATGCAGCGGAATTGAAATCCGAACATCCGTTGGCACTTGCTATTGTAGAGGAATTGAAGAAAGATGGCAATAAGCCTGCCATTATAGATTCTTTCGAAAGTCGTACGGGGCGCGGTATTGTTGTGACTCGCGGAGGTAAGACATATTGGGCAGGCAGTCATCGTCTGTTAAATGATTTCGGCGCAAAAGTATCCGACCTGCTGAAAAGTATGGTGGAAGAATACGAGCGTAGTGGCAAGAGTCTGGTTTACTTTGGCGAGGAAAGTACGTTGTTGGCCGTTATTGTCATAAGCGATAAGGTGAAGCCGACATCTATTCAGGCAGTGAAACAGATGCAGGCAGAAGGCAAGTATGTCGTGTTACTGACAGGTGACGGACATCTGACAGCACAAAATGTGGCGGGAGAATGCCAACCGTTTTATAGCCGAAGCTTTACCTGATGATAAAGAAAATGTGATTAAAGAACTACAGCGTGAGGGCAGGGTGGTTGCCATGGTCGGTGACGGAATCAATGATTCGCAGGCCTTGGCCCGTGCCGACGTGAGTATTGCGATGGGTAAGGGTACGGATATTGCAATGGATGTAGCAATGGTTACATTAATGACCTCAGATTTGCTGTTGCTCCCAAAGGCGTTTAAATTATCTCGTAAAACAGTAAGGCTGATACATCAGAATCTTTTCTGGGCATTTATATACAATTTGATTGGTATTCCTATTGCAGCAGGTATCCTGTTTCCGATGTATGGCATCTTATTGAATCCGATGATTGCCAGTGCTGCCATGGCCTGCAGTTCGGTTAGTGTGGTGTTAAATAGTTTAAGCCTAAATTGGCGGAAACTGTAAACTGTTTTTTTATTATGAGGCTGTCCAAAAAGCTAGACTGCTTTGTTATTTCGGACAATGTGAAGAATGACAGAGCAGAGAAAGATAGTGCAATATACCTTTGGAGACAGTCTCATAATAAAACAATAAATAAATCAATCAGTAAGGTGTCGTTCGTCCTCTTTGTACTTCTATACGGATACCGAAATTACCATTCTCCGATTTCATCTCGAAAGCACCGTTAAAGTTATTCTTTTCCCACGGCAGTGCACTTGGGTTTCTAACTTTATTACCATCCGCATCATATTCTCCATAGGTTGTTATTTTCCATCCGTTTTTGAGTTTGAAAGTAGCACTTTGCAGGGTAGGAGGCATAGGGCCGAAACCATAAGCTCCGAATCCATACATTCCGAAGCTGGAATATCCACGTGAGAATATTGTAGCATTTTCTTTTCCGTAAGTGATATTCGGGTCAAGCTGAAACAGTTTATAATAATCTTTGGAGCTTTTCACACTGTGGGCATCATAAGTGAGCTGTGGAGGTATCAGACGCATGGGGGTTGCTATTTTCATCCCCATATCCAGAATAAAACCGTCATCATATATTTTGTAATTATCCATAGATATGCCGTGGATGGTGTCGGTCGGTACTTCCGACTGTGCAGAGGCCGCCAAAGATAGTAAATACAATGAGACGGATAATATAAACTTTTTCATAATTCATAAACATTCTGTTGTGACAAAGATAACTCTTCTTTCTGTAATCCTGTAGACACTTTCGTAATTTTTAGGAATAAATAGTTGTGTTATTCTCTTTGTTGTATTTCCTCTTTGTAGAGTCTTTCAAAGATGCTTCTTAATTTGTTCTCATCTGTCAATATAGCACGCAACTTTTCCAACTGGTAGGCATTGGAAGATTGGGGTATCCATAATTTTAGGTATCCTCCGTAGGCATATTTGCTTCGCAGGTGGGCAACGGCACGCTCGTATTGTACTTCTTCGTCCAGTTCGGGATAGTTGGATAAACCATATTGGATGGCACGGCGCAGACTCACCTCGGGATTGATAATCCGGTCGGCTTCTGCCACAATTTTCCCATACATACTTCGAGGAGCCTGTTTGTTTGACGCACGATGGTCTTCCACGGCTTCTTTCATGGTTTGTAGTTGTGCTTCACTAAACCATTTCCGTAGTTTTTCGTCGGCTGCCAGAATCTTTCCCGAAATCAGGTGATGGAATTCCCGCCCTTCGCATAAGCCCAAATCATGGTAGGCTGCAATGGTATATACCATGGCGGGCTCTACTTCATAATATTGTGCCAGCTTCATGCTTTCTTCTATTACTTTCTCGGCATGATTCAGACGATGAGCCTTGTCAAAAGTCGCATATTGGGGAAGAATGTTTATTTCGATATATTCACGTAGGTCTGTTGGTATTTCTTTATTGGATAATGCCATATTCTTTAGCTTGTTTGGAGTTGCAAATATACGATAAATATCTTTTCTTTGCAGAAAATAATGAATGCTTATGTGTGTTACTTTATCTACTGCTGATGATTTTGAAGAACTTACCGAGCTGTGGGAAGCGTCGGTGCGTGCTACTCATCATTTTATCCCCGAACAATATATTCTGAAGCTCAAACCGTTGGTGTGGAGTGTTTATCTTCGTAGTATGCCTGTTTACACGGTGCGAGGACCGGAACGGATAGAAGGCTTCATGGGGATAAACGGTGATATGCTGGAGATGCTTTTTGTGCACCCTCAAGCTATGGGAAAGGGAGTGGGGAAGAAATTACTGAAGTATGCCATTAACTCTTGTCGCGTGCGTTATGTTGATGTAAATGAACAGAATGAACAGGCTTATGGCTTTTATCGTCACTTAGGATTTAAGGTGATAGGCAGAGATGCTACTGACGCGTCAGGTGAACCGTATCCTATATTACATTTAAAATTAAAGGAAAACATGAAAATAGAAAATTGGGGAACAGTACCTTATTCCGAGGCTTGGGAAAGGCAGACTGTGCTTTTCAATGCATTGGTGGAAGCAAAGCAGGAAGGAAAACCATACGAGAACAGAATCATTTTTGTGGAACATCCACATGTCTATACGTTGGGGAAGAGCGGAAAAGATGCGAATATGTTGTTGGGTGAGGCACAACTGCAAGCTATTGGTGCAACGCTTTATCATATCGACAGGGGGGGAGATATTACCTATCATGGTCCCGGACAACTGGTTTGTTACCCTATTTTGAATCTGGAAGATTATCATTTGGGTTTAAAAGAATACATTCATGTATTGGAGGAAGCGGTGATTCAGGTTTGTGCTTCGTATGGTATAGAAGCCGGCAGAGTAAAAGGAGCGACAGGCGTATGGCTTGCCATCGGAACTCCCCGGGAACGGAAGATTTGTGCTATGGGGGTGCGCAGCAGTCATTTCGTTACGATGCATGGACTGGCATTGAATGTCAATACGGACTTGCGTTATTTTGGGTATATCAATCCATGCGGATTTATAAATAAGGGAGTGACTTCTTTGCAGAAGGAATTGGGCAAAGAAGTTCCGATGGAGGAAGTCATAGAACGTCTGAAGCAGGCATTGTGCACGCTGTTATCATAATGTGTCAAAAGTGTAGTAACATTTTAAGAGTAGCGCTTCGGATAGCGGAGTATGATACTCAGCAGGGCAAATATTCCGATGGTAACCGGATAGTATAAATACTCGATTACGCTCAATGGTGACAATGCTGCCAGTTTGGAAGCTATTAACATTTGTGCTCCATAAGGAATAATTCCCTGGATGACACACGAGAAAGTATCCAATATGCTTGCACTTTTGCGCTTATCCACTCTGTAGCGGGTAGCTATGTCGTTTGCCAACGGTCCTACAGTGATGATAGCTATTGTATTGTTTGCCGTACAGAAATTGGCAATACTCACTAATGTTGCAATGCATAATTCTGCACCTCGTTTGCTATTTACGTGTTTGGTGAGTTTTTGGATAATATAATCCACTCCACCGTTAAAACGAATCAGTTCCAGCATACCGCCTGCCATGAGTGTGATGATAATTAAATCACCCATTCCTGTGATACCTGTTCCCAGAGAACCAAACCAATCGAAGAAATTGATGCTTCCGGTCAGTATTCCGATGATTCCTGTGGCGGCAATTCCCAAAATGAGCACTAGGGTCACATTCATACCGGCAATGGCTGTTCCCAGCACCACCAGATATGGAGTAACTTTTACCCATTCCACCGACTGTATTTGGGGAGTAGTCATAATATCCATTCCTCTGAAGATATAATAGCTGAATACAATCAATGCTGCCGGCAAAGCAATCATAAAGTTTACCCGAAACTTATCACGCATGGCACACCCTTGGGTACGTGTGGCTGCAATGGTAGTATCCGAAATAAAAGAAAGATTATCGCCGAAAAAGGCACCTCCCACCACAATACCTACCATAAAAGCCAGGTTCATGTCTGTTTTTTCGGCAATGCCTACCACTACGGGAACTAATGCTACAATAGTCCCTACTGAGGTTCCGATAGAAATGGATATAAAGCAGGCTGCTAAAAAGACACCTGCCAATAAGAGGTTGTCAGGCAATAAATGGAGCGTCATATTAACAGTTGCATCGATGGCGCCTATGTCTTTTGCACTTTGGGCGAAAGCGCCTGCCAGAATAAAAATCCATATCATTAACATGATGTTTTTATTGGCTGCACCAATGGAGTACTGCAACATTCGCTCGTTCAGGCTCAATCCTTTGGTGATGCAGATGGCATATACCGAGGAAATCATGAATGCAACAGTTATGGGAACTTTATAAAAATCATCTACAATGATAGAGGTTACCAAATAAAGACACAGAAATACCAGTAACGGACTAAGTGCCCATAGACTGGGTTTATTGGTTATAGGGGTTAATTTTTCACCGTTCATGAATTTCTATTTTTATAAATGGGGTGCAAAGTTACAAAAAAGACTGTTCTATACCTCGTCAGCGGAATTAATTTATCCTTTTTTGGGTTACTCTTTCCCCATTTATATCTCCATTCGGAACGATTGAAACATCACTTACGGTAATTTGAATATATTGTTCCCTCTATGTCAATTGTCAGATTTATTTTTTATAGGCATCCAAATAGAAATCTATATTTTCTATCGTCAGCAAGGTAATGGGCATATAGTTGCACTGTTTCACTTCTTTTTTGAAAATGAGATGATTACAAAGGCTTTCCACACCACTGTATCCCTGAACGGACGGCTGCTGTGCTATTAAAAAATCCACAGCTCCTTCTTTCAGGCAATATACATTACGGCTCAGCAGGTCATATCCCATCAACTTAAAGTCTTTTTTGTTGTGCTTTAATAAATATTCACCTACAATGTATACTTTGGAGTTGAATGTGATGCCGCAATTGATTTGAGGATGTTCATTAAAGAAGTGTTGCAGCAGTATCTCGTCCTCGTCGGGGCGTTTGGCGTAGAGGTTTAATTCAACAATCCGGCAATCGGGGAAATGCTCCTGCATATATTTTCTGAACCCTTTCTCTCGATTTTCCTGTTGGTTAGAACCTAATCGTCCTTCATTAATCTGGCGGAACACGACAATTTCTTTCGGCTTTTCTCCCAGCATCATTGCCATGCGTGCGGCAAAATACCCGCTTTGTTCTGATTTCTGTCCGAAGAAGGCTAATGGCCGGAGGCTGGGTACATTGGAATCGATGAAGATGTAAGGGATTTCTTTCTTTTGCAGCTGCTCAATAAATTGTGACGTAATTTCGGGAATGGTGGGCGCCACCAAAACTCCGTCTACTTCCCGGGCCAATATTTCTTTGCCGGAATTTGTGAAAGAGGCATACTCGTATTGATCATAATAGGAGATAGAGAGCGTGATATGGAAATCGGAAAAGGTTTCCACTGCACGTTTTATGCCGGCTTCCACGTCAGTCCAATACTCTCCCTCCTTATGCTGGGGAAACAGACAGACAAACTGATATTTCTTGTTTGAAGCTAATGCACTGGCATACATATTGGGTTGATAGTCCAGTTGTTTCAAAATTTCTTCCACTCTCTTCCGGCTGGTTTCCGAAACTCCGGTGCGGCCATGCAACACACGGTCTACTGTGCCAACCGATACGTCCGCTAAGCGGGCAATATCTTTAATTCTGATTCTTTCGGGCAGTTTATTCATATACCTTATTATATATAGTGTATTCGGATACACTAATAAATTACTTTTTTCATCTACAAATATATAACAATTTTTGGTTTTAAAAAAATAAATAGTACCTTTGTGTACGCACACGAATAAAATATCCGGGTAGAAGATAGAGCGAAGATATTAAAGTCTTGGCAATTATCGGACAGGAGAACAGTGTTTTGGTAATTTGTAAAATGAAACGAATAGATAAATAACAATTTAAAATCATGTAATTATGGGAAAAATAGTAACCTTAGGTGAAATCATGTTGAGGCTCTCAACTCCGGGAAACACACGCTTTGTACAGTCTGATTCATTTGATGTAGTTTATGGCGGTGGTGAAGCAAACGTGGCAGTGAGCTGCGCCAACTATGGTCATGAAGCTTATTTTGTGACAAAATTGCCGAAGCATGAAATTGGTCAGTCTGCTGTCAATGCTTTGCGTAAATACGGTGTGAAGACTGATTTCATTACTCGTGGTGGCGACCGCGTGGGTATCTATTATTTGGAGACGGGAGCGTCAATGCGTCCCAGCAAGGTTATTTATGACCGTGCACATTCGGCTATCTCAGAGGCCGACCCCACTGATTTTGATTTCGATGCTATTATGGAAGGTGCCGACTGGTTTCATTGGTCAGGTATTACTCCCGCCATTTCCGACAAGGCTGCCGAGTTGACCCGACAAACGTCATGGTGTGACGGTTTCCGTAGACCTCAACTTCCGCAAAAAACTGTGGACAAAAGAAAAGGCACAGTCTGTCATGAAACCGTTGATGAAGTATGTAGATGTATGTATCGGCAATGAAGAAGATGCGGAACTTTGCCTGGGTTTCAAACCGGAAGCAAATGTAGAAGCCGGCGAAACGAATGCCGAAGGGTATAAAGGCATCTTCAAAGCAATGGCGCAGGAGTTTGGATTCAAATATGTTATTTCAACCTTGCGTGAGTCGTTTTCTGCTTCTCACAACGGTTGGAAAGCAATGATTTATAATGGTGAGGAATTTTATGAATCAAAACGTTATGACATCAATCCCATTATTGACCGTGTGGGTGGTGGCGATTCATTCTCGGGAGGCATTATTCATGGATTGCTGACAAAACCCAACCAAGGTGCGGCTTTGGAATTTGCTGTTGCAGCTTCTGCTTTGAAGCACACCATCAATGGGGACTTCAATCTGGTTTCTGCCGAAGAAGTAGAAGCATTGGCAGGCGGTGATGCCAGCGGACGTGTTCAGCGATAAGAAGTTATAATTTAATTTGTAAGATAGTAAGAGATGGCAAGATTTGATAAGATAGCCGTATTGAACAAGATTGGTTCTACCGGCATGGTTCCTGTGTTCTACCATAAAGATGCAGAAGTGGCAAAGAAAGTGGTAAAAGCCTGTTATGAAGGCGGTGTTCGTGCGTTTGAATTCACTAATCGCGGTGATTTTGCTCACGAAGTATTTGCCGAGGTAGTGAAATATGCAGCTAAGGAGTGTCCCGAAATGGCAATGGGGGTCGGCTCGGTAGTCGATTCTGCTACGGCAGCACTGTATCTTCAGTTAGGGGCAAATTTCGTTGTCGGTCCGTTGTTTAATCCTGAGATAGCCAAGATTTGCAACCGTCGTCTGGTGGTTTATACTCCGGGATGTGGAAGCGTGTCTGAAGTGGGGTTTGCACAAGAAGCAGGCTGCGACCTTTGCAAACTGTTCCCCGGTGATGTACTTGGTCCGAAGTTGGTAAAAGGTCTGCTGGCACCGATGCCTTGGTCTAAACTGATGGTGACCGGTGGGGTAGAACCTACTCAGGAAAATCTTACTTCATGGATTAAGGCAGGTGTTTTCTGCGTAGGTATGGGCTCTAAGCTTTTCCCGAAAGACAAAGTGGAAGCGGAAGATTGGGCTTATGTGACTGCAAAATGTAAAGAAGCTTTAGGATACATCGCTGAAGCTCGTACTAATAAATAACAGGTGCGTCAAAAGTAAGTTGGCCTGTCATTTTGTTTAAAGGTGTGTATAAAAAAGGGGTAAAAGCCATCGCAGACTGAGTTTGCGGTGGCTTTTCGTTTAAAATATCAATGAAAAGATTGGCGGATAAACGATAATTTCGTTCTTTTGCCTAATATTTAGAAATAGAATTAAGAACCATTAACAACTCACATGAAAATGAAAAAGACTTTGATGAAACTGGCAGTTGTACTGTTGTGTATGACCTGCTCTGTACCTGCAATGGCACAGTTCAATTTGAAAAAAGCCGTAGGTGGCGCTGTGAAAGCTGCAAAGGCAGTTACGCTGACCGATGAGCAGATGAGAGAATATGTAAAAGAATATATTGACTGGATGGACAAGCACAATCAGGTATGTGCCGATGATGATCCATACACAGTCCGTTTGAAAAAGCTGACCGAAGGCTTGAATGAAGTGGAAGGCATTCCTTTGAATTTCAAGGTATACTATGTGATTGATGTGAATGCGTTTGCATGTGCAGATGGCAGTGTCCGTATTTTTTCTTCTCTGATGGACATCATGAGTGATGAAGAGTTGTTGGGTGTAATCGGTCACGAAGTAGGGCACGTGGCTCACAAAGATTCCAAGAACGGTTTCCGTACTGCGTTGCTGACTTCAGCTCTGAAAGACGGCATTTCTTCGCAAGGTGGTAAGGCTGCTGCACTTACAGAATCTCAGTTGGGTGATTTGGGCGAAGCATTGGTTAATGCCACTTATTCACAAAAACAGGAGCGTGAGGCTGATGATTATGGTTATGAGTTCCTGAAGAAAGCAGGGAAAAATCCGTGGGCGATGGCTTTGTCTTTCCAAAAGTTGAAACAGTTGCAGGAAGAAGCCGGTGCACAGAAAAGCAGCAAGCTGAATCAGTTATTCTCTACTCATCCTGATCTTGATGCCCGCATCAAGCGTATGGAGGAAAGAGCGACCGGAGAAGGTATCGAAAAGCCGGAGAATAAAGCACCGGAGGCAGCCCGATAAGACCGGTCATAACCTGAAATATAATATATGATATAATACAGGCGAAAGGCAGAAAGTGTTTCATGCCTATTATTTATCATCCTGAACGCAGTGAAGAATCTGATAACACAAAGTAAATGTTATCAGATTCTTCATTTCATTCAGGGTGGCAGAGCTAAATGATAGCATTAGCAACCGTTTGAACATGCCCCCCGGATACGCCGGGAGCAAACTATTTCTTCAACCACTTATCCAGCCAGCTAAAGAATGTACGTTGCCACAACACTCCGTTCTGGGGTTTCAATACCCAGTGGTTTTCGTCCGGGTAGAGCAATAGCTCGGCAGGAACTCCGCGAAGCACTGCCGCATTAAAGGCAGACATACCTTGTGAGGCTAAGATGCGGTAGTCCTTTTCACCGTGGATACACAGGATGGGAGTATCCCATTTATCAACAAAACGGTGGGGTGAGTTGGCGAACGTGCGTTGTGCCGTTGCATTATCCTTGTCCCAGTATGCGCCACCCATATCCCAGTTGGCGAACCACATTTCTTCTGTTTCCAGATATTGCTGTTCTATGTTAAAGATACCATCGTGTGCGATGAACGCTTTAAAGCGCTTGTCATGGTGACCTGCCAGCCAATAGACTGAGTATCCTCCGAAGCTGGCGCCCACACATCCCAGACGGTCTGTGTCCACATAAGGTTCTTTCGAGATATCATCGATGGCCGACAGGTAGTCTTTCATACATTGGCCTCCGTAATCGCCACTGATTTGTTCCAACCATTCCATACCGAATCCGGGCAGACCGCGACGGTTGGGGGCAATGATGATATAATCGTTGGCTGCCATTATCTGGAAGTTCCAACGATAGCTCCAGAACTGGCTGACAGGGCTTTGCGGACCGCCTTCGCAGAATAGCAAGGTGGGGTACTTCTTGTTCGGGTCAAAGTTGGTAGGATAGATTACCCATGAAAGCATTTGCTTGCCATCGGTGGTCTTGGTCCATCTTTCTTCCACTTTACCCAATTTCAGCTGATTGAAGATGTGGTCATTCTCATGTGAAATCTGAGCCAACCGTCCGTCGGCAGGAGTGAGGGTATAGATTTCATCGGCTGCACTGATGGAATGACGTTTGGTAATCACCTTATCGCCTGCCATCGCCACCGAACCGTAATCGTACATACCGTCGGTCAGTTTCTTCACTTCGCCGTTCAGGTTTGTACTGTATATCATGCTGGTACCATGCCATACACCGACAAAGTACAGGCTTTGGGAATTATTGTTCCAGCAATAGTCGTCTACACCCGATTCGAAACTCTCGGTAATATAAGTCTTCTTTTTGCTGCCCAAATCCATCACACAAAGGCGGTTTCGGTCACTTTCATATCCGTCGCGCTCCATGCTTTGCCATGCGATGTACTTGCCGTCGGGTGAGAATTTGGGATTGATGTCATAACCTTTGTTCTCGTCCTTTACAGTCAGTTGGACTGCTTGTGGGGTAGCACCGTCCATTGCATTGGTCATGGTAGCAGGTATGCTGCTTTCAGTATAGTCCTTGCATAAATTCTCGGTTTTTTTGCTTTCCAAATCATAAAGGTAGATATCCGAATCGGTAGAGACGGCATAAGCCAGTCCTTGTTTCTTACGGCTGGTATAGGCTATTTGTTTAGAGTCGCTGCTCCATGCCAGTTGCTCGATGCCGCCGAATGGTTTCATCGGAGCCTCAAACGGCTCGCCTTCCATAATGTCGGTGGCCGTTCCCATCATGTTGCCGTCAAAGTCGGCTACAAAGGGATGCGGAATCGTTTCCACCCATTCATCCCAATGCTTGTACATCAGGTCGTTAACAATGATACCGCTGGCTTTGGGCAGGTCAGGATAGAGGTCTGCGGTGCGCTGACCATATTTCACTTGCGAGATGAAAAGAATTTTTTTGCCATCCGGTGAGAAAGAGAATCCTTCTATGTCTCCTTTAAAGTCGGAGATGATGCGGCGTTCCGAGCCGTCAGGATTCATTTCCCAAATTTGGCTGCCGCCACTTTCATTGCACAGAAATGCAATCTTGGTTCCACCTTTTATCCATTGGGGCTCTCCTTCGTTCCAAGATGTTCGGGTAAGCAGGGTGTTGTTTTGTCCATCGGCATCCATTACATAAATCACCCGGTGGCTTTTGTTTTCAGGAACACTGTAATATGCTACAGTATAGGCTATCTTCTTGCCGTCGGGTGATACACTCAGGCTACCTATACGTCCCATTGCCCATAGTGCTTCGGGAGTGAGGCGACCGTCTTTGATGGTAATTTCTTGTTTGCCGATAATGGGCTCGTAGCCCTGTCCTTCCTGTTTTATATCGGTGCAGGAAGAAGCCAGCATAAGTGCCGCTGCCATGATGGTTGCGCTTGATTTATTCATACTTAAAAGCTGTTTTTTGATGATTAAATGATTGCAAAAATACACATAAAAGCCGGTGAAGTGAAATGTTCTTGCATATTTGTTATTTTCTTTGTTTGCTTTAGAGCAGGCTGTTGGTGTATTTTGTGCGTTTGTATGGCTATTTATTATTTCGCTTCACATAAATCATTCCGTTTCTTTTTCCTTCCGTTGTGATGCCGTTGGCGGGGTCTTCTCTCAATCGTTTCAGCTCGAGAGTGGCGCTTGTCTTGCGCAGTCCGGTCAGCTTCATATAGTCCGCCACGCGCATGAAGTGATTTTCTTCCAGATATTTCAAGGCGATTGTGATACGCTCTTCCGGCGAGTAGGGCGAATGGTGGATGCGGCTTACCCCGGCACGCTTCAATTCACAATGCCGGGCGGTTTCCTTTATCAAATCTTTGCTGGCGCGGAAGTTTACTCCATTCACCATAATGCTTCGCGCGTTTCGTTTTTGTTCGTCACCGTCCAATGTGTCTGTTTCTTTGCCTTCGGCTATTCCCAAAGTGGGTTTGAATGTTCCCACACCGTCTATGCTCACGCTGTATCCCTGTGCCATATAGTAAGCCAGTTCATCGGCAAGAGTGGTAAGTACATGCAGTACATTTCCCTCGCTCAGTCCTGACCCCGGACGTGCCAACTTGCTGACAAATTCCCGGGCATTGATGTTGTGATAGGTTTTCATGCGATAAAATACCCGCTGTTCGCCTGAGCCGTCCAGGTCACTCATTTCCTGTTTGATGTATTCAGCCATAATTGTCTGTATAAAGTTGATATTAATAGTATCCAATGTCTTTGGATACCATATACAAAGTTACTATATGCCTGATGTATATCCTAATTTTTATCATTGATTTACAGGTTGATGCCGTTGATTTGTGGATTAGTGCTTGTGATTTATAGATTAGTGGCGATAATCCGGTTGTCTATCAGTAAGCTTCGCGGTTTGTGATGGCATGAGGGAGGCTTTGCAAGGGGAGGTAGAAGAGTATGAGACGGTGTGGTGGGGGATTTCAACTAGTGCATAGGCACCTCATCGGGTTGGTGCATCAAAAGAAAAAGGGGGACGATCAAATCTCTTTGAGAAATGGTCGTCCCCCTTGATAATTATTTATTTAAAAAAATAGAATATTGCGGAGTCTTATTTTTTTCCTTTGTTCATTCTTTCCTGTTGCAGGCGTTCTTGCTCTTTCTGCAATGCTTCGAGC
>ENA-OPEV01001009-OPEV01001009.1-human-gut-metagenome-genome-assembly--contig:-NODE-1009-length-16822-cov-2.617105_pt1 | contig 16822 bp, 14 predicted proteins | sample MGYA00241637_ERZ501537 | MGnify/ENA primary metagenome ERZ501537 (study PRJEB25962, sample SAMEA1972159) | human gut metagenome | biome: human gut; feature: human-associated habitat; material: faeces...
CGGCTTAAAGATAGCGGCTACCTGGGTCGGTATGATACCGGGACTTTTGCTCCTTGTAAATGAGGATATCTGATGAAAGCGGGTGGAAAGGTTTAAAACGTAAGATAAGCCAAGGGAATTATTCAGCAGGCAGCATCCTGCGAGGGTACTGAACATTTACAGGAAAAGAAAGGAAGAGAGAGAATGAGAAATCGAAAAGATAAAATTTTTGCACTTATTGCGGCAGGGTGTCTGTGTTTATCCGGGTTAACAGGATGTGGAGAAATTAAGATGTCACCTGACAATATATCATCAAAATCAGATGATGGACTGATGGGATCTGTAAAGGAAGAGACAGATACAAGTGACGAATCCGAAGCAGATGCTGCCGGTGAGGAGGATAAGGTAAGCAATGATATGATCGGAAGGTATGTATCCCAGGGATATGAGAACCCATCCTTTGGCTTTGCAATTGCCCTCCCGGATACGTATACATTGGAAAAGAGAACGAATCTCGAACTAAACGCGGATACCATCGAAGCCTCTAATGCAGATAGCACCTATGATTGGATAAGATCGCTGATAGCACTGGGCAGCGCGACAGTTTTTGAAGCAGAGGATGAGGATACTTATATTGAATTGAACATTCAAAACGCTGCAGCTTTAGATGGTGCAACGGTGTGGGATGAAGAAAAGACCATAGCGGAGAATTCAGTGACAACTGAGGAAGATATTAAAGAAGCTGTGGGAGAAGATGCACAGATCACAGAATTTCAAAATAATGTAGAAGAAATCACATTTTTGGGCGAGAAACATTATGCGGCACAATACACATTTAAAAACTATGACGTTCCTTTTTATGGCGTGACTGTGTATTTGGTGAACAAACAGGATCCCTGTTATCTGTTAGCTGTCAATATATTGGGATCCGATCTGGATGCGGTGGATCAGGCGGATCAGTTTTTTAGTGTTTATACGGAGTAAGAGAAAGGGGAAAAGGAAAGATATGAAGAAGTGTTATGTACTTTTTAGCCTTTTGATGTCCACAGTGGTGTTTACGGCATGTGGAACCGGCATTAAAAATAGCAGTGGCAGTAGTAATAGCGGCAGTAATAGCAGTGTCAGTATGCAAACCCAAAATATAGAAATGGAAATAACGGATTTGGTGAATCTGGGGTCAGATCCGCAGGCTTATATGCTTTACGGAAGGTATCGGAACGAAGAAGAGTATAAAGATGAAGATGGTTCCTATGCGGAGAAGCATGCAGATGATTATGACTATATGACTTTACAGCTTGCAGATTCGGAAGAATACGAAGTACAGATTCTCCCCGTAGAGCTGCAGGCAGATACGGATTTTCTGAATTCGGACCTTGCCGGAAAAACCGACGAAGAATTGAAAGATGAGGTGGGGCTGACAGACCAGCAGATCAGCGCACTGCATGAGTATTGGCAATATAATCATATGCGTGCCAACTTTGTCGAAAGAAAAAAATACAGTGAAGATGGAGAATATTCTTATTCCACAAATAATTTCTTCCAGTTTGCCTATGAAGTGGTTGGTGACAAACTCTATATGGGATTGGAAGCTTTGATTACGGATGAAGAGGATGAAACGAAGCTGGAGTATTATGTGCAGGATCGCGAGGAATGGACGGAATACTCTTATGGCTTTGATGGATTGGATCTGATTTTGTCTAAGGATGGAAAAAGTACAAGACTTAAATCTTTTTCTATGCTTTATGCGGAAAAAAAGAATGAAGGAATTTACGAATGGGGATATGCTGAGAGTTCTACAGCAGGATATGATGGAATCGTTCACATAACTATGAGTACGGAAGAAGGTTATGATTCTTCTATTGAGTGGGCAGATGGCAAAAGAGCTGAGAATGTAACAGCACAGATTGAAGGTAATCAGTTTGCCCTTACCTGGGACAGTACCTATCGCTATGATTACGATCTTGGAGAAGCCGAGGAAGGCGAAGGGGGAAAACTCACGGGTATTTTTCTTCTCACTGCCCGGCCAAATGGAGGAGCAGATGGCGGTCTGTCCATCTGTGTGGATGGCGAATGGTATCCTTATGTTTATGATTCCACTGCTTATTGGAATGGTGAATTAAGTGATAATCTGGCGACAGATGCAGATGTGAGCAGTATGAGTGAACAGGAGTTGGGAGAACTGAAAGAAAACCAGACAGCGGTCTCAAGCGGACTCATGGGAGCTTTCAAAGAGCAGGGTCTTGATTCTGCGAAGATCGATGAGTCAACGGGAACGGTACAGATGGATAATAATGTGCTGTTTGCTTTGGACAAGTCGAAGCTGACAGATGAGGGAAAGGCTTATCTGGATCAATTCCTTGCAGCCTATGTACCGGTAATATCCGGTGCGATAGAAGAAGGAAAGGTATCCACAATCGTAGTGGAGGGCTATACTGATTCTGCAGGCGACGAGGCTTACAATTTAAAACTTTCTGAGGCAAGAGCACAGACTGTTGCAGATTATATTAAAGCAGGTTATCCGGAGCTTGCGAATGTTATCGAGGTTGTCGGTAATGGAGAAAACAATCTTATTCTGGACGGAGAAGGCAAAGAAGACGCTGCAGCATCCAGGCGTGTAGAAGTCAGATATGTCCTGAAGACAGAGTAGAGATAAAATCAAATATAAAAAAGTACAATTAGAAATACGAGCAGATATGTAAGGAGTGATTAAAAATGGCAGAAAAGCAAAAAGTAGATCTCAGTACACTTCCAAAGGGACTTACCAAGGAAGAATTTACAGCATTACCTAATTTTAAAAAGATACGTGCCTTTTTCACCTGGGCAGGTGTGGTATCTATCGTATCAGGTATATTCGTTCTATCGAGTATAGGACACATATCGCAAAGCATACTTCAGAATGGAGGAAGCCTTGATGGTTTGTTCCAGATGGGAGCAGTAAAGCTCAATTTGTTGTTTATGGTTGTCAGTATTGTTCTGGGAATTCTCTTAATTAAAAAGAAAACAACAACAATGGCTTATATTCTGGCTATAATAGAATTGATATATGTACTTCTGGCAATTACATCAGGTGGATCAGTAGGCATTGGTGCTATATCCTTTTTACTCTCTTTAGTTGGTGCGATCCGGATCGATAAAAAATGGAAACTTTATCAGGAAATCTCAGTTGGAAACAATCAGGGAAATCCTGCTGGAAACAGCACAGACGGAAGAACGCAGAATAATGCATATGCGCAATATCATACATCCCAGGCTGCCAATAACGAAACTTACTGGCAGAAGAAGCCGGAAGAGAATCATGGTTTTGTTTCAACCGGCGCATCGAAAAGTTTGAAAGAAGCACTGAATATTTATAAAAAAGAGAAAAGCTGGTCTGCAGAAAATGACATGATAGAGTCTTTGAAGACCAGTAAAGTATGGGTTCCCTATATCAGCGAGAAGAACCAGATGGATATTCTGAAAAATGGAGAAAGATATTATTTTCCTGTGTTTACAAGTGCAGCGGAAATGAAAGAGTATGGGAAGAAATTTTATCAAAGAGAAGTATACATTTCTGATGCGATTAATATGGCAAAAGAATCACGATATGTATTAACTGGTCTGGTTATCAACGCGTTTACTGATTCTGTTATATTGAACTGGGATCAGCTCGGCACGGTAATTACTGACGCCGATGATGGGGAAGAAAAAACCATGTATAAGAGATAGCAATTGTAATGCAAAGATCTACGTTGAATCTTATGGTAGCTTTCGGCATTTGTTTTATCAAATGGCAGGTTCCTATGATTTTTGAAGAGAAAGAATATTGATATATGAATAAAAAAAGTCCTGAACATTAAGCCTAAGATGCCTGATGTTCAGGACTTTTTTGTCTGAAAATATATAAAAACAGAATAAAAATCGCTTTGAATTTGTCAGTTTTTGCTATATGATAGTACTATCAGAAAAGTACAAACAAATAAGGGGAGAGAAAAGAAAAATGACACAAAAGCAAAATACGTTAACAAAAACAGGCATTGTCGCGCTTCTTGCGTGTGTATGTTGTATCTTATGGGGAAGCGCGATTCCGGTGATTAAAACGGGGTATCGGCTGATGGAGGTGGATGCGGCGGATACGGCGAGTCAGATTGAATTTGCCGGGGTTCGGTTTACGCTGGCAGGGCTGCTGGTTCTGATTTTTGCATCCATCAGGGAGAAAAAAGTGCTGATTCCGGATCGGACGATCCTGAAATACGCGGTTCCGGTGTGTCTGGCACAGACGGTGGGACAATATTTCTTTTTTTACATCGGTGTTGCCCACACTTCCGGAGTAAAAGGAGGCATTATCACCGGACTTGGCAACTTTATTGCGATACTGATGGCCTGCCTGATCGTTCGAAACGAACGGATGACCGGGAGAAAAATGGCGGGCTGCGTGCTTGGATTTGCTGGTGTGGTTGTGATCAACCTGATGGGAAAGTCCCTGGATATGGGATTCACGCTTACCGGTGAAGGATTTATCCTGATCTCGCAGGTCGCTTATGGAATCTCCACGATCCTGATTAATATCTATTCGAAAAAAGTATCCCCGGTGGTGCTCAGCGGAACACAGTTTACCATGGGAGGGGTCGTTCTGACACTGATCGGCATCGGAATGGGCGGACACCTTGGAAATATTACCGCGGTAGGTGTCGTGATCATCTTCTATCTGGCAATGGTTTCGGCGGTTGCTTACACGCTGTGGTCAGTATTGCTTGCCTGGAACGATGTCTCAAAAGTGGCGATTTTCGGATTTGTCAATCCATTATGCAGTGTGATCCTGTCAGCATTGATTCTTGGTGAGGTGAAACAGGCATTTAATACCGGTAGCTTAGTGGCACTGCTTCTGGTGTGTACCGGGATTTATATTGTTAACTGCAAAGCAAAACAAAAGAATTAAAAATATTTTTGAAAAATCAGAAAAATATAAAACCAAATAGACGATTCATGCATCTATAAAATGTAAAGTATACAGAATCGATATGTGTATAAAGCAAAACAGATTAGCAGATTACTAAATAAAGCGATTCTATTCATATAAAAACTCCGAAAAAAGGAAAGACATAATATGGAAGACAATCAGATTACAGATAACGATAAAGAAGATGATAAACAAGACCGCATAGAACTGGTTCAGAGAGCTGTGGAAGGCGATAAAGAAGCATTTACAAACTTATATATGCTTACATATTCAGAAGTATATCATATCGTAAAAGTATTTATACATAATGAAGATACCGCACAGGATATTGTACAGGAAACCTACTATAAAAGCCTGCGAAAGATCAAACAGCTGAAAGAACCGGATAAGTTTCCGGTGTGGATCAAAAAGATAGCGGTTAATACGGCAAAAGCACATTTGCGGAAAGTGGACTGGGTTTTATTCTCGGAGGCAGATGGTGAAGGGGGAAAAAGCATCGCCGAACTGCAGGACGAAAGACTGGAACATATACCGGAGATTGTAGTGGATCAGGCAGAGACGAAAGAACTGATAGACCAGATTCTGGGAGAACTGGATGAAAAGCAGAGAATGGTTGTGGGAATGTTTTACTATGAGCAGATGTCGGTCAACGAGATCGCAGATGCTTTAAACTGCAGCGTAAATACTGTAAAGAGCCGTCTGAATTATGCGAGAAAAAAGATCGGAAAAGAGATCGCCGAACTGGAGAAAAAGGGAGTTATCCTGCGGACAGCTGCACCGGTTCCGATTCTCATGTATCTGTTTCAGAAACTTCGGGGAGTTCAGGAACAGATACCGAAGGCGAAGTTCCTGGTGAAAGCGGGGATAGAAAAAGCGATTGTCACAGGAATTGCAGCAGCAGCGATCTGTATGGGAATCGGAATAGGTGCTGCGAAAATTCCGGACAGGCATCAGCAGGTGCAGGAGATACAGGAGCTGCTGGTGGATACAGATGATCAAAAAAACGAAGAGACGGAAGCCAGTGTGAAGGAAGATACAAAAGATACCGGAAATACAGAGGATGTGGTGACGCCGACACCTGAGAATACGCCAAAACCCACCGTAACTTCGGAACCTACAACGACACCGGAACCGGCGAAAAACCAGCCTGTTTCACCGGCAGCAGAGACAGAGTCAACGGCAGAAAACAATGGCCAGCCGACAGCTGCGACCGGTTCACAGGGAACGGAAGGAAACACGGAAAATACTGACAGCACAGGAAATACAGAAAGTACGGGAAATCAGCAGGGGACATCCATATCAGAAACAGATCAGCATACCCATCAGTGGGTAGCACAGACAGAAAAGATTCATCATGAGGCATCCGGGCATTATGAGACCAAGACGGTGCAGGAGGCATACGAGGAGCCTGTATACGAATACCATGTTTTTTGTAATACCTGCGGAGCAGATGTAACGACAAATGCACAGGAACACGAAGCGATACACAATGCCGGATTCAGCAGCAGAAAGATCCAGACCGGAAGTATTCACCATGATGCGGTGACGCAGCAGGTGTGGGTGGATGAACCTGCATACGATGAAGTGGTGACGAGAGGGTATGTCTGCTCGGTATGTGGTGCAGCCAAATAGTGAGGAAGAAGTACATATGAAAAAGAAAAGATGGAAAAAAATAATATGCATGGCGGTATTGGCACTTATGATCGTGCTGCTGCCTGTCATATCACAGGCGGGAACGTGGAAAAAGAACAGTACCGGCTGGTGGTGGCAGGAAGATAATGGAAGCTGGCCGGCGAATCAGTGGAAATACATTCACGGAACCTGGTATGCATTTGACGGGAATGGCTATATGCGCACCGGATGGTACTGGGATGGACGGTTCTGGTATTATCTGACCGGAAGCGGAGCTATGGTGGAAGGCTGGGCGTATATCGGCAGTTCCTGGTATTATATGGTGCCGGGGAATGGAGCCATGGTCGGAGCCGGATGGCATCTGATCGATAATTCCTGGTATTATATGAACGGAAGTGGTGCCATGTGCAGCAACCGATGGATTGGAAATTATTATGTCGGTGGAAGCGGAGCGATGCTGACAAATACATGGGTTGGCTCATATTGGGTAGGAGCTGACGGGAACTGGATCCCGAATTATGACCCGGATCAGAATGCAAGATGGGTACAGGACGGAAACACCTGGTATTACCAGAGAACAGATGGAAGCAGAATCACTAATAGCTGGAAAAAGATTAACGGCACCTGGTATTATTTCGCCGGAAGCGGAGCCATGCTCACCGGATGGAACGTTGTGGGTGGCTCCTGGTACTTCTTTAACGGAAGTGGAGCGATGCAGACAGGCTGGGGTCAGGTTGACGGTTCCTGGTACTATTTTGGCGGTGACGGAGCCATGAAAACCGGTTGGATCAATGATGGAAAGAGAAATTATTATCTGAAACCAAATGGTGTATGGAAGAATATTCTTATCGGAGTTATCGGTAACAATGAGGCAGGAGCGGCAACTACGGCGGCAAAAGTCAGAGAAATGGGTGTTGATGCCGTGATCGTCACAGGAGGCTATGATCCTTCACAGTATGATGGAATCATTATTCCGGGAGGTGGAGATCTGGATCCATCACGATATGGACAGGCGAATACAGGAAGCAGCAATATCGACAATGCACTGGATGACAGACAGATCGATGCAGTGAAAAGAAGTGCCGAAGCCGGAAAACCGGTTCTTGGCATCTGTAAAGGTATACAGCTGGTGAATGTCGCTTTTGGTGGAACACTGAATCAGAATATTGGAGGTCACATGGGTGTATGGCATTCGGCACATGTGGTTGCCGGTGGATGGCTCTCAGGAGTATATTCCGGTTCTGTGAGTGTCCTCAGCTATCATCATCAGTCCATCCGTGATCTGGCACCTGGTTTCCAGGTAGATATGCGGGCAGGAGATGGAACAGTTGAAGCTATTTCAAACAGTGCAAAACGTGTCTACGGTGTACAGTTCCATCCGGAACAGATGAACAATGATGCGGGAAATCGTTGTATGAAACAGTTTGTGGCGATTTGTACAAACTAGTGGGAAAATGAAATAGATCAGAGAAAAAACAGGCAGGAGAGATCCGGAAAAATGGATTTCTTCTGCCTGTTTCTCATAATAATGTTGCATAGTACCAATCGTTTACAATGATTACCGTTCCCAGCGTCCAGAAGCCCCGCATGGAAGCACCAGTCCGGTATCACGAACCGGTAAACCGATCTCCTGAGAGTCCACATGACCGTTAAATGGTTTCAACTCGGTAGCAATCATATAAGTCAGTACTGCCGGAGCAAGTCCTGTTGTGTAGGAGTTTACCAGGAAGAATAACGGATCATCGCTGAGCAGTTTTGCACACAGCTTGATCAGCGGATGGATCGCCTCCTCGATTTTCCAGATTTCTCCTTTGGGTCCACGACCGTAAGACGGCGGATCCATGATGATCGCATCGTAGTGATTGCCACGGCGGATCTCACGTTCTACAAATTTTACACAGTCATCTACGATCCAGCGGATAGGGGCATCTTTCAGACCGGAGGAAACTGCGTTTTCCTTCGCCCAGGTGACCATTCCCTTAGAAGCATCCACATGAGTAACACTGGCACCTGCAGCTGCAGCGGCAAGGGTAGCACCACCGGTGTAGGCGAAGAGGTTCAGCACCTTGACCGGGCGTCCGGCTTTACGGATCTTGTCACCGAACCAGTCCCAGTTGGTTGCCTGTTCAGGGAAAAGACCGGTGTGCTTGAAGCTGAACGGTTTTAAGTTGAACGTAAGGTCTTTGTACTGAATGGTCCACTGTTCCGGCAGGTTGAAGAATTCCCATTCACCACCGCCCTTTTTGCTGCGGTGATAGTGGCCATTCATCTTTTTCCAGCCTGGATTCTTCTTCGGGGTGTCCCAGATAACCTGCGGGTCCGGACGAACCAGCAGATAGTCGCCCCAACGTTCCAGTTTTTCTCCTTTGGAGGTGTCAAGCACCTGATAATCTTTCCATTGATCTGCAATCCACATGATAATAATATCCTTTCTTTCTATATAAATGTATGTCTGGCTAACAGTATTTTTCCGGAAATTGGAAAAAAGCCTGTATGTGTTCTATGAGTAAAGTCAGAATGTCCAAGGGACATACTTATCTATAGAATACCATAAACCGGAAAGACAATACAACAGCTATTTGAAAATGCAAGTTTTATGAAGAAAAGTTGCATAAAGGGTCTGGAAAAATAAAATATATCCGTATAATATGCCGAAAATGCAAGTGTTTCTTGACATATGGTCACTTTCTGGATAAAATATTTTCTAGTAGCGTGAAAGTACGGATGCTGCATAATGAACCATGATGGAAGCAAAAGCACAGGAGGAGATCTATGAAACCGTATAGTCAGTTAAGCAAAGAAGAATTAACCGCTCTGAAGAAAGAACTGGAGAAGCAGTTTGAGGATGTAAAAGGTAAGGGCCTGAAACTGGATATGTCTCGTGGTAAACCGGCAAAAGCTCAGTTGGATCTGAGTAACGGCATGATGGACATTCTGAACAGTGAAACCGATCTGGTAAGCTCTGACGGAGTAGACTGCAGAAACTATGGGATTCTGGATGGTATCAGTGATGCGAGAAAACTGCTGGCTGATATGAGCGAAGTGCCGGAGAGAAACATCCTGATTTATGGCAATTCCAGCCTGAATGTTATGTTTGATACCGTAGCACGTGCCATGACACACGGCTTTCTGGGAAGCACTCCATGGTGTAAATTAGATAAAGTAAAATTCCTCTGTCCGGTACCCGGATATGACCGTCACTTTGGTATTACCGAGTTCTTTGGAATCGAGATGATCAATGTGCCATTACTGCCGACAGGTCCGGATATGGATATGGTGGAGAAACTGGTAGCAGAGGATCCGGCGATCAAAGGTATCTGGTGTGTACCGAAATACGCAAACCCAACCGGTATCTCGTACTCTGATGAGACTGTAAAAAGATTTGCACACCTGAAACCGGCAGCAGAAGATTTCCGTATTTTCTGGGATAATGCATATTCCATCCATCATCTGTATGATGACAAGAGAGACGTGATCCTGGAGCTGTTAAATGAATGCGTCAAAGCAGGAAATCCGAATATGGTTCTGAAATTTATTTCTACATCCAAAGTATCTTTCCCGGGATCCGGTATCGCAGCACTGGCAGCATCCGAAGCAAACCTGGAAGATGCGAAAAAATACATGCGTGTGCAGACTATCGGTCACGATAAACTGAATCAGCTGCGTCATGTAAGATTCTTTAAAGATATGCAGGGAATGTATGCACATATGAGAAAACATGCGGATATCCTGCGTCCGAAGTTTGAAAAAGTATGGGAGGTTCTGGACAGAGAACTGGGTGGTCTTGAGATCGGTACCTGGACAAAACCTCTGGGTGGATATTTCATTTCCTTTGATTCTATGGAAGGATGTGCAAAAGCTATCGTTGCGAAAGCAAAAGAAGCAGGTCTGGTACTGACAGGTGCAGGTGCAACCTATCCATACGGAAAAGATCCGAAAGACAGTAACATTCGTATCGCTCCGTCTTTCCCGACAGTAGAAGAACTGGCGGTTGCCGTTGAAATCTTCGTACTGAGCGTAAAATTAGTAAGTATCGATAAGCTTCTTGAAGCATAAAACACAGGAAAACTAAGGCTGTTTACCGGAGAAAAATTTTCCGGTAAATGGTCTTTTTCTTTTGCTCTTTTTTAAGAAAATGGCTTTACCCATCATAGGTTCGGTGTTAGAATAATGTGGAACAGACAGACGCGAGGGGGATATGCGTAGGTCTGTGAAGTAAATGAAGGGATGATGCAGGAATACCGGCAGATTTTTAAAAGAAAAGGAAAAGTAAAATGCGCCGGAAGGTCTGCATGTTCGGAAGAAAGTAAGGGATTATAGTTATGGCAAAAAAGAAAAAAAAGAATGCGAAGAAACTGGTTCTTGGCGTACTGGTTGCCTATGTAGCGATTATGGCTCTTGGATATATGGGGGTGTCCTATTATTTCTCCAGCCATTTTCTGAAAGGAACTACGATCAGTGGTATCGACTGCAGCAGCAAGACAGCCACGCAGGTGAAAAAGAAGATTCAGAAACAGCTTGGGCAGTATAAACTGCGGATCGCGGAACTGGATGGAAAGACAGAGACAATTCAGGCAACCCAGATCGATCTTACTTACGTGGATGATAATAAAGTAGATGAATTGTTAAAAGAACAGGAACAGTGGAAATGGATCACAGCATTCTCATCAAAAAAGACATACGAACTGGCAGTAACGACCACCTATGATGAGAAAAAACTGAAGGAAGCTCTGGATGATATGAGCTGTTTTCAGGAAGAAAATGTGGTCGCACCCAAGGATGCCTGTCTGAAGGAGCAAAATGGCGAGTATGTGATCGTGCCGGAGGAAGAAGGAAATACACTGGATCGCACAAAGGTGGAAAAGGCAGTAAAGGATGCAATCGAAAGCGGAAAGACAGAAATTAATCTGGAAGAACTTGGCTGCTATGAAAAACCATCGGTATGGAAGGATGATCCTGATCTGATTGCCGAGAGGGATGCGAAAAATCAGCTTTTGAAAGTCGATATTACGTATGACTTCGGAGATCGGAGTGAGACGGTAGATGGTTCCGTAGTAAAAGACTGGTTGATCCGGGACAGTGATGGAAACTGGACGGTGGATGAGAGCAAAGCGGCTGATTATGTACAGCAGCTTGCTTATAAATATGATACATTTGGTCTGACCCATGAATTTACCACACATGCAGGAAAGAAGATCACTTTGAAGGGCGGCGATTATGGATGGGTCATCAAGAAAAAAGAAACCACCGCAGCCCTTGTGGAATACATAAAAGAAGGAAAAACCGGAACGGTAGAGCCGGTTTATCTGTATGAAGGAAAGAGCCGGGATACCAACGATATCGGTGGTACCTACGTAGAGATCAGTATCCAGGATCAGGAAATGTGGTGTTACAAGGATGGTGTGGTCGTGGTGGATACGCCCGTAGTAACGGGTAATGTGTCAAAAGGATATGATACACCGTCAGGAAGTGTGTGGGCAATTGATGCGAAAAAACATGATGCAGTCTTAAAAGGCGAAGGTTATACACAGCCTGTAACCTACTGGATGCCGTTTAATGGTAATGTGGGAATTCACGATGCGGATACCTGGCGTTCCGAATACGGTGGTGAGATCTACAAAACCAGCGGTTCCCACGGATGTGTGAACACACCTACAGCAAACGCGGAGAAAATCTTTAATACGGTAGAGATTGGAACACCGGTAATCGTGTATTAAAAAGAAGAAAGCAGTGGCTGAAACAGAAACTGCGAAAATAATTTTGGAAAGAAAGAGTAGGAGAAGAAAAATGAAAATTGTAGTATTGGCAGCTGGAACCAGCACGGAACGTGAGGTTTCTATTGTATCGGGAACAGAAGTGTGTAAGGCACTTCGTTCCAGGGGACATCAGGCGATTCTTGTGGATGTATTTTTCGGCAAGGAAGGTGCAGATCCTGCCACTGCTTTTGACGGAGATTATGATGTAGATGCAGAAGCTGCATATATCAGCAGTTTTAATGCACAGGTAAAAGATGCGGTGGCAAGCGGAAGAGAATTCTTCGGTCCGGGTGTGGTTGAGCTGTGTAAGGCAGCGGATGTGGTCTTTATGGCACTTCACGGAGCGAATGGTGAAGATGGAAGAGTACAGGCCTGTTTCGATCTGTGCGGTATCCCGTATACCGGAACCGGTTATCTGAGCAGTGCGATGGCGATGGACAAAGGAATCACAAAAAAAATCTTTCGGACTTCCGGTGTTCCGACACCACGCGGTGTGGAACTGAAAAAGGGAAAAGACAGCATGAATCTGGCTGACTATAATATGGAACTTCCGGTTGTGGTTAAGACCTGCTGTGGAGGCTCAAGCGTTGGAGTGTATATCACAAAGACACCGGAAGAATACGAAGAGGCACTGAAAGGTGCATTTTCTTACGAGGATGAAGTGGTAGTAGAGGAGTATATCGAGGGAAGAGAATTTTCTGTTGGTGTGGTAGACGGTAAAGCCTATCCGATCATCGAGATCGCCCCGGTAGAAGGCTTTTACGATTATAAGAATAAATATTCCGCAGGCGCGACCATCGACACCTGTCCTGCAGTTCTGACCGAGGAGCAGACCAGGCAGATGCAGACATATGCAGAAGCAGGATGCAAGGCACTGGCAGTTGAAGGATATGCAAGACTGGATTTCCTGATGAAAGAGGATGGTTCCATGTACTGCCTCGAAGCAAATACACTTCCGGGTATGACTCCGACCAGTCTGCTTCCGCAGGAGGCGGCAGTTCTGGGCATTGATTATGCTCAGCTGTGTGAAAAGCTGATTGAAATTTCTATGAGAAAATATCAGAAGTAAATGATGATTTGCAAAAAGAAAAGTAACTGTAAGGATATGAAACAGTTACGGAAAAAGAGGAAATTGTAATGATGAAGAATCTTACACTGGAACATATCGCGGCTGCCTGCCACGGTACCTATTACGGCTCGGAAGAAAAAAAGAGTCAGTGCATTGAAGCAGTAACAACAGACAGTCGGAAAGTAGAAAAGGGCTGCCTGTTTGTTCCGATTGTTGGCGCAAGGGCAGATGGTCATAAATTTATTGATCAGGTAATGAAACAGGGGGCGTTGGCTACTCTGAGCGAACGCCCGTTAGGAGAAGTGGATTTCCCTTATATTCAGGTTGAGTCTTCGTTGCAGGCAGTAAAAGATCTGGCAGCATATTATCTGGAACAGTTGCAGATTCCGGTTGTAGGTATCACCGGAAGTGTGGGAAAGACCAGCACGAAAGAGATGATTGCAGCAGTACTGGAACAGAAATTTCAGGTACTGAAAACTCTGGGTAATTTTAATAACGAACTGGGACTTCCACTGACGGTGTTCCGACTTCGCGAGGAAGATGAAATTGCAGTTTTGGAGATGGGAATCAGCGATTTTGGTGAGATGCATCGTCTGGCATCTATTGCACAGCCAAATACCTGTGTGATCACCAACATTGGTACCTGTCATCTGGAAAATCTGGGAGATCGTGATGGTGTACTGAAAGCTAAGACAGAGGTATTTGACCATCTGAAACCGGATGCTACAGTGATCTTAAACGGAGATGACGATAAACTGGTCACTGTAAAAGAAGTACAGGGAAGGAGACCGATATATTTCGGACTGAATGAGGAATTTCCGTTATATGCTGACGAGATCGAGAGCAAAGGACTGAAGGGGATTGCCTGTCGGATTCATACGCCGAAGGGAACATTTTCTGTGGTCGTACCGATTCCGGGACATCATATGGTTTACAATGCACTTGCGGGAACAGCGGTCGGACTGGCATACGGTATGGAACTTTCTGAGATTCAGAAAGGAATTGAAAGTCTGCAGTCATTAAGTGGTCGGTTCCATATCATTGAGAACGAAAAGTACACGATCGTGGATGACTGTTACAACGCAAACCCGATGTCCATGAAGGCTTCTCTTGGTATCCTGAAAGATGCGATGGGAAGAAAAGTGGCCATTCTGGGAGACATGGGAGAACTGGGAGAGAATGAAAAAGAGCTGCACAGGGAAGTCGGAACTTTCGCAGGAAATTGTGGCATTGATCTTCTGATCTGTGTGGGAACCCTGGCAAAAGAAATTGCCGAAGCGGCAAAGGAAAGCAGCATACAGGCGGAAAAACAGCTGGAAGCCGTATCCTTCGATACACTGGAAGAACTTCTGATGCATCTGGGAGAACAGGTGAAACAGGGAGATACGATCCTTGTGAAAGCATCTCATTTTATGAATTTTGGAAAAATAGTGGAAGCATTACAAAAATAAAATATAGTATGCAACAAAAAAGAACGGGTCACCGGTATTAAACCAGTGGCTCGTTCTTTTTCAGTGTTTCGAGAATCTGTGTTCTCGTATACTCACCGATATGTTTTTGGTCCTCTTTGGAAAGTTCAGATGGACGGAATGGTTTGCAGTATTCCAGAACTACATGGTTTTTTCGAATCTTCGGAAATTGTTTTTCAAAGATCGATACGGTGTTGTTCATAGCAATCGGGACAATCAGACAGTCAGTTTTAGTTGCCAGACGAAAACTTCCTTCATGGAATTCCAGAAGTTCCAGATCGCTTTCATTCCTGTTTCTGGTGCCTTCCGGGAAGATGCAGACAGAGATACCGGACTTGATCAGCTCGATACCAGACAGGATGGTTTTCAGTCCTTTTTTTATATCTTTCCGGTCAAGGAAGAGACAGTGGAGATAATGCATCCAGTTTGAAAGCAGAGGTATCTTCTCCATCTCAGCTTTGGCAATATAGCCGGTCAGCCGTGGGCAGCGGGTGTAGGTGAGAAGAATGTCAAAAAAACTTCGGTGATTGCCTATGTAAAGAACCGGCTGATCCGTTGGTACATTCTCTTCTCCTTTTACGGTAAGTTTGATGCCGGAGAGAAAGGAAACACAGCGAAAGCCCCATTGGACAATTCGCAGCTGACTGATGTCGGCGGCCTGTTTATTGAATTTGGACATGATCCACTCAATACCAAGCACAGGAAGACCGAGCAACAGAAATAAAAATACATAAAGTACTACAAGAATGGTTCGCATTGGTTACCTCTTTCTTTCTGTTATTTACAACATGGAAGTGTTGCTTTTTTATAATTATAACCCTTTAATCATCATTATATAAAAATTTATGTATGAAATCAATGCGGATTGCATAAGATAGCATAAGAATGAATAGGTGGATAAAAATGCAGGTAAAAAAAAGCAAAGGGTTTCAACTGATTTGTGTGCTATTGCTGGTGTCTGTTTTATTATCCGGCTGTACAATACTTCAGAGTCAGAAAAAAGTGCAGGATCTGGAGTTTACGGTTGTACGTCCGGAAGAGATACCGGAAACGCTAAAAAGCCGGATAGAAAGCAAATTGGAGGAGAAATTTACACTCACATACAGAGATAGCGAATATTTATACATAGCAAGAGGCTATGGACAGCAGGAAACGGGTGGATATTGTATTACCGTGGATCAATGTTATCTGAGTGAAAATGCAGTGTGTATAAAGACGACACTTACAGGTCCACAGCCGGGGGAAGAAGTAAGTACGGCACCAAGCTGTCCATATATTGTGCTGAAACTGGAACAGCGGGATGAGGAAGTTGTATTTGAATAAACATACAACAAGTACTTATTTACTATTGTAAGAAGTTTATCACTCTGCTATACTAAAGCTACTAGATGTTGTATTATTCTAGAATATTTAGCTCAAAATAGAGGAGGCAAATATGGAACAGGCACAAATCAGCAAGGTTCGGGCATCCGTTCATCGGCAGCGCGGTAACAGAGTGAAAATTCAGTTAGACCGTGGACGTAACAAGGTAGATATTCAGGAAGGCGTTATCCAGGGCGCATATCCAAGCGTTTTTACAGTACTTGTAGATGACGAGCGAGAGGAAAATCCTCCACAGTTATTGTCATTCAGTTACACTGATATTATTACAAAGGACATTCGAATGAAACTTTGTTAGGAATGAATAAAATTCCCTTTCTTTGAATAAGTATTAGTATACTTACTTCAAAGAGAGGGGATTTTTTTGTTTTGGAATTGAAGAGACAGCTGTTCAGACAGAATTTACTAAGGAGCAGGGCGTTTACCCAGATTACGCTGGATGATGACTGTATTGTAAAAGACAACAAACCGGATCTGTTGAACATTATACATACCAGGGGTTCTGTTATTTTTGAGGATGTCAAGGTGAGCAGCCAGACGGTGTGGGTTACCGGACAGTTGCGTTTTGTCGTGTTATACCGCCGTGAAGATAACCGGCTGG
>ENA-OPEV01001020-OPEV01001020.1-human-gut-metagenome-genome-assembly--contig:-NODE-1020-length-16726-cov-35.347670_pt1 | contig 16726 bp, 45 predicted proteins | sample MGYA00241637_ERZ501537 | MGnify/ENA primary metagenome ERZ501537 (study PRJEB25962, sample SAMEA1972159) | human gut metagenome | biome: human gut; feature: human-associated habitat; material: faeces...
GTAACCGGATTCGCTTCTTTCGACCGGATGGGACTCGTGGAGATTCGCCCGGTTGTGGCAGTATCCTAATAGCTTTCGGTGAAGAGAATGCAGAGGTGTTAAGAACTTGCGATATAGCAGGGAAATATGTACGAATAAATTAGAGTAAAAATAAAATGAAAAAAGTAATAATAGACAACTTTCTTTATACAATAACCAATAAAGAATTTGAAGAATTGAACAACAAATTAGCAATATTGGAACTAAGTTCATTGGAAAATGAAACAAAAGCTTTAAATGATTATGTAGAATGTTGCAAAGAAATTATTTATTCAAGAAGTAAAGAAAAAATAACTATTCATGGTATATATTCAACAATAATGTAAAATAGGAGGATAAAAAATGACAGAAGAAATACTAAAAAAATCGAATAATCTATCAGAGCGTATCAAAGAGTATAAAAAGGAGATCGAAATTTGGGAAATAGCAGATAGTTTTAAAAATAGAGGTGTTCAATTACTATATGCTAACAATTGTTTTGAAGTTCGGACAGAATTTATAAACTTTGAAGTGATTAAAACTTTAACGTTAGCTAGATTGAAAAAAGACCTAGAAGTATTAGAAACAGAATTTAAAAACTTATAAAACAAATAAGAATGACAGTACAAGAATTGATAGACATTTTATCTGAAATTAAAGATAAAAGCAAACCTGTGAGAATAGACATTTTTGACGATGAAGTGAAAGATGTCATAGAGCGTGAAGATTGTGTTGAACTTTATGATTATTGAATATGACAGTAGAAGCTTTAATTGAACTACTTGAAGAAGTAGAAGATAAAACTAGAGATGTGAAATTCAATGACGGATGGAATGATTGTCTAGTTGAAATTGTGGAAACCGAAGCAACCAAAGATGTTATCCTATTATAACCATGTGGTTTTAGTATGGTTATCCATAAGGTTGTTTAAAAGTTATATAAATGTTAAATACTACTTTTCTCTTGCACATCTCAAAAATAAAGAGGATATTTGCCGATGTATTAGAAGTAGTGAGCTAATACGGACATATTAAAGACTTTTTTAAGTAACAAAAATATATGCTTAAATCCGTACTGTTCTCACTACCTTGACAGTACGGATTTTTTATGCCGTATTGGATTTTTCTAATACGGCATATTATTTGTTATTTAGAAGAGTGTTTTTAATGATTTGACTCTTACAAAATCTCAAATTGAGAATTTATTTCTCTATCTAATATATATACGTTGAGGTAGGTGTCCTTGTTCCAGTAGAAGCTCTGTTTATCCTAACAACTTCTGACCTTGCGAGGGCTGTATATATGTTGCATCGGGAGCGTCTGAAATGGACGAGCGTATATCTACTTTGAAATGAAGCATCAAAGAGTACGGATATAAGGATAAAAAAGTTAAATAACAAACGGGCTAGTCCAATCACCAAGCTATACTACTAAGGGTAGCAAGGGAGATAAAGGAGCTTCTATGTAAAAACATTAACGATATGAGAAAAAGAAAGAGCAAATTCAAGATTAAGAAAAAAGTAGTTAGTAATAAACTTAAAGAATATAACAAATCTAACTACATAGAAGATTATCCAAATGAAGAGCAAGTTAAACAATTAATGACTCTCTCTCTTCACTTAATACAAAGAATGAAACCATTATGCGAACAGTAATATTATTATCAGCTATATTAATAGCTGAAAGCATTAACCATCAATGTGTAAACGAGAATGTGGATCTTTTATCTATATGTATGCCTTTTTTTATAGGCTTTGATGTTATTGATTTTGTTATCAAACTTTCTAAAAAATATAAATAATCATGAAAGCAGAAGAATTAAGAATTGGTAATTACGTTAAAATAGACGAAGGAATTGGGAAAGTAGTATCTCTAATGAGTAATACATTTTGTAATGAATGTGCTAATGACGATTACAACATAACAATAGAGATGGAAGATGGTACTTTCAGAGAAGAGGAGGAATCTAAAGTTGAAGGTATTCCTCTGACCGAAGAAGTACTTTTGACTTGTGGATTTGAATATATAAATTCTGATAATAAAATGTGTGGTATGCTTTCTCCCGATGATGGACAAGGAAAGAAACAACGAATTATGTATTTTGACAATAATTTTAGAACGATATTGAATACATGGAATTACATGCCTATTAATTATATACATGAGGTACAAAACTTATATTTTGCAATTACAAATAAAGAATTAAACATACAATTATGAAAACAACAACAGAAATAGTAAACTTAGCAAGTAAAGCACTTAGATCACGTCCAATAAAATGGGTTGATATAAACAAAGATTATGTTAAATTTGAGTATGGTTATATTATTTTTAGAGTATCAAACGAATTATCTGTAGAAGAAGCAAAAGACTATTTTTTATATAGTACAGCAGCAGCGGATTTTCTTGAAGAATTATTAAAAAGAACAGATAAATATGAAAACTAACATTTACTATTTATTTTTAGCACTCATGGCTTTATTATTAATGTCATGCGGAGAAACTCCAAGAACAGAAAAAGATTCAACTCTTGAATATGATGTAATTGAGATTGATTCATGTGAATACATTATGATTCAATCAAGAACTTATTATGGATATATAGTAACTAGCATCGGTCATAAAGGGAATTGTAAGTATTGCAAAGAAAGGAATAATACAGAACAGATTAATACTAGTGTAGAACATAAGACTGTTACTGATACTATTCTAATTTATAAATATATTAAATAAGATGAGAAATGAATATAGATAAATTTATTAATAGTACTATGAAAAGCTATGATGAATATCGAAAGAATTGTAACATTATAGCTAAGGAGGCTCAAAGATATATCGACTTTGACGATTTCGTTTCTTGCGAGTATATCAATGGCACAGGACTTAGTATCTTGATAACATTACCTGAAACAGATGATTATACTATTCCTGAATGTATATGTCCTATAGTATGGTTCTTTGAATATGCCAAAGGTAAGGACAAACTATCAGTGGATGACATTAAAAAACTATCATTATGAGTAAGATAAAGCAAATGTTACTGGCAACAGCAGCAATGTGTGCAGCAGCGCAAAGTTACAATCCATACTCAATAAATCATAAAGAAGGAATGGCTTTTAATCCTGACTATAAAGTTAAGTCATCAGTTAAAGAGTTGAGAGAGTTTACCATAAAAGGGAAGAAAGTTAGGGCATACTCTAAAAAGGATGCTATTAAACGATTGAGATATAAGAAATAACTAAAATATTAAAATATGGAAAGCATAAATCAAGGTTCTATTCCAAAAACAGAATCAAGTGCAGTAAATACGTATAACGGAATGTTCGGACAGCAAGGATGGATTTGCCCGAAGTGTAGGAGAGTGTATTCACCTTTTACTCAAATGTGTTTGTATTGTAAGCCCAATAATACAACAACTGTTTCTAATATTGGTAACAGAACTAATAATATTGTCAGTGAAAAAGAACTAAGAGAAAACCGTAAAACAGAGTAAAAATATGGAAGATTTAATAAAAGCGTTGCAGATATTCCTAAAGTATGGAAATCCTGATTATCCGACTTCTTGTAATCACGATGAATTATGGGTCGATATTGAGCCTGAAAAAGTTTCAGCAGAAGATTTAGAAATGTTAAAATCACTCGGATTCTTCCCATTTGAAGATGGAAGCGGTTTTTATTCGTTTAGATTTGGTAGTTTATAACCTTTCAAATAAAGATAATTATGAAACAGACACTAGAAGAAGCTGCAATAGAAGCCGCAGAAGATTGCTACGAAATGCCTTATGATGAAAACTTCATCAACATGAAACTGATAAAAGAGGCTGTTGAATATGGTGCAAAATGGCATGCAAAGCAATCACCGTGGATAAGTGTAGAAGAACGATTGCCGAACTATAAGGAAGACGTTTTAGTCCTTTATGAATATGAAGGGAGAATACAAATCCAACAAGGTTTCTATCTTGGAGAAAAAGACTGGAAGTTTGGTTCTAATAAAATACTTGCGTGGATGCCAATCCCGTCTTTCAATGAAATACTTGAAGCCAACAGAGATGTACTAGAACGGATTAAAGAGAAAGGAGATTGACTAATGAGATTTATATTAATTATACTTATGATAACCATGCTATTATCTTGTAAAGATAATATAGCTGGTCCTTTAAAAGGTGGAACGATTATTACTGTTAAAGGAGACACTATTAAGTTTTATGGAGGAACGTTGACTTATAGCGGATTTGGCACTAGAAGTATTAGGGATATTGCAATTAATGATTTAAAGGAGAAAGGAGATTGATTATGTATGTAGCAAGAGACAAAGACGGTGATTTGTATCTTTATAAAAAACAACCCGTGAAGTATTCGGAAAGTTGGCAATTATGTAGTGACAATCCCCATGATTTCTATAAGCTAGACTCTTCTTTATTCCCCGAAGTAAAATGGGAAGATGAAGAGCCGACGGAAGTTGAATTGGTAAAGAAGTAGAACCAAATAACAAGATTAGATATGAATAAGAAAGAAGTAATTAAAATGGCAGAGGAATATTCTAGTAGAACTATTCCACAAGTAGATTACATGGCAGGTTTCCAAGCTGCTTGCAATATTGTAAGACAGAAACTTGAAACCTGTCATAACGAAGATTTTTGCGATGCGATGGAAGAACTTGCGCAGGTTGCATATATGGATTTATCTTTTGACGATTAACGTAAAACAAAATAGAAAGGGACATCTATGCTTAAAACAGACAATTTCTTTGTTCAATTTGAAATAGACAACGTTTTGTTTACAGAGACCTTCAGATTAGCTTACCGGACAGAGGAATATAAAAAATATTGGCTTGATGGCATTCTCGACAAATCGTATTGTCATTATCAACAAGCTCAAATGGAAGCTGCAAAGGCTTTGGGTGAGTGTAAGAGAAAGATTAAGATAGTTACTCTGTTTAAAACAGTAGAAGATTAACGTAAAATAGACAGGAAAGGAATATTATGGAAAATCATGTAATGAAAGTAATACATCTAACAGATGCAGAGAAACAAAGTGGATATGACCGTATTAATTTTGCAGAAGATTTGATACGCCAACTTTCAGTTAATCACGAAGGTCGAAATACATGGCTTCTCAATTATAGTAGTCGGGAAGATGCTATTAAAATGCGCACCGAAAAAGGTATTAAATGGGATGCTTACCAACAAGCTGCTGAAACAATAAAATAAGGCATAAAACAATCAAATTAAGAATGAAATGACTGAAATGATATTTTCGCAGGGAGAAATAGATTTAAAACTCACCTGCACATTACATATTGATACGTTTGCCTCTGCTCGCTATAATTTTAAGTTAATGCAACGAGAAAAGGGCAAACGAAAATGGCAAGATATAGAAGGATATAAATGGCAATATCGTGTACACACAGATATGGATGATATTTTAAGATACCTTTCAAGAAGCCAAGTTATGGAATTAGCTGAATTAGAGTATAAAAAGTATGCTCCAACAGAAAAAAATGTTTAATGTATAACAATTAAGAAAGGAATAAATATGGCTTATCATGCAAAAAGACGAGGCGAAGATGCTTTCTCAAAGAAAGTAGCCCGAAAAGATACAAAATGTTTTATATGCGCTGAATCAATACCCAAAGGGAGCGAACGCTATGTTTCAGGATATGGTAACTCTCTTTGTGATAAATGCTATAAAAAATGGATGGAAGAAGGCGGAAAATTGGGGAGTATTTCCCGTGCAAAAATAAACGTATAACAAAAAAAGAATGAATTAATATGGAAGGAGATTTATATGCAGTATGCGAACTAACGCCTGAACAACAAAGAGCTTTTAATAGACTAAAAAAGGCGTATAAAGACTGTGAAAAAGCAGGAATTTACTTTGCTAATAATTACGGTGATTTGATGGCTTTTAATAAAAGCAAATATTGCAAATTATATACTATTGTTATTGCCACATGTATTAAAAAAAGGTACATTTACAATAGGAGAAGTATTAAATGAAGTGTGTAGTGATAGTTGGGAAGTGATGTGTTGTATAGAATTCATGGAAAAACTTGGTTTTCTAAGAGAAATACATTCTTTAGGGAATATGACACAAGATAGGAGATTTGTTCCATTAATATAAAAATAGTTTATGAAAAAAGTAATTTTAAAAAAGCTTATTCTTCAAAATTGGAGAAAACAAAACAAGGAAATATCTTTTAATGAAGATATTACTAAAGTATATGGTCAAAATAAAGCAGGAAAGTCCTCTCTCCGTCATGCATTCCTATGGCTTATTACAGGATATGATGGGGAAAATAGAATGAACTATAATTTGTTCGACAATACTAAAACATATACACCAGAAGATTCTCCTGCTGCTGTCGTTGAGGCTATCATCGAGGCAAATGGATATGAATATTCATTGAAAAAAACAGCAGAGGTTGGATGGATTAGAAGAAGAGGTAGTAATACTTATGAGAGGAAAGGAACAGATGATTATAAGTTCTTTATTGATGGAGTAGAATTAAGTGCCGGAAAATATAAAGAAAAGGTTGCAGATTTATTTTGTGATTTGGAAGTTCTTCGCTCTATTTTGGATATTAATTACTTTTTATATTTAGATTGGAAAGAACAACGTAAATATCTTGCTGTAATGGCAGGTGAAATAACAGACAACGACTTAACGGGTAATTACAAGGAATTATTAGAGCAACTAGAGAAGTATTCACTCTCTGAATTAAAAGCCCGAATTTCGTCAGATATTAAACCTCTAAAAGACTCTCTTAAATCTCTTCCTCTTACGATAAAAACTTTGGAGGAAAATCTGCCAAATGTAGAAGAGGCGGAAAGTGCTAAAAAAGTCATAGAAGATTATAAAAATCAAATTTCGGATATAGATAAAGAATTACAAGGAAGTGCTGAATCTATTAAACCTCTAATAGAAAAGAGAAATAAAGATTTGCAAGAAATATCTGATTGGGAACGGAATATTAGAACTGAAAAAGAAAAATACGATGAAGAACAGAATAAGATTTCAGCTTCTATTCTTTCTAAAATATGCTCTGTAACAGAAGAGAATAAAAATATAGATAATAAAAACGAAGAAAACCGAAGAAAAAGAAGAGTTCTATCTGATAAAATAAAATCATTAAATATAGATTTAGGAATTCTAAATGAAAGAAGAAATAATCTATTAACTAAATTGGATGAATGTTTGGAAAAGGAATTTTCAGCAGATAAATGTTCTTATTGTGGACAAACTCTTCCTTATGACAAATTAGAATTATTAAAAAAGGAGTTTTATAAACAAGTAGAAATAGAAAAAGAAAATATAATAAAAGAAGGGCTGAATGTAAAAGCAAGAATTGATGATATAACTAAAATAATTGCAGAATGTGAAGAGAATCTTGCTGATATTCCGACTACTCTTTTGGCGAAGAAAGATCTATCTACTTTACAAAAAGAATATGATGAAGTTCAACAAAATGTTATCCCATTTGAGCAAACTGAAAAATATAAATCATTAGTTAGCTTATTGGAAGAAAAGAAAAAGACAATAACAACTATTCCTGAACAAGATAATTCAGGTTTACTTTCCATGAAAAAGGCTTTGATGTCGAATATTGAAGAGGAAAGCAAAAAAATGGGACTTATTGATGAGCGCAAAAAACAAGAGAAAAAAATAGAAGAATTTAAGAAACAACTGAAAGATACTGCCAATGCTTTAGCAGAACAAGAAAAGTTAGATAATCAAATTAAAACATACGAAGAAGAAAGAGCTAAGATTATTTCTGATAGAGTAAATAAATTCTTCAAACGGTGCAATATTACCATGATGTCGCAGGATAAATCCGGTGTTTGGATTCCTGATTGCGTGATTACTGGAATAGATGGAGCAATTGCTGCTACATCAAACGGTGCAGAAAGAATACTTATTGGTATTGATATTGCAAATGCTTTTGCAGATTTCTTCAATGTAAGTTTGCCTCTGTTTGTTGATGATATGAATCTAATAGATTCTAGCAATGAAATAAAAACTTGCCATCAATTAATCGAATTAATAGTAAATGATAGTGATAATGAATTAAGAGTTGAATAATATGGAAATAAATGAATTAAGAGTTGGGAATTATGTAAACTATAATGGATTAAATTTAGAAGTATATTCTTTTGAAAATAAATATCCAAGAAGTGAAAAGAGATACGACAATACAATTCTTGTAGATTTGCTTTTTGATGGATTTATTACCGCAATATTACATGAAGTTAAAGGAATTCCTCTAACAGAAGAAATACTCTTGAATTGCGGATTTGAGAAAATAAATCATATTTGTGGATATTCTTTTTATTCTTTTAATAGAAAGAGTTTAAAAGATATAAATGCTAAGAATTAAATATTAATCTTTAAAAGTAAAAGTTATGAATGACAATTTTAATCGTGTTTATTTTAATGGTAGGGAACTTAGCTACAAGGTTGGTGATGTAGAAGTTATTAATGGTAAATTCCCAGAAGAATTAGAACTGAAAGGAGATTATCTGATAAATGCAGAAGATTTAGCTCTTATTACCGCATTAATATCTGAAAAGAAGGCTGCATATACTAGGAATTGGGGTTGGGGGTCACTCTTTTCTGTTTATATTTGTGATGAGGATAATCTAATAAAAAAGATGGAAGAACAGCTAGAAAATTATAAAGAACGGCTAGATATGTTAGATAAAGAATGTAAAAAAGTAACTAACATTAAAAATAAAATAGATGATTTCAATAATCTTCCGTGGTATGAACGTATCTTTAAGAAAATAGAAATAGAAAAATGAATAACAATTTAAGTGTAAATGTAACCCTATCTGAACTGAACGGGGTTATCATAACTAATGATGAGGTGGGTGGGGTGGAGGAAAAAGGTATTTTTATCCCACTAAGATTTAATACAATATATAGGAACAGAAAAGGGGAATACATACTGACATTGAAAGCTGTTGAGAAAAAACCTAATCAGTATGGTTATGTATACGGCTTACTCCCTAAAGCTTCCAAGAAAAAAAATAAAGAGCTTGAAATGTTAGGACAAAGTACTAATACTTGGTGTGGAAATATAATAAGAAGCACTGAATATACAAAAGTTAAAAAAAATAGAGTGTCAATAGATGATGCGTTAAAAAAATAACAATATGGAAAATAAAGAAAAAGAATTAATAAAGAAATTTGAAAGTCTTTCTAAATTTATAGAAGATAATGATATTCCTGCTTTAATCTTAATTAAAGCAAATGAAGATCATTTTTCAGCAGCAATTTCCAATATAGATGATATTACGGAATTATTTGCAAAACAATCACATAATGATGACGATTTAGGACATGCTTTGTCTTATATAGCTACATTAACGATGGGTTCACAATGTTCTATGAATCATAGAAAGTTCTTTGAGTTTCAAAGGAATGTATTGGCTGCTATTAAGGAATATGATGAAACCTTTAACGGCTTATTCGATGAAGATGAAGAAGAAGAAGTAGATAATAAAAATTGCGATTGTTAGTTTTATATATTCACATTTTAAAAAAAACATTATTATGGAAAAATGGTTTTTAGGTTCTCTGAAATACGAAAAAGTAATGGAGAACGGGAAAGAAAGAAAAGTTACAGAAAAATATCTAATTGATGCCTTATCTGTGACAGAAGCAGAAGCTAGACTAATAGAAGAAATGTCTCCCTTTATCAGTGGCGATTTTTCGATAAAAGCTGTGGTAGATACAAAATACGCAGAAGTAGTTCCAAGCGATAATGAAGCTGATGATACTTGGTTCAAGTGTAAACTTGGATATATCACCTTAGACGAAAAGACTGGGGCTGAAAAGACTACGACAACCAATATGCTTGTGCAAGCAGCAGATTTAAGACAAGCTGTAAAGAACTTAGACGAACACATGAAAGGTACAATAGCTGATTATAGAATCGAAAGTGTATCTGATAGTAAAATAATGGATGTTTATCCATATAATAACAAATAATAATGGAAGCAATATATATTGAAGGTCAAATTACTGCCATACTCCCCGAAACTAGAGGTGTGGGACAGAGAGGTGAATGGGTTAGCCAAGATTTTGTATTAAAGACAAACGATAACTATCCTAAAAATATTTGTTTCACTATTTTGGGAGCAGACAAGATTAAAGAAGCGAACATTAGAATCGGAGATGTTGTTAGCATTGGAGTAAATCTTGAATCCAGAGAATTTAATGGACGTTGGTATACATCTATAAAAGCATGGAGTGTTAAGAGGAAATTTGAGGCACAGGCAGCTAAGCAAGCACCTTCTGCCCCAACACCACAACCATCTCAACCAACACAGAATTATTCATCAATTAATCAAAGTGCTGCCGATGCACTACCATTTTGAATATCTGATGTGTTACAGAAGTTTAAAGTTAATGGAATTGATGTAGAGATTATTGGATATAACAAATAATATCTCTATATTTGTGGAATGAAAGGGATAGGTGGATTTAGTACTCCCACTGAAAGCTATGCCAACAGGTTTCCCTTTCTTCCTTATTGTTGGCTCACAAAGAATGTTGGTAATATGAATGAATTAATCAAAATTACAGAAAAGAGTGGAAAGCAGGTCGTTTCTGCACGAGAATTGTATAAAAGCTTAGAACTTGCTGATGGACAATTTTCAAGATGGGCTAAATCTAATATTTTAGACAATCCATTTGCTGTCGAAAACGAAGATTGGGTAGGGTTCGACATTGATGTCGAGGGTAACAAAGTATCTGATTATGCTTTAGTTGTATCATTTGCAAAGAAAATTGCAATGATGTCTAAGACAGAGAAGGGGAATAAAATTAGAGACTATTTCTTGGAATGTGAAAAGAAAGCTCAAAACTATATACCTAAGACATATTCAGAAGCTCTTTTATTAGCAGCTAAACAAGCTGAACAAATCGAAAAACAACAAGCATTGATTGCAGAACAAGCTCCTAAAGCAGAATTTTTCGATGCGGTAGCAGATAGTAAAGATGCTGTTCCTATGCTAGAAGTTGCTAAAGTTCTTGGAATAAAAGGAATGGGAAGAAATAACCTATTTGAATTTCTTCGACAAGAAAAAGTACTTATGAATAATAACATTCCGTATCAGCGTTATCAAGATTTAGGATATTTCAGAGTAATAGAGCAGAAATATACTAAAAACTATGAAGAATGTATCAATTTCAAGACTTTAGTTTATCAAAAGGGTGTAGATTTCATTAGAAAATTAATCAATAATAAATATAAATAATGGCAGAAGAGAAAAAAAATGTCGCTTTAAGAAATAATATTGGCGACCAAGTAATTGGAAGATTGAATGAATTAGCCCAAGCTAATTTCAATTTCCCTAAAGATTATAACTATGTGAATGCTATCAAGATGAGCGTTCTAAAGTTACAAGAGTTGAAAGATAAGGATAAGCGTCCGGCATTAGAGGTTTGTGATCCTGCAAGCATTAGTTCAGCACTTTTTAAAATGGCTACAAAAGGATTGAATTTAGCTTATAATCAAGCTTACGCTGTAGTTCGTGGAACAGAACTTTGTATAGACCCCGGATATTTTGGGAATGTACTTATGGTAAAACGCATATTCCCTGACTGGGAGCCAATGCCACACTCAATTAGAGAAGGGGATGAATATGTAACAGAAGTTGATCCTAAGACAGGTAAGAAGAAACTTTTGAAACACGTACAAAAATTAGAAAACCTAGATAAAGATTTTATAGGAGGATATATATATTTGCCATCTAAAGATGGAGAAATGTATCTTTATGAAATGACTCGTAAACAAATATTGGCTGCATGGTCTAAAAGTTCATCTAGGGAGCAAGCAACGCATAAACAGTTTGATGAGAAAATGCTGCAAAAGACACTTGTAAATTCAGGATGCACAATGATTATAAATTCCACTCCTGAATTAAAAGCTTTTGACGACGATGATAATGAGGAACAAACAAATAGTAATTTGAAGCAACTAAGCACTGAACAAGTAGGTGAGGTTGTAGAATATGAAGAAGTAACGGAAACTGTAGATGCATCCACATTAGGTAACAAAGAAGAACTTAATGGTGCAAATGCAGGTGACTCGGTAACAACCAAAGAGGAAAAGAAAGAACAAATTAAAGAACGTCCGTTTTAATCATGGATGATGAAATAGATTCTTCATGGAAAGAAATGTATCCTGATTGGATAGATGATGGAGCAGATATTTTGTAAATAAATCAACTTAGTCCCATTTTGTTTAGGTAGTAATACCTATTCGGATGGGACTTTTTAATTAGATATAGATATGGCAGGGAAGAATGACAAATGGTTAATGTTTCGTAACTACATGATTAATGAGCTTGGTATTACGAAAGAAGATATTAGAGAATGGATTGAAGATGCAGTTAGAATAGAAGCTAAAAAGTTAGCAGAAGATGCTTTTGCAAGAGAGAATCCCGAACAAATGATTAGACGTATAGTTTATGATTCCGGTTATTTCAAGGATAATAGCTTCAATAGAACTGTCATTGAGATAGCAGCGAAGTGTTTAATGGAAAGATTTGATATTGTTACTAAAAAAGATAAATAGTATGAAGAATTTAATTGAAAATTTCCTCGCAAAGTGTGTATGTAAAGGTATTGAATTGTATATGCGGAAGTATCGAATATACATGTCTAATGAGGAGTTGATTCCAATGACTGATGAACAGTTCAAAGAGAAATTGGTAAATCATAATTCCCTAAATTTTTGTGAGAATTATTTCGAACGATACGATAAATATAGAAATTATGAATTATCAGAAAAAAGAGGAATACATAAAGGAGACCAATTTCTATGTATCAAAGATGTAATAATGAATGGTGAAGAAAATGAGATTGCTTATTTTCAAGGGGAAATATACTTATCAGAAAATGATGGTTGTATAACTGATGAATATGGTGATAAATCTCATTGGTGGATAAAAGAGGAAGAGATTAATAGTTATTTTAAAAAGATACAACCATGAACGTAGATGTAACAGTTAGTGTTGATATACAAGATTTATTTAATTCCATGTCTGCAAAAGAAAAGGCGGAATTTTGTGATATAGCTCTTGACTATCTTGGCGACAGCAAACTTATAAAAGAATTGAAAGATAGAAATTGTGATTGGCGTTATTTTGGATTAAAAGAAGAATGATATGACGGCAAAGGAGTTATTAAGTGAGGTAGAAGATATAGAATCGAAACTATATTATGATATGGGTAAGTATCGACAGTTTACTATTGATACAGTTGATGATATTATAGATGAATTGAATAATCATATTCAAGAGCCTTTCCAAGTTTTAACAGATGAAGATGTAATAGGGAGTTTAATATATAAAATTGAAAGTATTATGGGAATATGTGATTCAAGCCTATTGGATTACCAAATATTTGAAGAATTACTTTATTTAATGAAGGAGGATTAATTATGGAAAAGAAAGTTGCAGGAAGCGTAATCATTAACACTTCAGACCAATTAGTTGCCAATAAATTAAAGGCATTGGAATTAGGCTATAAATATGGTAAAAAGTCAGGTTATACAGGAACAGTGCTTGATAAAGAGGCTTATGAAAAGGCAGAAGAAATATTAAAATGGGCTTATGGCATATCTGAAAATAGCGGGAAGTAGCAGTAAAGGCAATAGCTATATCCTTGAATGTAATAACGAAATCCTTTTAATTGAAGCAGGTGTATCTTTTAAAAATAAGATACTTCCGGCTATAAATTGGGAAGGAGGTAGGGTGGTTGGCTGTTTAGTCAGCCACCGATGAAGTCATTCAGACCATTCTTTAGATATTCCTAATTTAATATTAAGAGCAATATCCGTTTATTCAAATAAAGAAACAAAGTCTATATTTCCTGACGTGGTTGAACTTTCTATTAAAACTAAATATCGTATTGGAGGTTTTGAAGTACAATGTCTTGAAGTTCCTCATAATGCACAATGTTATTCATATATAATAGATTGCCCTGATGGAATGAGAGTCTTGTTTATAACTGATTGTTCTTGTTTTAAATATAAAGTGAAAGATGTAAATGTTTTAATGATTGAAACTAATTACAGTAATGATGTGATTGTAAATAATGCGATACATGATGAATGGTCGTCTAGTGCATCTGAAAATCACTTATCATTGGAACAGGCTATCGAAGTTATTAAAAGACATAAATCTCGTAATTTAAAGACAGTCATAGGGCTTCATCTAAGTAATCAAAATAGCGATGAAAAAAAGTTTGGTGAGAGAATATTTGAAGAGACAGGATTTAGAGCTATATTTGCAGATAGCGGTATCACTGTAGAACTAAAAAGGGAGGAATTTTAAATGGCAAATCCTAATTACTTTAAACTTAGAGACTATCTACAATCTTTAATAGATATGACAATAGAAGCGGAAAATAAAAATTCTATATACTATTATTTCCCTATTGATTCTAGGGATTTAGCAAAGAATATGGAATTAATAAAAAATGGGTATAATAAGGATATATTACCTGTTAATTTGTTATGGCAAATAATGGATAAAAAGAAAAATGAAGAATGAAGAATGATAATAAAATTGATTTAGAAGATTTACCTATTGAGGTTTTATTCAAGTATCTTTTAAAAGATTATAAAGCTGCAAAGGTTGAAATAGGAATGCTCCAATCTGAAATAGCAGAGTTAAATCATCAATTAAAAGAGACGGAAAAACCCGAAGTCGTGCAGGTTATTTTAAAAGGAATACCTAAAAGCGAGAGAAAGGAATATATGATGGCTTATTACGAAAAAACAGGACATACACCCCATATTAAACGTGAAATGATAACCTTAATAAATAAATACAATGATTTAATGAGTAAATACATTAAAGTGTCTAATGAACTTCAAAGTTTAAAAGAAAAATATGGAGAATGAACTAATTAAATCTGAATTGATAAAGAAAATCCTTTATCTTTATGGTAGATATATAGCGATGCGAATATTCTTCTATACTTTAGAGCATGAGTTATATGAAGATAGTCATATTGTTAAAATGGCTTTAAAAGAATGTAATGTCGATGTTGCAGAATCATTCACAAAGGATGATTGGATTAATGAAATAAGGAGATTAGGATATTCAGGAGAATTTGCATCTTCAAACGAAGAAGAATATTATGAACAAGCTAAAAGAATGATGGGATATGGAAAATAAATGTTACATAGGGATAGACCCCGGTGCTTTGGGTTATCTTGCGATACAAGTAAATGGAGAATGGACTCACATGAGTTTAAAGGATAATGACTTTTACCAAATATCAGATATGCTTGAATATCTAAAGTCTAAATATCCAAACATAGTAGCAGGGCTTGAATGTATTCATGCTATATTTGGTAGTAGCGCAAAAGCTACATTCTCTTTTGGAGAAGTATATGGGAAATTACAAGCGTTGCTTATAGCTCATAAAATACCTTATCATCTTATTGCTCCTAAAACATGGCAAAGCGATATATGGCAAAACAGTGATATGGTGGTAACATATAAGAAAGTAAAAATCAAAAATAAAGAGATTAACAAGAAAGAAGTGAATACTAAAGCAACATCAATCAATGCCGCAAAACGTCTTTTCCCTGAATTGGATTTTAGGCGAACCGATAGATGTGATAATCTTGATGATAACAAAGTAGATGCAACTTTAATTTGCGAATATTTAAGGAGGAAAAACTTATGATGATAGATACTGATAAATGGGTTACTATTGACACATACGCATTTTTGAAAGGGATTAAGCGTAGATGGGTTTATGATCTTATAAAAAAAGGTAAGGTGCAAACAATCAAATTATGGGGAAAACAATTAATATATATAGGAGATGAAAATAAACAAAACTAGATACTTCTTATTCCCTTACATGGCTGTGAAATATGGAATATATGTGTATGGGAGACAACTATTCACTGTTACAGGCGATCTGTCTATACGGGAAGTTGAACACTATATAGAAAGGACAAAAAAATGTGATAATGTGATAATTACAGGTATCTTTGAAATGTCAGAAGATGATTATTTAGCAAGTAATTTAATTGAATGAAACCATGAAAGATTTGATAATAATGATTGTAGCCTTTGTATTTGTTGCTGCATTTGTTGGACACATGGAAATAAATTTATCTCCATTTAGTATCAAACTACCAATGTGGCATAGAGTAGTATGTATGATTCTACTTCTTGTTACATATATACTTTGGAATTTTGGAGAAAGACAAGATGCCTATTCAAAAGGATTACAAGAAGGAATGAGAATAACTTTGGAACAAATTAAAGAAAAAAATGGGAAATAAAAATATTTATATATTAGAAGCATCTGCTTATCATTGGGCGAAAGACGAACATATCTCTTTGTTAGAACAAAAACAATGGATCGGATATGGAGATATAGGCAAAGACAAACTGGAAAAAACAATGAAACAAATAGCAAAGCTTTGGCAAGAAGTTTATATCGACAACAGAGATGACACGCAGGTTATAATCCATTTGTATTCTACCGTTCAAAGCAATGGGTTAATATTGAAAGATGACGTTTGCGATTATAAAATAATTGGAGGTAAATAGCAATGAATACAAGCTTTGAAAAATCGGCTAATACCACTGATGAATGGTATACGCCAAAAGAAATTATAGACGCATTGGGAAAGTTCGATTTAGATCCATGCGCTCCGGTTAAAC
>ENA-OPEV01001028-OPEV01001028.1-human-gut-metagenome-genome-assembly--contig:-NODE-1028-length-16669-cov-4.085049_pt1 | contig 16669 bp, 26 predicted proteins | sample MGYA00241637_ERZ501537 | MGnify/ENA primary metagenome ERZ501537 (study PRJEB25962, sample SAMEA1972159) | human gut metagenome | biome: human gut; feature: human-associated habitat; material: faeces...
CCCCCCCCCCCCCCGCCATAATCTGGAGCTGGATTTCTTTGGCGGTGAGCCGTTGATGAATTTTGAGGTCGTTAAGCAAGTGGTGGAATATGCCCGTTCGATCGAAAAGGAGCATCACAAAAATTTCCGCTTTACGATCACCACCAACGGCCTGCTGCTGACAGATGACAAAATCGATTACATCAACCGTGAAATGTCCAATGTCGTTCTCTCTATTGATGGGCGCAAAGAGATTAATGATTCGCTTCGCTTCCGTGTGGACGGCAGCGGTAGCTATGGTGCCATCGTGCCGAAATACCAGCGGCTCGTTGAAAAGCGCCGCAATGGGAAGTTCGATCAATATTATGTACGCGGCACCTTCACAAAGAAAAATCTCGATTTCACAAAAGATGTGATCCATATGCGCGAGCTGGGGTTTGACCAGATTTCAATCGAGCCAGTAGTTGCAGACCCGGAGCTGCTGCCCATCGCCCTGACAGAAGAGGATCTTCCCCGCATTTACGAGGAATATGAAAACCTTGCAAGGGAAATTATTCAAAGAAAAAAAAGGGGAGACGCGTTCAACTTTTTCCACTTCATGCTGGATCTTGACCAGGGCCCTTGCGCCATCAAACGGCTGCGCGGGTGCAGCTGCGGCAATGAATATGTTGCAGTCACGCCGGAGGGCGATATTTATCCCTGCCATCAGTTTGTTGGGATGGATGAGTGGAAAATGGGAAGCGTATTAGACGGCTCGCTAGATCAGAAAAAAAAGCTGCTTTTCTCCAAAACCAATGTGTATGAAAAATCGGAATGCCGCACTTGCTGGGCTAAATTTTATTGCAGCGGCGGCTGCAACGCCAATAATCTGCAATATGCTGGTGATATTCTGAAGCCGCACAAGCTTTCCTGCGCACTGGAGCAAAAGCGCTTAGAGTGCGCGATCATGATAAAAGCCGCGCTTGCACAGCCTGAAGAATAAATGGAATCAGAGAATACCGAAAAGATCCTTTGCTTCTTTCTTGCGAAGAGGCAAAGGATCTTTATATTTTTTATTTTGAGCAAGATCCATTAGAGTTCTATTTTCCTCCCCGGCGCCATACCTTATTAAGGATACGTGTAAAAAGGAGGAAACAAAATGAGGACAAGGCGGATCAGGCCGCATGAAAGAAGGCCCCTTCCAAACGGAATGCTGGTAGATCGCATTGCTTCCAGTTGGAAATTGATTCTTTTAACGGCGCTTTTTGCGGCCGGAATGGCGTTTGGAGCGGTATCCGTGAAATACAGTGCCAACCACGAATGGCTAGAGCAGCTCTTGCAGCTTTTACAGGAATACAGCACAATTCGTAACTCGCAATCCCTGTTTTCAACCATGTGCAACTCACTGTTTTCAAATTTGATCTATCTCTCAGTTGCCTTTATTGCAGGGCTTTGTGCGATAGGCTTTCCGTTTCTTGCGCTTGCGCCCTTTCTTCGTGGGCTCGGTTTGGGAGCTGTATTCGGTTACTTATACAGCACCAAAGCGCTTGCAGGAGTTGGTTATTGCATGCTGATCCTGCTGCCGGGAGCAATTTTGTCTACCGCTACACTATTGATTGGTTGCCGGGAGGGGATTACAATGTCGCTGGATGTTTTTGCAGTAATGAACGGAAATAAAACGCTGGATAGCTACCATAACTTTCGCCTTTATTGCGCACGTTTCGGAATTTTACTCATATTGCTGGCTTGTGCCGCTTTGGCAGATGCACTGTTTGCAAAAGCGTTCTCCGGCTTCTTTCATTTTTGAGCTTGCTTTTTCGCCTTTTGCCGATGCAAAGGATTCGCTTCGGCAGCTGATTTCATCTGGTCGTCCATAATATGCGTATAAATTTCTGTTGTTCCCAAATTTTCATGGCCTAAAATTTCTTTAAGCACCAAAACATCAACTTTCCCATGTTGATACATCAGCGTTGCGGCCGTATGGCGCAGCTTATGCACCGATAGGCCTTGGCCGGCAAGTCCCGCCTTTTCTAAAAATGTATAAACAACATGCTGAACCGTTTTAGGGCTGATCCGTTGCATCCGGTTACTGAGAAAGAGTGCATTTTTATCCTTAACGCCGTCTACAGGGCGCACCTTCAAATATTCTGCCAGAGCATCCCGGCAGGCCTGGTTGAGGTAAAGAATGCGCTCTTTATCGCCCTTGCCGGTTACATGGATAATCTCATTATCATGAATATCGGAAAGATTCAGCCCCACCAGTTCAGAAAGACGCATCCCACAATTAAGAAAAAAGGTGACCATACAATAATCACGTTCTTTGTTTTTACCATCAATATGCTCCAAAAGACTGATGCTCTGGTCAAGTGTTAAATATTTTGGAAGCGCTTTTTTCTGCTTTGGCGTATCTAGCTCCTGCATGGGATTTTCATCCAATATTTTCCTTTGAACCGTTAAGTATTTAAAAAAGCCACGAATACTAGAAACTTTGCGCGAACGGGTGGTTGCATTGTTATGACGTTCATTTTTACAATAGGACAAAAACGCATAGGCATCGCTGAGAGAAACTGCGCGCAGAAATGCAATGTCAATATCTGAAATATTGATTTCATCAAAATCAGTAGCAGCAGATACAAGACCGCGCGATTGCTTAAGAAAACGCAGAAAAGTGCGAAGATCCGTCGCATACTCCTGCACGGTTAATGGAGATTTGTTTTTAATCACATCGAGATAGCGAAGAAAGTCCGTTAAAACGGATGGCAAGTCAGAATAGTCAATGAAAGGCATCGCAATTTTGATTTAAGCAGAATTCAAATTTTAGCTCCCCTATATTATACAAAATATTTACTTTTCGAACAAAGTATTCTGTAGGTCTTTAGAGGGGGTTATATGCTTAAATTTTCCTCCTATCTATTTTTAATATTATATCATACCTTTAGAAAGTTGGAATATTAAATGAATAATCAATATTTTGAAAAATTTTATTCGGGAGCTCTTTGTCTTTATTCTTTTGATAATGAAAATAAATCTAAAGCTTTAGTTGAAATCGTGAGGGTGTTGGATAATCCACGCGGTGTTGCCGAAGTTAAATTCCGTAGGGTTTTTGTTGATGATACTGGCAATGGTTTTTTTAATTATTTGTATCGTACTGGTGGTACGATGAATGTTAGTCTTAAATATCTTGATTTCATTGTATAAATATAATTTTAATTTTCCGTTCCCTGTCTTACAGGGGGCGGAATTTTTTGTTTGGGGCTGGGCCTTGCCGTGTTGACGGGGATGTGTTCAGCTTTTCGCCCAGGTCGGCATATAATTTTTTCGCCTTTCGTTTGTCTGTCGGTTATCACCATGATTGGCAGGCGAAAAACACCAGTCTTTGACGATACATTTCAGACCGTGTTCCCGCAGATTGTTACCCTTAATTGCATTACCGTGATTTAAAAATTATGTAAGGCAGGGAGTAGCGACCGCTCGGTGAAGGAGTGCGTAGCAGGACGCGCGCCGATCGGGAGCGCCCGACCGTCCGTTTTTTAATATCTTCCGATTAGGTAATCGACTGATGTTCTGTAGATATCTGCAATTTTTTTAAGTGTTTCAATAGATGGTGTTGTTTTGTTGGTTTCGTACATCGTGTAAGCTTCTCTTGTTATTCCTAATTGTTCTGCTATTTCTTTTTGTGTAAGTTTTGCTTTCAATCTTTCTTCTTTTAATCGTTCAGATAGTATTTGCATTTTTCCTTTACCTCCTTTGATTTTATCATTATATAGGAAATTAAAGGAAATGTGTGATAAATCCGTGAATAAGTAAGCGTTACTTACCTAAATGTAAATATAGCTTACTTTTGAAGGTTTACAAAAATGTAATTAACTTTTACTATGTAAGTACAAATTACATTTGAGAAAGGATGTTATCACAATGAAATGCACACTCGTAGGAAACTTTATGGAAGAAAGAGTAGGCCAGCGCAAAGATGGGACTACATACGTTCAAGCTATGATCTATTCGGATGGTGAGACAATCGCGGTCAACGACCTCCCCACAAGCTGTTTTAAGAAGTTTCAGGAAGTCAGTATCCCGGTGCAGGTTCGCTCCACGCAGTATGGCCTATATGTCAAGGCGATCACGGAAAACTCCGTTTCGTAATATGAAGAAAGGATGATGTTTCATGAACAAGCTGAAAAGATGGGTCAGCACCAAATCGGGCAAGCGGGTGCTTGCAATCATCGGGACAATGCTGGTTATGTGCAGTATGGCAGTTCCAGCGTTTGCGCTTGAAGAAGGTGCGGCAGGTTTTGACGGTGCGGCGGCGATTGCTGGGGCAAGGGATATTTTTGGTCAAGCAACTTCAACACTTTCGATTGCAAATATCGTTGCTATCATCGGTATTTGTATCGGTGCAGCGGTTGGCCTTTACCTGCTCTGGTGGGGCCTTCGTAAGGTTCTTAAAGTCATTAAGGCTGCGTTCTCCAAGGGCAAGGTTACTGTTTAAGGTTCCCTCAAAGGGGGTCGGGTTTGCTCCCGGCCCCTTTTCTTATTCTGATAATTTTTAAAGTGTACTTTCAAAGGAGGTTTTGTTTTGTATAGAGAAGGTCTGCATGATTCCTGCAATGTCAAAAACGTTGTAGGGCTGCTGAAATACAAGATTGAGTTTCGGAAGGAACACCCGTTTTATTTTGATCCGATCGGCACCGCGATTTTTTGTGGGGCACAGGGAAGTGGAAAAACTTTGAGTGGCGTTAATTATGTGTATAACGTGCTTAAAGATTACCCCTATGCGGTTTTGGTGACAAACGTAGAAATGCGGGATTATCCCTTTAATGCCGGTTATGCCCTGCGTGAGGATGGCACTCCGTATTTATATGACCTCGAATCAGGCGAAACGATCACGAGTGAACATATTCTCGCCGGGGTGTATAAACGTGTTTGCGTCGAGTATGATGGCTTGGATACTCTTAAGTACGTTGAAAATGGCGAATATGGTGTGCTCTATTTCATCGATGAACTTCATTTGGAGTTAAATTCGCTTGAATCAAAAAACATTGACATTGATGTCATGGTGGAAATATCCCAGCAACGGAAGCAGCGAAAACATATCGTTGGAACAAGTCAGGTGTATATGAGACTGGCAAAGCCGCTCCGGGAGCAGATTTTCAATGTGGTTCTCTGTAAGAATTATTTTCGTGCGATACAGTTCAACAAGCTGATAGATGGTGAACAAAGTGTTGAGAGGGACGGAAAACTGGACGCCAAAGTTATTGGCATATATATATGGCTGCACAGCCCTGCTATGTATGATCGTTACGACACTTATGCAAAGATGAAACGGTATCGGAAGGAATGGCAAGGGCACAAGCGTGATACCCCACAATATCAACAATCAATTTTAATTCAGGAGATGAAGAAAAAATGAGTGACCCTATTTTAGAAATCATTGTTATGTTCATGGGGCGTTCTTTGTTGTATGCGTCTTTCATCGGCATTATTACCCGCTGCGGGAATATTCTTGTTCGAGCATTTAGCGGAAGGGAGAATTTTTTCTAATGTTTTCTACTGCTCAGAATGATTATTTGAAATCCCTTGTCCCGGTCATGCGTCAACAGGGATACCGCTACTATATTGCTTATAGCGATAACGACCGGGACAACAACTACAATCCTGACCTTTATGTGATTTTTGCGAAAGATAAGATTACGGCAAACAGCCTGTATAGTTACAGTGTCCCGGCTGGCTCTGTGCGATACAGTATCATCACGAGTAACACTAGTTATAATAACACGGCTTATCGGGTTATTACGGCCTCTGTAGGGGCTTCTACGGTCTCTGTAGATCGTTATGAACATATTTACAGCAATGCGGCTCCGGTAACGGATACAGTGCAGCTACAGCCGGATATTTTATACACAGGGGAGGTTTATGTTCGTGAAACGGTTTCGGCGGTTGGTATCGTCCTTGTTATTGGCCTGTTTGTTAGTTGGTTCTGGAAGTTCTTTAGTCGCTAATGCGGCTACAAATTACTGGCCTAGCCTTAGTAATTGGAATTTGGGTAGTGATAATATTTCGCTCATATCGGGCGGCACTGCATTTGATTTAGCGGGTAGTAATCCTAGTAATAAAGGGGTTGCTATGGGTTCTGTTAGTTTGCCCGCTGGTAAAAGTTATCGATTAACGGGCAAGTTTAGCTTTGTGCGCCGTGGCACCACCGCCAGTGCTATTTTTTCTTTTCTTCCTGCAAATGGTGATGAAATTATTATTTGGCAGGGTGCAGTAGGTGTTACAGATATCAATATTGATAAAGTTATTAATCTTCGATCTGATCAAGTTGGCGGTGCTTTTTTCGTTTATATCGAAACGGGCGGCGTGGTCACTCTGAAAGATTTTACTTTAATCGATGATTCAACTGAAACAGGTATTCTCAACAGCATTAAAGAAGGTTTTCAAAAGCTTTGGGAATGGCTGAAAGGTATTTGGGATAGCATCAAAGAGATACCAACGAAAATTGCGGCATCCCTTACGGCTTTGGGTGATCGTATTCGGACTTTTTTTTCTGATTTGGTCGATAATATGCGCAACTTTTTTTCAAGCCTTGGCGATCGCATTTCAGGTTTTTTTAATGATATTTGGGAAAAAATTAAGGCGTTTTTTTTGCCTTCAGAAGGGTATTTTGATGACTATTCGGCAAAATTCAATCTTTTTATAGATGAGCATTTCGGGTTTCTTGCTGACTTCCCGGATGAGCTGTCTTTGTTGTTTAATACGATAGTGGGTTTTGAGCCATCTGACCCGCCTTATATCGATTTCCCGGAAATAAAGCTGCCGATGCCCGGCAAGACATATACGATTTTAGAAAAGCAGCGATATACCTTTGATTTCCTCGGCAATCAGCCTTGGAGCACGTTATATAGCGCTTATCAGGCATTTGTATGGCTTGCGTATTGCCTGATGCTCATAAATTTGATACGGCGTAAATATGCTGTTGTTTTTGGAGGGGCTGCCGATGTTGATTGAAACAATACTGAATGCAATACAGCGTGTGTTTTTTTCTTTGTTCGGAAATATAAATTTGCCGCCTTTGCCGGAACCGATTGTGAATGCTTTGCGGTTTATCGGCGATATGTTGAACTATGCACAGAATATGATATCGCTGTTTATCCCTTGGACGTTAATTAAAGTAGGCTTGCCGATTATTTTGGCAATTGAGTTATTTGTGATCGGCTATCATCTTGTTATGTGGGTAGTCAGAAAGATACCCATGGCGGGTATGAGCTAAAGCCGGGGGCGCAGAGGGGGGCTGCCGCCCCGACCGGGGGGCACCCGCCCGGCGCGCTCCTTCTATACTTGATTGTTACCTCAAAAAAGTGCCATTTTGGTTAATAGGGTGGTTTGATGCAACGCGATAACCCGTATTATAATGCTCGCGTGAAGTACTATCCTAATGGCACACAGAAGATCACCGTGTTCAATCGAGGTGTTTTTAACCCTGACGGATGGGAACGAATACGGAAGGATGAAGAGGAAAAAGACCGCCGTGAATACGATCTGACAAACCCCCGCGATGATAATGTGAAACGGGCAAAGGATAAAATATTTGATATCGCGTTTATGAATGAATGGGATTACATGGTTACGCTCACCCTTGACCAGACAAAGATTGACCGATATGACGCAAAAGAAATTAACAAGAGGGTAGGGCAATGGCTGAAACATCAAGTGCAAAGGAAAGATTTGCGGTATCTTGTTATCCCGGAATATCACAAGGACGGGGCAGTTCATTTTCACGGGTTTTTTAAAGGCAATATGACTTATTTGAATACAGGAAAAAAGGATAAATCCGGTAGGGAAATTTTTAATATCAAAGATTGGCGGTTCGGCTTCTCGGATGCCGTTAGGCTTGATGATAACCGGCTTGCGGTTGCCCGGTATATCACGAAGTACATCACAAAATGCACAACTAAGATCATGGGTAAATTTTATTATGCCGGAGGTGTTATTACAAGAGAGGTTCCCAGCGACTACGCGCATGTGGACTATGACGCAGTCGAGGGAACCGAGTATGAAATCCCGCAAGCGGGAATGCGGGTGAAATATATTGTGGTAGGTGAAATATGATGAAGAATATTAAACCAAATAAAAAATGCAGGACATGTAGTCATTTTTCAGTGTGGTATGATTTAGATTTTTATGTGAATGTAGAACATTATTATTGTGGCATTTATGGTGAATGTATTGACGGTTTTTATTGGGAATTAGGTGATTGTTCTTTATGGGAACAGGATTGACACCACAGAAAAAACTTGATTGGATTTATGCTTATCGAACAAAGTATTCTGTAGGTCTTTAGAGGGGGTTATATGCTTAAATTTTCCTCCTATCTATTTTTAATATTATATCATACCTTTAGAAAGTTGGAATATTAAATGAATAATCAATATTTTGAAAAATTTTATTCGGGAGCTCTTTGTCTTTATTCTTTTGATAATGAAAATAAATCTAAAGCTTTAGTTGAAATCGTGAGGGTGTTGGATAATCCACGCGGTGTTGCCGAAGTTAAATTCCGTAGGGTTTTTGTTGATGATACTGGCAATGGTTTTTTTAATTATTTGTATCGTACTGGTGGTACGATGAATGTTAGTCTTAAATATCTTGATTTCATTGTATAAATATAATTTTAATTTTCCGTTCCCTGTCTTACAGGGGGCGGAATTTTTTGTTTGGGGCTGGGCCTTGCCGTGTTGACGGGGATGTGTTCAGCTTTTCGCCCAGGTCGGCATATAATTTTTTCGCCTTTCGTTTGTCTGTCGGTTATCACCATGATTGGCAGGCGAAAAACACCAGTCTTTGACGATACATTTCAGACCGTGTTCCCGCAGATTGTTACCCTTAATTGCATTACCGTGATTTAAAAATTATGTAAGGCAGGGAGTAGCGACCGCTCGGTGAAGGAGTGCGTAGCAGGACGCGCGCCGATCGGGAGCGCCCGACCGTCCGTTTTTTAATATCTTCCGATTAGGTAATCGACTGATGTTCTGTAGATATCTGCAATTTTTTTAAGTGTTTCAATAGATGGTGTTGTTTTGTTGGTTTCGTACATCGTGTAAGCTTCTCTTGTTATTCCTAATTGTTCTGCTATTTCTTTTTGTGTAAGTTTTGCTTTCAATCTTTCTTCTTTTAATCGTTCAGATAGTATTTGCATTTTTCCTTTACCTCCTTTGATTTTATCATTATATAGGAAATTAAAGGAAATGTGTGATAAATCCGTGAATAAGTAAGCGTTACTTACCTAAATGTAAATATAGCTTACTTTTGAAGGTTTACAAAAATGTAATTAACTTTTACTATGTAAGTACAAATTACATTTGAGAAAGGATGTTATCACAATGAAATGCACACTCGTAGGAAACTTTATGGAAGAAAGAGTAGGCCAGCGCAAAGATGGGACTACATACGTTCAAGCTATGATCTATTCGGATGGTGAGACAATCGCGGTCAACGACCTCCCCACAAGCTGTTTTAAGAAGTTTCAGGAAGTCAGTATCCCGGTGCAGGTTCGCTCCACGCAGTATGGCCTATATGTCAAGGCGATCACGGAAAACTCCGTTTCGTAATATGAAGAAAGGATGATGTTTCATGAACAAGCTGAAAAGATGGGTCAGCACCAAATCGGGCAAGCGGGTGCTTGCAATCATCGGGACAATGCTGGTTATGTGCAGTATGGCAGTTCCAGCGTTTGCGCTTGAAGAAGGTGCGGCAGGTTTTGACGGTGCGGCGGCGATTGCTGGGGCAAGGGATATTTTTGGTCAAGCAACTTCAACACTTTCGATTGCAAATATCGTTGCTATCATCGGTATTTGTATCGGTGCAGCGGTTGGCCTTTACCTGCTCTGGTGGGGCCTTCGTAAGGTTCTTAAAGTCATTAAGGCTGCGTTCTCCAAGGGCAAGGTTACTGTTTAAGGTTCCCTCAAAGGGGGTCGGGTTTGCTCCCGGCCCCTTTTCTTATTCTGATAATTTTTAAAGTGTACTTTCAAAGGAGGTTTTGTTTTGTATAGAGAAGGTCTGCATGATTCCTGCAATGTCAAAAACGTTGTAGGGCTGCTGAAATACAAGATTGAGTTTCGGAAGGAACACCCGTTTTATTTTGATCCGATCGGCACCGCGATTTTTTGTGGGGCACAGGGAAGTGGAAAAACTTTGAGTGGCGTTAATTATGTGTATAACGTGCTTAAAGATTACCCCTATGCGGTTTTGGTGACAAACGTAGAAATGCGGGATTATCCCTTTAATGCCGGTTATGCCCTGCGTGAGGATGGCACTCCGTATTTATATGACCTCGAATCAGGCGAAACGATCACGAGTGAACATATTCTCGCCGGGGTGTATAAACGTGTTTGCGTCGAGTATGATGGCTTGGATACTCTTAAGTACGTTGAAAATGGCGAATATGGTGTGCTCTATTTCATCGATGAACTTCATTTGGAGTTAAATTCGCTTGAATCAAAAAACATTGACATTGATGTCATGGTGGAAATATCCCAGCAACGGAAGCAGCGAAAACATATCGTTGGAACAAGTCAGGTGTATATGAGACTGGCAAAGCCGCTCCGGGAGCAGATTTTCAATGTGGTTCTCTGTAAGAATTATTTTCGTGCGATACAGTTCAACAAGCTGATAGATGGTGAACAAAGTGTTGAGAGGGACGGAAAACTGGACGCCAAAGTTATTGGCATATATATATGGCTGCACAGCCCTGCTATGTATGATCGTTACGACACTTATGCAAAGATGAAACGGTATCGGAAGGAATGGCAAGGGCACAAGCGTGATACCCCACAATATCAACAATCAATTTTAATTCAGGAGATGAAGAAAAAATGAGTGACCCTATTTTAGAAATCATTGTTATGTTCATGGGGCGTTCTTTGTTGTATGCGTCTTTCATCGGCATTATTACCCGCTGCGGGAATATTCTTGTTCGAGCATTTAGCGGAAGGGAGAATTTTTTCTAATGTTTTCTACTGCTCAGAATGATTATTTGAAATCCCTTGTCCCGGTCATGCGTCAACAGGGATACCGCTACTATATTGCTTATAGCGATAACGACCGGGACAACAACTACAATCCTGACCTTTATGTGATTTTTGCGAAAGATAAGATTACGGCAAACAGCCTGTATAGTTACAGTGTCCCGGCTGGCTCTGTGCGATACAGTATCATCACGAGTAACACTAGTTATAATAACACGGCTTATCGGGTTATTACGGCCTCTGTAGGGGCTTCTACGGTCTCTGTAGATCGTTATGAACATATTTACAGCAATGCGGCTCCGGTAACGGATACAGTGCAGCTACAGCCGGATATTTTATACACAGGGGAGGTTTATGTTCGTGAAACGGTTTCGGCGGTTGGTATCGTCCTTGTTATTGGCCTGTTTGTTAGTTGGTTCTGGAAGTTCTTTAGTCGCTAATGCGGCTACAAATTACTGGCCTAGCCTTAGTAATTGGAATTTGGGTAGTGATAATATTTCGCTCATATCGGGCGGCACTGCATTTGATTTAGCGGGTAGTAATCCTAGTAATAAAGGGGTTGCTATGGGTTCTGTTAGTTTGCCCGCTGGTAAAAGTTATCGATTAACGGGCAAGTTTAGCTTTGTGCGCCGTGGCACCACCGCCAGTGCTATTTTTTCTTTTCTTCCTGCAAATGGTGATGAAATTATTATTTGGCAGGGTGCAGTAGGTGTTACAGATATCAATATTGATAAAGTTATTAATCTTCGATCTGATCAAGTTGGCGGCGCTTTTTTCGTTTATATCGAAACGGGCGGCGTTGTTACTTTATCCAATTTTCAGCTTGTTGACAATTCGACTGATACCGGCATTCTCAACAGCATCAAGGAAGGCTTCTCTAAGCTGTGGGAATGGCTTCAAAATATATGGAACACGATTAAAGAAATCCCCACAAAAATAGGCCAATTCATCACGAATTTAGGTGACCGAATATCAACCTTCTTTTCCAACTTAACAAATTCGATCAAAGGCTTTTTCAATGACCTTTGGGATAAAATCTGGAACGGGGACGGCAGTGTCCCGCCCTTTGATAATAACAACAAGTTTGCACAGGTGATCGAAAAGTTAAACGAATGGACGGCAAAAATCAAGGAATTTTCCGGCTCTGTCGATTCTAGTGCCGATACAGTGACCGGATATCTGCAATCCGGTACAAGCTTTTTGAATAGCGCCATGGGTGCGTTTCCCGCCGCCTTGACTGCTGTTCTTGGCTTTGCCTTGGTGTTCATTGTCGTGCGAAAGGTGGTGGGACGATGAAACCAATTATTGATTGGATAACGGGCTTTTTCGGCTTCATCGTTGATATGTTCGCCGCCCTGTTTGATCTCCTGTATGAGCTTGTGATGGTTTTGGTTGCCGCTGTTGTTTTTGTAGGTCGGGTAGTTGCGGCTATGCCTCTTATGTTTACCATCCCTGTGGGGGTTCTGATTGTTGTTTGTGTCTTGTATAAAATTCTCGGAAGGGAGAATCAATCATAGATACTTTTGTTACTGCCTTGCAGGGGGCTTTTGATATCCTGACGGGAAACAGTATCGCGGGAATGCCGCTTTTTATGTGGTTCCTGCTTCCGCTGGTCTTTGCATTGGTTATTAACTTTATCAAGGGAAAGAAGGAATGATTTTGTGGAAGAAAGCCGTTGTTTGCCTTGCATTTCTTGTTGTCCTTTCATCGTCCGTTTTCGCTGTAGAATACTCTACCGAATATCCCAGCTACGTTCCTATCTCGGGAGGTGCATACATTGAGGTTCAGTCTACCCTTGGGCGTGGGTCGCTTGTCTTTCCGAATCAGTATCAAAACAATACTTTTGGTTTTAGCGGCTCTGGCCTTAATCTTTGTAACATTACTTATTCTACAGTCAGTGGGTATTTCTATCCCGCCTCTGGAAGCCCTGTTCAGGTCCGTTTCCAGCGTTATTCCACGCTAGAATATTACTATGAATCAACTGGAAGCTGGGGGAATGAATGGAGGCCTGTAACCACCAGCGCGATTTATAATACCAATGTCCGCTTCATCGACAATACGACGCTCACGCGGGCGCAGGAAGGCCCCATTTTTGATGATGGACAGCGCACGATGATACCTTTGGTTATTGTGTTGCTGTTGGTTGCTGTTATCGGCATTTGCCTTGGATTCAGGAGGAAATAAAAGAATGACTGATTTGCTTGAACTGATTCGCTCCTTGCTGGGTACTGTCCCGGTAGGTTACGAATTTTTAGAATACATTGTGCTCTTTTTTCTGTTGCTCTTTGGCCTGTTTATCATTTTCGGTATCCTGCAAGCCTTCTTTGGTTTGTTTCGGCGTTAGGAGGTGATTAGATATGCTTTTAGCTGTTGACGGTGCTTCCGGCATGGTTTCTGAGTTTACCAGTATTTTTACTAGCGTCTTTTCTATGATTACCGGCAATTGGGCGCTTTCGCTTTTTGTTATCGTGCCTTTGGGGTGCGCAATTGTCGGCGCTGTGATTTCACTCATTAATAGGCGGTGATTTGATGGGTGACGTTCTTTCCACGTTCTCAACATACTTTTCGCAAACCTTTGGTGCAATTTTGTATTTTATCCCGTTTGCCGTTTTAGTTGCCGTTTCTATTGGCTGTTGGCTTTTAACTAAAATCATAGACGTTTTCAGGAGGTGATTCCGTGCCGACTTTTTCGGCGGAGGCCTTGCAAGGGTTTAAGGACGCGCTTTCCGCAACTGCTTCCGGCTTCTTTGGTCTCTTTAAGAGACTGCTTGATTTTATCCTTTCCTCTCCCGTCCTTTTTTTCGCGGTGGCAATTCCCATTGCCGGTCTTGTTTTTTGGCTGATCTTCTGCTTAGTTCGCAACTTGGGCGAACGTGACCTTGAAACGTCTATGGGTGCTCGTCTCTATTCTAAGGAGCTTGACGGTGCTTTTACCAATGGTGCGTTGATCACGCGCAACGCCTTTCGTAAGGCGAAAAAAATGCACGATAAGAAAAACAAAAAGTCTATGCAAGCTTCTAATCAGCCTAAAAGGGGCTATAGCAATTCCTATGCAGCCTATGCGGCCTATGCTGCACGCTCTGGTAAGCATCATTGAAAGGAGGTGAAATTATATGGGTGATATGTCCAGTATCATATCCGGCGTTGGTACTGCGTCTACATGGTTTTTCGGTTTGTTCAAGGACATGATTGACATGATTGTAGCGAACAATTTGCTATTGTGGTCTGTCCTGCTCGCCATCGTCTGTGGTTCTGTTGGTCTTGGGATTAAGGTTATTCGCAAGTTCGGTCTCAAGGGCAGACGCTGACAGCAGGCCGCTTAGCGGCGCGCTTTGCGCGCGCTGCGGCCTGCTGCTGAAGATAATGTAAAGGAGGTGTTAGTTTATGGAAGAGCCCGCCGCTGTAACTGTAGCTAGTGTATTTTCGGGTATGCAGGAGGTTTTTGATCTGCTGTTGACCATGTTTGCCAACGTGATTAATACGATCACGGGCAACCCGCTTCTTTATGTTCCTGTGCTGCTCGCAATCCTTGGTACGCTCGTGATGTTTGCCATTGGGGTTGTTCGCCGCCTTGGCATCAAGGGTGTTTCTAGTTCTGGCCGTCGTCGTGCATAACATAGCTTTGAAAGGGGGTAAAGGGCAGGTTGTGATCTCGCATCCTGCCCTTATTTTATGACGATCATTTCAAGCCTTTTTTCCGTTTTTACATCTTCCTTCAATCTAGCTTTGGGATGCACTTTCATGGTTTATCTGATCGGCGCTTTGTTTATCGCTGGCCTTCTCGTGAGCATCCTCAAATACTTTTTTTATGGGGGGTATTAAATGTCAATCCTCGATGGTTTAATTAACCGCCGTCTGAAACAACACAGCCTTACACCGACCTGTACAATGATCGTAGGGGATAGAGGGACAGGAAAGTCAACCCTGCTTGCTATGGTCGCTAAATGCGCCTTGCAGTCCGGTCTAAAGGTCTTTACACAGTATCCCTACAAGGATTGCTATGTCATTCCCATGGTTCCTAAGATGATTGACGGTGTTGAGAAATATGATATTGATAAGTCCTGGCTCTACAATCATGATCTATCTGATTCTGTCGTTCTTCTTGATGAGTGCCGCACTGTATATCCCGCCCGCAGTTGGAACAAATGGACGCAATCCGATGACGAATTCTTTAACTTCCTCCGCAAAAACCGATGTTATGTCTTTCTCGCTACTCAAGTCTATGATGCTGTAGATCTCAACGTAAAAAGAGCCTGTGATGAAACATGGTACTTAACAAAAGGCTGGTTTTTTACGAATATCGAAGCTTCCCACACCACAGTAGCAAAAGTAGCAGACAAAAATACCGAAGTTTTGGGCCGTCTCTTTAAAGCTGGCATGATGAAAGTCGAATGGCAAATTTGCGAAGTCCCAGTCGGTAACTACAAATTTTATCGCAAGCCCTACTACAACGATTTTGACACTAATTTTACCTTTGACAGCAAGCCGGAGCCCGAGCTCGTCCCGTGGAATGACAGCTACAACGGTTTCGGCAAAAAATAGCCCCTTCCCCGTGGGGAAGGGGTTGGGGATGGGGGTCACTCCCCGCCGCTCCCGGCCATATCCTTTTTAATTAGCCCGTTAATGTAGCCGTTCAGGCTCTGGCCTGTTTCCTTCGCTCTGGCTTCAATTTTGGCCTTTTCTCCGGTTTTTACGCGCAATCTAATATCTTCATAAGCCTTTTTTACATACTTCGCGTTGGCCCTTTTTTGTGCCTCTGTGAGTGCCATCTGGATCGCCTCCTTTGTCTGATATTGTACTCTAATCAACACACTGGTTACAATATACATGTTGCACAATATATTGGTACCATGTTTGTGCATGTTTGATTCTTATTCGCAATAATATATTGGTACCATTGTAGTATAATATACTCGTAAGGTAGGGGAGGAAAGAAAGCCCCTTAAATTTAAAGGAGGTGAAACCATGGAAATGGACAAGCTTGTCCTGTCTTTGACTGCTCTTGATCATCTGATCTCTGAGTGTAAAGAGGCTCTTAGGCAAGGCAACCAGCCCGATCACGTTGCCTATTATCTGCTCGGCTGCCTTGGCATCCTGCAAGATGATCTCGCGTTTGTGATGCGGACAAAAAGAGAGCTCCCGCCCACCGTCGAAAAGTAGCGGAAGCCCTTGAGTAACCCAATGGAGGCGTAAACCTCACTGCGCCTCTATTATACCAAAATCAAAATTGAAAATCAATGGAGGAGGAAAGAAAAAGATGGTAACCTATCCCACGCGATATAGAGCTTGTAAGGAAAAAAAATATGGTGAAGTAGTTGTCAAGGTTGAGGGCGGTTATGCTGTCATGGATGCTGTAGAATACAGGATTTGGAGGAAACAAAAATGAAACAGTTTGAGTATGAGTATAGAGTTGTTCGCCCCGGTTGCAATTATCCCACTTATACGGAATTTTTTGAACAGGATGTGTACATGTGCTCTTATGCTGAGCCCTTGTCATATTATGCTGACCACTTTGTTTATAACGGTGAGGACCCGCTCAATAATCAGTGTTTAACCTTGGTTGGCTGGGGCGTACATTGTGCCCGCCCTGCTCTTATCCTTGTTCTTTGGGATGATCAAGCGCAGCGTACGTACTTAATGGGAATTGAGGGCGTTGTTGAGATTGAGTATCTTTCCCGGGGCCGCTAGGCCCC
>ENA-OPEV01001064-OPEV01001064.1-human-gut-metagenome-genome-assembly--contig:-NODE-1064-length-16270-cov-2.695837_pt1 | contig 16270 bp, 15 predicted proteins | sample MGYA00241637_ERZ501537 | MGnify/ENA primary metagenome ERZ501537 (study PRJEB25962, sample SAMEA1972159) | human gut metagenome | biome: human gut; feature: human-associated habitat; material: faeces...
ATGGTGATGGATGTAAGTCGTGATAAAAGAGTGACCGCCATGAATCGGGAAGAGGGAATGTTTGAGATTCAAGCCAAGGCAATTATTTTTGCAATGGGATGCAGAGAACGATCCAGAGGGGCATTAAATATTCCGGGATATCGTCCGGCAGGCATTTATACAGCAGGAACGGCACAGCGTCTGGTAAACATCGAAGGCTTTATGCCGGGACGTGAAGTCGTCATTTTAGGTTCCGGTGATATCGGACTGATCATGGCAAGGCGAATGACACTTGAGGGTGCAAAGGTTAAGGTCGTGGCAGAATTAATGCCATATTCCGGCGGTCTGAAACGTAATATTGTGCAGTGTCTGGATGATTATGGAATCCCGTTAAAGTTAAGCCACACGGTTGTGGACATTAAGGGAAAAGAGCGTGTAGAAGGAATCACGTTAGCTGAGGTTGACAGTAAAGGAAAACCGATTCCGGGGACCGAAGAAGAATATAGCTGCGATACGCTGTTGCTTTCTGTTGGACTAATCCCGGAAAATGAGATTTCCAAAGGCATGGGTGTCGACATGAACCCGGTTACATCAGGACCAAAAGTAAATGAGAGTCTTGAAACGAATATTCCAGGTGTGTTTGCCTGCGGAAATGTACTGCATGTACATGATCTTGTGGATTTTGTATCTGAAGAGGCAAAGACAGCCGGAAAAAATGCAGCAGTTTATGTAAAAGCAAATGGCGTGGAAGCGGCAAGAGATAACGATATTATTTTAAATCCGGTCGAGGGAGTCAGATACACAGTTCCAGGAACTATCAATGCTGCCAGTATGGATGAGCAGCTTACGGTTCGTTTCCGCGTGGGTGGTGTATACAAGAATTGCTATGTCAGTGCTTATTTTGGTGATGAGAGAGTCATCCACAGAAAACGTCCGGTCGTGGCACCGGGAGAAATGGAAGAGATTAAACTGACAAAAGAGCAGCTTTTGCAGTACCCGGATTTAAAGACGATCACAGTGAAAATCGAGCGGGAATAAAATGCTTACGCGCAAACTTGAGATGCAAATGAAAACGTTGTTTTCATTGAAAAGCAGCGCAAAAATGGAGGTATATCATGGAAGAGAAAAATTTAATCTGTATCGGCTGTCCGATGGGCTGCCCGCTGACTGTAAAAATGGAACATGGGGAAGTCGTAAGCGTTACGGGAAATACCTGTAAGCGCGGTGATATCTATGCGAGAAAAGAAGTAACAAATCCGACCAGGATCGTGACCTCCACCGTAAGAGTCACCGGAGGAAGCGAAGCGATGGTTTCTGTAAAGACGAAAGAAGATATTCCGAAAGGAAAAATATTTGACTGTGTCAAAGCATTGAAAAGTGTTGAGGTTGCTGCCCCGGTGCACATCGGGGATGTGCTTGTGAAAAATGTTGCAGGGACAGGCGTGGATGTGATCGCAACGAAAAATGTGGAGTAAGTTATAGATTACATGCGGTGTGAATAAATTTTAAACATCCGGGGCAAAACAGATATCTTTGAGTATCCGTTTCGCCCCGGATGTTTTTGCAATCATTTTATGGTCAGCTTTTTATTTGCTATAAAATACTGATGTAGGATTGGATACATAAACGGTTGTGGAACAATTTTTCTTTCCGACTTTGCAGACCGGCTTGACACTGATGTAATACATGGTATTTTTTTTCAACTTTTTCTTTTTAAATTTTTTCAGGGTGTAGCTGGTGTTTTTACTTTTAACGGTGTCTACTTTCGTAAAAGTTTTCGTATCGTAGCTTGTGGAAACGTATATTTCATATGCGGAAGCACCGGAAACTTTTGACCAGTTGATCTTTATTCCTGAGCCGGACTGTTTTGCAGTAATCTTTTTAGGCGAGGTGCCAAAAGTAATGACGGTACTCCATGGACTGTAAACTTTTTGCTTAGTGCCTGCAAGTGTGACATAGGAACGGACTCTTGCTGAATAAAAAGTGCCTGCTTTGATTTTTTTTGAATTGGTATATGTTCCAAGGTAACTGTAAAATTTTGTTTCGTTTACAATCGGTTTTTTAAATTTTTTGGAATCAGAAACTTTTGTTATCTGCAACTGAAATGCTTTAGCACCACTAATGCCTTTCCATTCAAAGCTGGCATCTCCGGGATAAGCAGTTGTCACTTTAAAATCACGTATTTTCTTTGGAAGTGTTGTGGCGTAGGTTTCTGTGTAAGTATTAGAAACAGCCGTAAAGTCAGAATTGCTGTTTAAGGCATAAACGCAGATTGCATAAGAGCCATCTTCTTTTAAGTTTTTAATCGTACAGGAATTTGTACTTGTGGTAAGTTCCTTGGAAAGATCGGAAAGACCACTTGGATAATATACAACTTTATATCCGGATGCACCGGAAACGGCTGCCCATTTAAAGGACAGGGATGCAGCGGTTGCTTTGGTTCCTGTAATTTTTGATGTTTTATCGCTGATCCGTGCAACAACTTTTAAGGTGTCAGACCAGTTTCCAATATCACAGAGATTTTTATCGTCCATATAGGCATAGTCGTAAGGAGCTGTGTAGGCGCAGACACGCGCATAAAAAACAGATTTGCCGGACGGAGCATGTATTTTCGCAGTCGGTTCGTAATAGGAACCTTCATCCTTCCAGGTGATTTTGTCCTCGCTTATTTCAAGACGATAATAGATGGTCTGGTCACCTGACGAAACCGCATCCCAGGTAAGGGTAATATCTGGATTTTCGTAGGGCTCAATATCTGTTTCTTTTAAATTTGTGACAGTTGCAGTCTTTGCTTCGACATTTACATTTGCCAAAATAAGCAGAATAAATGAAAAAGTAAAAGCCAGTGCAAACTTCAATAAGGTTGTTACATAAGATTTTGTTTTCATAAACTCTCCATTTCTGCGTATGCTGCGCAAATACTCCTGTCAGACAGACAGGAACTAAACTGTTTTTAGTGTAGCATATTTTGATGATGAAAGGAATGGAGAAAAATATATTAATTTGCAGTGATCGCTTCTCGAATGGCAAGCAAAAAAAGTAGAGTGGATCAGCCGCTTGACTTTTTACACATTCCATGCTAGATTGAAAATAATCGTAAGAAATAAAACACCATGAAAAAGAGAGTACATCTGTTGGAACTTTACAGAGAAGTTTCTATATTTCCGGAAAAGGTGTTGTGAGTCAGGTATTTTAATAAGAAAACCTGTATCACAGAAACTGAAATACCGAATCGGAATAAGGCTGAGAGGAAACGGGCGGATATAGATGGAAGATGGCTTTGGAGTGGCAGGACTGAACTGTTTAAAATTGACAGATAAGTCCCGACAGGTCCGCCTGTTACAGCGGGAGATATTACAGCAGATGAGCATCGGTACAGTATGTATCCGGGCAGTCCGTGAGATATCGAAATGAGGCTGGCATTTTGTGCCGGTAAATGGGAGTGGTACCACGGGATAACATCTCGTCTTCTTTTTAGAGGACGGGATTTTTTTTATTTATAAGATGAAATAACCCACAGTATCAACAAGCAAATCATTAAGAAAGAAGGAAATACACATGAGCAGCAAAGGAAAATTTTATATGACAACAGCGATTGCCTACACATCCGGCAAGCCGCACATTGGAAATACCTACGAGATCGTACTTGCAGATGCGATCGCAAGATTCCGCCGTCAGGAAGGTTATGATGTTTACTTCCAGACCGGAACGGACGAACATGGTCAGAAGATCCAGGAGAAGGCCGAGAAGGCCGGGATCACTCCGAAAGAGTATGTGGACAATGTAGCCGGAGAGGTAAAACGCATCTGGGATCTGATGAACACTTCCTATGATAATTTTGTCCGTACAACCGATGAAGACCATGAGAAACAGGTAAAAAAGATCTTCAAAAAATTATACGATAAAGGTGACATCTACAAAGGTTCCTACGAGGGACTTTACTGTACACCGTGTGAATCTTTCTGGACAGAGTCACAGCTTGTGGATGGAAAATGCCCGGACTGCGGACGTGAGGTCCAGCCGGCAAAAGAGGAGGCATATTTCTTTAAAATGAGCAAATATGCTGACAAACTCATCAACTACATCAATGAGCATCCGGAATTTATCCAGCCGGTTTCCAGAAAAAATGAGATGATGAACAACTTCTTACTTCCGGGATTACAGGATCTGTGCGTTTCCAGAACATCATTTTCCTGGGGCATTCCGGTAGATTTCGATCCGAAACATGTCGTTTATGTGTGGCTGGACGCTCTGACCAACTATATCACCAAGATTGGATACGATGCAGACGGCAATTCCAGTGATCTGTTCAACAAGAACTGGCCTGCAGACTTACATCTGATCGGAAAAGACATCATCCGTTTCCATACGATCTACTGGCCGATCTTTTTGATGGCACTGGATCTGCCGCAAAACAGGTGTTTGGTCATCCGTGGCTTTTACAGGGCGGCGAGAAGATGAGCAAGTCTAAAGGAAACGTGATCTACGCAGATGATATGGCTGATTTATTCGGCGTGGATGCAACACGTTACTTTGTATTACACGAGATGCCGTTTGAAAATGACGGAATCATTACCTGGGATCTTGTCATCGAGCGTTACAACTCTGACCTTGCTAATATCCTTGGAAACCTTGTAAACCGTACCATTTCCATGAGCAATAAATATTTTGACGGTGTGGTAAAGAGCACAGGTGTGACAGAGGAAGTTGATGCAGACTTAAAGGCAGTTGTGACATCTGCGAGAGATAAAGTTGCAGAGAAGATGAAAAATCTGCGTGTTGCAGATGCAATCACAGAGGTATTTAACTTATTCCGCCGCTGCAACAAATACATTGATGAGACTGCACCGTGGGTACTTGCAAAGGACGAGGCAGCAAAAGACCGGCTGGCAGAAGTACTTTATAATCTGGTAGAGTCCATCACGATCGGAGCATGTCTGTTAAAGAGCTTCTTACCGGAGACAGCAGACCGTATCTTAGCGCAGCTGAATGCAGGTATGCGTGAATATGATGATCTGGACAAATTCGGACTTTATGAGAATGGAAATAAAGTGACAGACAAACCGGAGATCCTTTTTGCACGTCTGGATGCAAAAGAGATCATGCCAAAGATCGATGCGATCCGTGAAGCACAGAAAGCAGAGTTTGAGGCAGAGCAGAAGGCACTTGGCGAGTTGCCGGAGACTACAGAGGAATCAGGCGAAGCAATCGATATCGAGGCAAAACCGGAGATCGAATATGATGATTTTATGAAAATGCAGTTCCAGGTCGGAGAGATCATTTCCTGTGAAGCAGTGCCGAAGTCAAAGAAATTATTATGTTCCCAGGTAAAAATCGGAAGTCAGGTAAAACAGATCGTTTCCGGTATCCGCAAATACTACACACCGGAAGAGATGGTCGGCAAAAAAGTAATGGTACTTGTGAACTTAAAACCTGCAAAACTTGCCGGAGTTTTATCTGAGGGAATGCTCTTATGTGCAGAAGATGCAGAGGGTAATCTTGCACTGATGACACCGGAAAAAGCAATGCCGAGCGGAGCTGAGATCTGCTAGTACATCGGGGAACAAAAGAGTGAAAGAAAAAATACAAAAGGTATTCAGGCAAAATATTCCATTTGTGGTGGTGTTTGTGGCGGCACTCATCTGGCATCTGGTCATTAAAATTTCTGCGGGGGATGATGTTGTCTATTTTCAGACTCTGATGGATGGAAGAAGTATCTGGGAAATCTTAGCACACCGCTATGCGACATGGTCTTCAAGAATGGCAATCGAATTTGTACTTATCCCGTTGGTACAGGTTCCATGGCTGTGGAAGATACTGGATATTATTGTTTTTACATTGATTCCTGTATTATTATACCGCTTATTATTCTTGAATCCGGAAAAATATCTGGATATGGAATGTAACATAAATAAAACGGCAGGTAAATGGCTTGTCTGTGCATTTATGCTGCTTTATCCATTTTCTGATATGGTGTCAGCAGGCTGGATCGCGACAACGGTCAATTATCTGTGGCCGCTTCTTGGGTTATTATACATTGCCCTGCTTTTACAGAAACTGGCACAAAATAAGTTTCTGCACTGGTATGAGGGCGCAGCAGGTGTGATCTGTTGTATTTTTTGCAGCAGTCAGGAACAGGTGGCAGCAATTTTACTGGTTATGCTTTTTCTTGCGTTACTTTATAACTGGCATAGAAAAAAAGCGGGGAGTCTGTGGATTTACGGATATTTTGCCGTTGATCTGATCTCACTTTTTATGATTTTGTGCTGTCCGGGAAATAGTATCCGCAGCATGCAGGAAGTCGAAGGGCGTATGCCGGAATTTGCATACTTTTCCGTTTGGGAAAAAATATATATGGGGGCTGCAAATATAGAACGCATTTTTGTTGCGCAGGTCAACAGTATTTTCCTGATCGTCTCGGCCGTGCTTGCCGTATTGGTCGGACTGAAAACAAAAAATTTGATAAAAACGCTGCTGTCATCTGTTCCGGTATTTTGTATCCTTGGATATGCACTGATCCGCACCGGGCATCCGTGGTATGAAAAAATATTTATCATACCAAAGCAGACAGCGGAATGGAATTTTAAAGATCCTGCGAACTGGTTCCCGGTGATATTTTTGATCGTGACGGTGGCAGGAATGTCCTATGCACTGTTTTGCCTGATGAAAGAAAAGCTGGAAACGTATTTCTATACGATTGCCATACTTGGTGTCGGGCTTGCATCCGGTATTGTCATGGGTTTTTCGCCGACGATCTATGCATCGGCGGACCGGCCGTATATTTACCTGTATTTTATTCTGATGGCGGTCTGTCTTTTCTGTATCAGACAGATGCGCGGGCAGATCAGAAAAGAAGTGCCGGTACTGGTCTTAAATATGTCTGCAGTAATATTGGGATTGTTTTGTATGGTTAACATTGCGGAAACGCTCTGGATGTGTCATATCATGTAAATTGAAGGTAATTATTTTGTGCAGTTTTGCCGATGTTAAAGATATATGAAGGGATTCATTTTTCATGACAGGCACGCGCAAAGCGGGTAAAAAATATTATGTGATCCCTGTCATGACGTCAGGGAGGAATATGAGTTATGGGAGTTTCGGTGAACAGTGCCGGGAGCACCACGGGGGCAGTGGCAATGGCTGGAACATTGACTATTAAAAATGCAAATAAGGATTCGCGTGCGCGTATTGAGTACGTCTGTGGAAAGAGCAAAAGCAGCGGCACAAAGAAAAAACTGAATTATAACTATAAGGAAGTTTCCAATCAGCTTTTGCGTGCAAAGAAACCGCAGGGGGCAGCAAATGCGCTGACGAAGGCAAAAAGCAGGCTTGCCACTTTGCAGCGGTATGCCGCAACGGGAGAATACGACAGCAAGGAAATATCTGCAGCAGTTGCACATGCAAGACGGATGGTAGAGTGTGCGCAGCTTAAAGTGCGTCATTTGAAACAGGAAGAGATAGAAAATAGAAAATATAAAAGCGAAAACAAGTCTGAGGTGACGCAGAAGAAAGGTGAGATCAAGCGCCGTGCAGCAAATAAAGAACGCGAGTTAAAGGAAAAAATTGCAATCGAAGAGATCCAGAACGTACAGAAAGAAAAGGCAAAAAGGATCGAGATAAGGCAGAAGCGCAACAGTCACAGACGTCAGGAGCAAAGCAAGATCAGTGAAGCGGATATGAAATACATCAAAGACCAGATGGAAAACCGCAATACGTCTGATATATCGCCGGATTCCGGTGTGATCGTGAGTCTGTCTGCCGAATCCACAAATTTACAGCTGACGGAGGCACAGATTAAGATGCAGGCGCAGCAGGATGCAGAGCTAGAGACAGATCAGACAATGAGCGGTGATACCGATACATTGTCGCAGGGCACATCCGCTGCTTATACAGGTGCTTTGGCGCAAACTGCACCTGCAGCAGGACAGAGTCCGGTAGAGAATATTAATATTTCTATTTAATAAAAAAACGATACTCAATTAAAAAATAAGACATTTTATAAAACCTTTCGTCCTTTTATGATAAAGATAAAAAGATGGGAGGTTTTTTTATGTCGAAAAAAAGAAAACTGCATCAGATAAAAATCGTTGTACCGCACAGCTCGATCCGACTGCAGTTAATAACGGGATTTTTAGTACCCATTATTTTTATTATCATAATAGGTGTTGTTTCGTATCAGAAATCTTATGAGGGACTTACCCAGAACTATGAAAAATCAGCGCTTACAGCCATAGATATGACTGCAGATGGCAGGATGATCAGCGTAAATAATCCGGTTGACAGTGGTCTGATAGATACAGCAGAAAGCAGCAGTTATGTAAAAGTGGATGGCAGACATTATTATTATATGAGTGCAGAGAGTTCCGTGACAGGTGGAAAAATTGTTGTGATGGTGCCGATTGAGTACATTACCGCAGGAACGAAAGATATCCGGGATATCACGATCGCTATGATCGTTGCGGCATGCATTGCAGCCATGCTTATTGCAACCGTGATCACGGCAGGCATTACGCGCAATATCAGAAAAAGTATCGGAAGACTTGATCGTGTGGCAAACGGAGATCTTACGGTACAGGAAAAAGAGAAACGGAAAAAAGGGTGGAGAGTTTGGAAAACTTTCCGAGGCATTATTTCATACCATTACAAGAATGAGATCCCTGATCATGACCGTAGCGGAAATGAAAAATGAAGTTCTGCAGTCCGGGGAATGTGTCATGGAGACAAGCGGCAAAGTCAATGAAATGGTAGAGAGTGCCGGATATACCATGGAGGCATTTGGAAACATGAGCAGCGTCATGGAGAGTATGATACAGGAACTGGATGAGATATCGGGAAAAGTGGATGAGATGAACGGTAGAAGACATGCAGTGTTAGATAAAATACGTGCAATCGGGGATTCTTCTGAACATACCGTAAGAACCACGGAGGAAATAAATCGCTTCCTTGGACAGCAGATGGAGGATTCAGAGGCTTTAAAATCCGAAGTCGTAAAGATGATGGACAGCATGAAACAGTTAGAAAATGCCATTGAAACTTTCCGGTTAAATTAAAAAGACAGATCTAAAATATATTGTAAAAGTATTGGAACCTGGTGTAAAAGGGTATATATTTAAAGCAGGATTTCAGTTGAAGGGATTGCACCGGTAATCGAGGCTGTATATGGTGGACAGAGTGTACCTGGCGGTGAGATCATTGGAAAAATCCCGGTACTCATGCAGGTAAATAAAGGAGAAATATAATTATGATATTTGAAACACATGCACACTATGATGATGAACGGTTTGAGGAGGACAGGGATGCGCTGATCACATCTATGCCAGGGCGTGGTGTAGGAACGATTATCAATGTCGGTGCCTCAATCGAATCTACCAAAACAACGCTTGCACTGTCGGAGAAGTATCCGTTTGTCTATGCAGCAGTCGGTGTACATCCGAGCGATATCAGTGGCCTGAATGAGGAAACATTTGCATGGCTGAAAGAGCAGACCAAAAAAGAAAAAGTAGCTGCGGTCGGAGAGATCGGGCTGGATTATTACTGGGATAAAGAACCGGAAGTACAAAAACAGCAGAGATACTGGTTTGCGGAACAGATGAAAATGGCAAGAGAAGCGTCACTTCCTGTCATCATCCATTCCAGAGATGCGGCAGCGGATACTATGGAAGTGATGAAATCAGTACATGCGGAGGAGATACCGGGAGTGATCCACTGTTATTCTTATTCGAAAGAGATGGCACAGGAATTTATAAAAATGGGATATTATATCGGTGTCGGCGGTGTTGTGACTTTTAAAAATGCGAAAAAGTTAAAGGAGACCGTACAGGAGATCCCGCTTGATCGGATCCTTCTTGAGACGGACTGTCCATATATGGCGCCGGAGCCGCACCGCGGGGAGCGAAACGATTCTTCATACATCCCGTTTGTGATTAAAAAGATCGCAGAATTAAGAGGGATCACGCCGGAGGAAGTAGAACAGGCGACGAGGGCAAATGCGGAAAGGCTGTTTCGTAATAAGGATATTATTTACAAAAAAGAATAGTTTGGTTATAATATATATAAGATAGTAAAGAGATGCTCTGTTCAATTGGAACAGGGCTTTATTTTTTTGCAAGTTCCGGTGTATCACTCCAGAAGCGCTTCGGAATGTTCTGTGCCTGAAGTTTTGGATTGATCCGTGCCTGGATCGCAATCTGGTCAAAAAAGGCCAGCCACAGTTTCTGATACGCAGACTCTTTTTCGGAGGTACGTTTTAAAAGGTCCTGATCTATGCCGGAGGCATCCACCAGCATGAAGTTCTTGCCGGCGGCATGGACTGCGGCAAGCTGCCGGTTCTCATCATATATCATAAAATTCTCCTGTGGGAGACGATCGGTGAAGTGCTCTGCTAATATCGGCAGGGCATTATTTTTTGGATGGATCGTGGAGAATAAAACACCATTTTCCAGTTCCGAAAAACGAAGAAAGCCGAGCAGGTGATGCGCTTCGTTTGCGGTAGCGCGCGACAATGTAAACAGGCGGTGGACATAAGGATTGGAGAGATCATGGATGGCGCGTGCTCCGGCGGCTGTATTCAGACCAAGTACAAGAGTGTGGTAAATAGCGTCGGCTTTGTCTAAGTCATTCTTTTTCGCGGGAACAATGGAGAGGATCGCATTTAAAATGGCATCGTAAAATTCACTGCCAAGCCTGCACTGGATGGTACGGGCGACTTTATCTGATTTTTCTGTGGAAGTTTCCACATGGATATACTCATAAAACAGTTGATAATTGTCCGGCTCATGGCAGACAAGGTGGATATCTTCGTGCGAGCAGGCATGCGGGTACATGCGGGAAGAAGTGTCAGTCGCTGTGCTGCCGGCTGGATATTTTTTATTTTGATTTACTTTAAAATCCCACGCATCATAAATGCCGGAAAAAATTCCGTTGGGAGAATCTTCGCAGATAAATGTGTACATATTAATCCCCATTCTTGCGCTGTTTTTCAATGAAAACAACGTTTTCATTTGCATCTCAAGTTTGTGCGTAAGCACAAATCCTGCATGTGAAAAATCTTATTTTTCACACTAATCTCCATTCAGCATCATCAGGAAAACAAACTGAGCTGCTGATATCCTGCCTCACGTATTTCGCGTGGAATCTGGGTACGGTCGGCAATCAGGCTGCGGCAGATATAATCCTCGTCTAATTTTGTGGGATACATCATGCGACCGGAACAGGTGATAAAGTACAGGGCACGTTTTAGTACGACACCGATCTTTTTCAGATCGGAAAAATCGAGTTTATTCATACGTCTTGCCTTTACGATGCGGGAGGCAGATTTTGCACCGATGCCGGGAACCCGCAAAAGGGTGTGATAATCGGCGCGGTTGATCTCAACCGGAAAATACTCCAGGTGACGGAGTGCCCAGTCACATTTTGGATCCAGATAGATATTGAAATCCGGGCGGTCTTTGGTCAGTAATTCATCCACTTTAAAATCATAATAGCGCAGCAGCCAGTCTGCCTGATAGAGGCGGTGCTCACGTAAAAGAGGCGGACCACCCGGCAGAACCGGCAGGTTTGAGTCGTGGTTTACATTGACAAAAGCCGAGTAAAAAACTCTCTTTAAGTCAAACTTCTGATAAAGTGTCTCAGCAACGCGCATGATTTCATAATCGTGTTCCGGAGTGGCACCAATGATCATCTGTGTGCTCTGACCGGCGGGGACAAAACGCGGTGCTTTGCGGTAAATGGCAAGTTCATCCTTATTTTCCGTAATGCGGTTCTGGATCTGGCGCATTGGTTTTAAAATAGTAGTTCTGGACTTATAGGGAGCCAGTTTCTTTAAGCTGTCGGCGGTCGGAAGTTCTAAATTGACACTCATACGGTCGGCAAGAAAACCGGCTTTTTCCACAAGGACAGGATCTGCGCCGGGAATCGCTTTGACATGGATATAGCCGTTGAAATGGTAGACATTGCGTAGCCGGTAGAGGGTCTGATAGATCAGATCCATCGTGTAATTGGGACTGATCATGATGCCGGAACTTAGGAAAAGTCCCTCAATATAGTTGCGCCGGTAAAATTCTATCGTCAGCTCACAGACTTCATCCGGGGTAAAGGAAGCCCGTTTTACATCGGAGTTACAGTTGTTCTGGCAGTAGGCGCAGTTAAAAATACATTCATTGGTAAAGAGGATCTTGAGCAGAGAAATACAGCGCCCATCCGCAGAGAATGAGTGACAGATTCCGCAGGCGAGAGAGTTCCCCATGCCGGTGCCATTGCCACGGCGGTCCACACCGCTGGAAGTACAGGCAACATCGTATTTTGCAGCGGCGGTAAGTATAGAAAGTTTTTCCATTAGGGACATATTTTGCTGGATGTTCATGTTGATCTCCATTTCTCATGGTCTTTTCATATTCTTCATAGTTACATATAAACGGGGTTGGATTATCGGTCGCATATTACTAAAAACAGAACGAGTGTTCGATAAAATCAATATAACACAAAATCAAAACACATGCAATAGAAAAACGAAAATATGTTCGATAAAATGAATAAAAAAATAGCATATAATTTTTAAAATCTACGAAAACATAACGAAACAGTATATATTTTATTGAAAATAAAGTCGAATATGGTAAAATTGAAACAACAGGAGGAATCTGGACAGAGGGGGAAATTGGTATGAAATCAATAAAAACAAAAATTATTGTAACCGTAATACTATGTTCGCTGGTATCTACATTTATCTGCGGAGCGATCAGTATTGTAAACTCAGTCAGCACTTCTTATGAAGATTCACAGCAGGAAATGCAGCTTAAGTGTGTGAGTCAGAGCGATGAACTTGATACCATGATGCAGAATGTTTCACAGTCAGTGGAAATGGTATACAGCATTGCAGTTGCCAAACTGGAACATGCAGCATCTTTCCGGACAAGCAGGGATTATGTGGATACTTATACAAAGCAGATGCTTCCTATCCTGATGCAGTCTGCACAGAACACAAAGGGAGCACTCACGGCGTATATCCGTTATAATCCTGAATTTACGGAACCAACAAGCGGACTTTTTCTAACAAGAGATAACAGTGACAGTGAGTTTGAGAGTGTGACGCCAACGGACTTTTCCATGTATGATCCGAGTGATGTGGAGCATGTCGGATGGTATTATATTCCGGTACAGAATGGAAAAGAAACCTGGATGGAACCATACTTAAATTCCAACATTGGTGTATATATGATCTCATACGTTATTCCAATCGAGGTGGACGGCGAGTCTATTGGTATCATCGGAATGGATATTGATTTCAGCGAATTTACGGATACGATCGATTCTTTAAGTATATTTGACAGTGGATATGGATTCCTTGTCAATGAATCTGGTAAGGTCATGTATCACAAAGATCTTGAGATTGGAAGTAATCTTGCGGATGCAGACAGCGGACTGCAGTCAGTAGTGGATGCGCTTGGAAATGAGCAGACGGAGGAGACTGCCGTTTCCTATACTTATCAGGGAAAAGATAAGGTCATGTATTATAAGACATTGGAAAATGGCATGAAATTTGTCCTTACGGCACCAAAAACTGAACTGCAGGAAAAATCCAGACAGCTTGCAAAACAGATATTCGGAGGAGCTGCTTTTGCAATGATACTTACCATAATTATCGGTACAGTACTCGGATTTACAATCACAAAGCCGATCACCCAGATCGACGGTATCGTAAAACAGACGGCTGAATTTGAGTTTGCGAGCAATTCGGCAAACCAGCACCTTTATAAAAGAAAAGATGAAACCGGAAGAATGGCGATATCACTTCACAACATGCGCAAGAATCTGCGTCAAATGGTAGCAAATATCCGTCATGTATACACAGATCTGAAAAATACCACAGAACAGCTTTCTGACACGACGAAGCGTGTGCGTGAAATGAGCAGCGTCAACACAGACACGACGCAGGAGCTTGCGGCTGCTATGGAAGAGACAGCGGCGACGATGGAGACGGTCAACACCACGGTCAGTGATATCAAAGAGCGTGCAACGGATATTGAGCGGTATTCAAAGGAGGGACGGGAGTCCTCTGTTGAGGTAAAGGAACGCGCAGGTCAGCTTAAGTTAAAGACGCAGGCTGCAAGCGAAAAAACGGTTCAGATGTACGAAAATGTACAGCAGAAAACAGAAGCTGCCATGGAGCAGGCAAAAGCAGTAGAAAAGATCAACCAGTTTACACAGGCAATCCTTGAAATTTCAAGTCAGACGAATCTGCTGGCATTAAATGCCTCAATCGAGGCGGCAAGAGCCGGAGAGGCAGGAAAGGGATTCGCAGTCGTTGCCGGAGAGATCGGTACGCTGGCAGCCCAGACATCCACGACGGTCGGCAGTATCAATGAAATCATTGACGAGGTAAACCAGGCTGTGGCAAATATGACAGGATGCTTAAAGGAAAGTACGGATTTCTTAGAGCAGACAGTACTAAAAGATTATGAGGACTTTATGGGGGTTGCAGACCAGTATACGAAAGATGCAACCGTATTTGATGATGATATGTCTGCCATCAGCGGACAGATCAATACACTGTTAAGTTCTATTGTTGAGATTGCAGATGCCATGCAGGGTGTCAGTTCGACGGTTTCCGAGGCGGCAGATGGTGTGACGGATATTGCACAGAAAACACTTGAGGTTTCTGGAATTGTCCAGGGAAATGAAACACTTGTGGACAATAACCGTGAGAATATTGTACGGCTGAACAGTGTTATCGAAATGTTCCACGATGAAAAATAAATCTTTGCCTTATATATGATTTTTGTATATAATGAAAGACAGGGTGTCAGAGACGGACAGACCGTGATGGCATCCTGTTTGTATATTTATGGCGATAGGTCTGCCCATGGAATGCGCAGTCTGTTTATTGTATACAATATTTTATACGCAGAAATGGAGAATAGTGTGAAACATAAGAATTTTCACACGCAGGAATGAAGAATAGAAATGGAGAATAACATGGATAACGATATTTTTTCACACTTTCCGGACAGGGAAACATTTGACAGATACTGGAATGAGAATTATGTTCCTGTTACATACGAGGATGTGGCAACGGTATTTCGCGATTTTGTAAAATCTGCAGAGGGACATATTTATCTTTCTGATTATGAGGAGAAAGGCTGTATTTCCAAGGAAGATTTCAAGGACAATCTTTCCCAGGAGGCGCAGTTTGCTTTTCAGGATGGACTGACGGAAGTATTTTATGATAAAAATCCGGAGCTTTATGAAACGGCATTTGCACTTTTTGAGGAGGCACAGATGACAGGTCAGGGAGATGCAAGTGTGGCACAGACTTTTCATGAGACATTTAACGGGTTGTATACAGAGTTTTTAGATACGCTGTTTGAGGAAATGTTAAGTAACCGGAAGGATTGAGAGGAGTTTTATGGCTACATTAGGGATTCCGCAGAATACGATTGCGGTTTTGCAGAAATATCATTTTAATTTTCAGAAAAAATTCGGGCAGAACTTTCTGATCGATCCGCATGTACTTGAGAAGATCGTCGAGGCCGCGGGAGTGACAAAGGATGATTTTGTTCTTGAGATCGGTCCGGGTATCGGTACGATGACACAGTATCTGTGTGAAAATGCCAGGGAAGTGACTGCGGTAGAGATCGATACCAATCTGATCCCGATCTTAGAGGATACATTAAGCGCTTATGACAATGTGACTGTGATCAACCAGGATATTTTAAAACTGGATATCGCAAAACTTGCGATGGAAAGAAATGGTGGAAAGCCGATCAAGGTCGTTGCAAATCTTCCTTATTATATTACCACACCGATCATCATGGGACTTTTTGAGAGCCATGTTCCGATCGACAGCATTACGGTCATGGTGCAGAAGGAAGTGGCGGCCCGTATGAAATCCGGTCCGGGTTCCAAGGACTATGGTGCATTATCTCTGGCTGTGCAGTATTATGCCGATCCGTATATCGTGGCAAATGTTCCGCCGAACTGTTTTATGCCAAGACCGAAGGTAGGCTCAGCGGTCATCCGTCTGACCTGCCATCAGGAGAAGCCGGTACAGGTGCAGGATGAGAAGCTGATGTTCAATATCATTCGTGCATCCTTCAACCAGAGAAGGAAAACACTGGCGAACGGCCTGAAGAATGCGGCAACTTTAGATTTTACAAAAGAAGAGGTCGAAGCAGCGATCGAGGCACTTGGGAAAGGCGCAAGCGTGAGAGGCGAGACACTGACACTGGAAGAATTTGCAAAGCTGAGCAATCTGTTGTGTCAGAATCGATAGAAGGAAAAATATCCGAAAGAA
>ENA-OPEV01001074-OPEV01001074.1-human-gut-metagenome-genome-assembly--contig:-NODE-1074-length-16142-cov-18.922484_pt1 | contig 16142 bp, 10 predicted proteins | sample MGYA00241637_ERZ501537 | MGnify/ENA primary metagenome ERZ501537 (study PRJEB25962, sample SAMEA1972159) | human gut metagenome | biome: human gut; feature: human-associated habitat; material: faeces...
AACTATTCATATGTATCTGACCGTGAGGTCGGGAACAAGCCCGTTGGGTGATGTTCCCGGCGGGCTTTCACAGATAAGAAAGCGAGGTTAGAGACAATGGGTTTATTTACGGACGGATTTAAGCTCTTGAAAAAGGCAAGTGAGCCTTTGTATAAGACACCGAAATCCATTCAGGAAACCATAGAGATTATGGCGGTGGCTGAAAACGGTATTTTTGAAGTAAGCAGGAATAAGTATTCCAAGTGTTACCGCTTTCAGGACATCAATTACACAACGGCAACGGAGGATGAGCAGATCGGCATTTTTGAAAGATACTGCAAATTCTTAAATTCGCTGGACTGTAATTATAAGATTACGATTAACAATAAGAACAAAAATATGGAGGATCTCCGTGATAAGGTTCTTATTACAGAAAAAAACGATGGCTTCAATAATTACCGAAGAATTTACAATGACATTATTGAGGAGAAGATTATTGAGGGCAGACAGGGGATTGAACAGGAAAGATACCTGACGATCACGATTGAGAGAAAGAACTTTGAGGAGGCAAAGGCACAGTTTGCCACACTTGAGGCAACAATACACAAGGCTTTCATTGAACTGGGGGCGGAGATTGTGCCGCTTAACGGCAATGAAAGGCTGAAAGTGCTCTATGACTATTACCATCTTGGCGATGAGGGCAGTTTTGATTTTGATATCAAAAAGGCAAAGAAGGTCGGAGCAGATTTTAAGAATGATTTATGTAATGGTATGGTGAAATATTTCCCAGACCATTTTGAGGACGAGAGTAAATACTGCAAGGCACTTTTCATTAAGAAGTATCCCAGCAGTTTATCTGACAGATTTATCAATGAGATTACTTCCCTTCCTGTCCACTCCATTACCAGTATTGATGTAGTGCCTGTGCCAAAGGATTTGACCACAAAGGTGCTTCAGAAGAAATATCTTGGTATTGAGTCGGATATTATCAAGCAGCAGAGAGTCCGTAATAAGAACAATGACTTCTCCACAGAAATCTCTTATGCAAAGAGAACGGAGAAAAAAGAGATTGAGGCAATTATGGATGATGTCCGTGAGAATGACCAGTGTCTTTTCTTTGTAGGAGTTACCATTATCCTTATGGCAGAAAGTAAGAAGGAGCTTGAGAGTGTCTGCGAAACAGTAGAAACAATCGGAAAGCGTAACAGTTGTACGATTGATACACACTACTTAAAGCAGAGGGAAGCACTCAACACGGCACTTCCGATTGGTGTAAGACAGGTGGAAACAATGCGTACCCTTCTTACCCAGTCGCTTGCGGTGCTTATGCCGTTTAATGTGCAGGAACTGAATGACAGCACAGGTAATTATTACGGTATCAACCAGATCAGTAAGAATGTAAATATCGGTAACAGAAAGAAGCTCATCAACGGAAATGGCTTTGTATTCGGAGTGCCGGGTTCCGGCAAATCATTCTTCTGTAAGATGGAAATGGGCAGCGTATTCTTGTCGGGAGATGATGAGATTATCGTCATTGATCCGATGAACGAATATTTTGATATTGCACAGACTTATGGTGGAACCGTGGTAAATATGTCCACATACACGGACAATTATGTAAATCCGCTTGAGATGGATGTGTGGAGTCTTGATCCGAATGATTCAAAGGGAATGATAAGGGAAAAAGGGGAATTTATGCTTGGTCTTTGTGAGCAGTGTATCGGGGACAGCTTAAATTCCAGACAGAAATCAATCATTGACCGCTGCGTGAGAAAGATGTATATCGACATTGCAAGGGGCAGGGAAAAGTATATTCCGGTAATGAGTGACTTCTACGATATCCTTATGGAACAGCCGGAGGACGAAGCAAAGGATATCGCATTGTCTTTGGAACTTTTTGTAAATGGTTCCCTTAATATCTTTAACCACCAGACAAATGTTGATGTAGATAACCGATTCACGGTATATGGTATCAGGGACTTAGGCACGGAGCTTAGTCCTATCACAATGCTTGTTATGATGGAGTCTATTCAAAACAGAATTGTAGAAAACGGGCAGAAGGGCAAGGCAACCTGGCTCTATATTGATGAGTTCCATGTCCTGCTTAATTCGGAGTATTCTGCAAAATATTTACAGCAGCTCTGGAAGAAGGTGAGGAAACAAGGTGGACTGTGCACGGGTATCACCCAGAACGTCGTGGACCTTTTACAGAACTACACCGCCACTACAATGCTTGCAAACTCTGAGTTTGTTGCACTCTTAAAGCAGGCGAATACAGACAGTTCCAAGATGGCAGAGGTTATCGGTGTATCAGAGGCACAGCTTCGTTTCGTAACCAATACTGCATCGGGAATGGGACTTATCAAGTGTGGTTCCGTGGTAATTCCGTTTGATAACCAGATCAGCAAGGACACTGACCTTTACAGACTGTATAACACCAATATCCACGAAAAGATTGCGGAGCAGAAGAAAAGGGAGGCAAAATTTGCTGATTAGAATTGCAATGTATCAGCCATTTGGACTAAGTTCCGGATGGCTACTTTTTTACCTTTTTTAAGGATACAGAAAGAAGGTGGGAACATTGAAGATAAAAAAAGTGGATGACAAGCCTATGGTCATTCACACTAAGAAAAAAGCTAAGATTCATATGCATGAACCGAAGAAGGCTAAAATTAAGGGCAGTAACATTTACACCGTACAGCGTGGTCCGAAAATTGCCAGTGCAAAGATAAATGATACAGGTAAAAAGAAGTCTTATCGTAAGAGTACCATTCATCAGGCAGAGAAGAAAGAAAAGGAACTTTCAAAATTTAAGAGAAATATACGGGAGTACAATACTTCTATCAAGACGAAGAATACCAATCTTCATATAGCAGGAAGAACGGGAGCATTTGCGGCTGGAGCAGTTACAGAGCAGGTGGAAGGCGGGCAGGAAGTGTCACAGGCAGCTTATCTTGCATATGAAGCAAGCCGTCCGGTTACGGGAACTGCTTCAAGGGGAGCGTCACTTTTCAGAAAAAAAGCGGCAGCCGAAGCAAAGAGGCGTATCAAGAAGGTAGAAACAGGAAAGAAGCTGGCAAAAAAGATGGGAAAGAAAGCTGCCAGTGATACGGCAAAAAAGATTGCCGGTGACACGACAAAGACAGCAGCGAAAGAAACTGCCAAGAACACTGCAAAAGAAACTGCCAAAACTACGGCAAAAGCGGCAACCACAGCGGCAGGTACAGCGGTTGCACCGGGAGCAGGTACAGCAGTCGGCATGGCGGCAGGCTATGCCACGGGGGTATCTATTGAGGCGAAGGATGTGAAAGCAGCGAACCGTAGCAGAAAGATTAAATTTTTTCTGGATAAGATGAAAGAACAGGAAAATCAGTCGGACAGTGTTGTAAAACTGGTAAAAGATCTGATTGTTAAAAAGGCAGTTCTCTGGATAAAGGCGGCAGCTCCGATTATCGGACTTGTACTTTTACTGTTGGTTCTTTTAGTGGTAATCGTTGCAGTTCCGGTTATTGCTGTGATAGCGATTCTTTATAATTCACCATTTGCCTTATTTTTACCGCCGCTGGAGTCAGGAGATACAGTGCAGACAGTTACAAGTGCTTATGTGTCTGAATTTAACCGTGATGTGAATACCAAAGTGAATGAACATACCGGATATGACTTTGGCGAACTGGTGTATGTAGATTATGAGGGAATGGATGAAAATCCAAGTAACTACTACGACATTATGGCGGTCTACATGGTCAAGTATGGTGTAGGCGATACTGCAACAATTATGAATGATATATCAAAGGGGTGGTTGCAGACAGTAGTAAATGATATGTGTTCTTATACTACAAGTAGTGGAACAAAAGATGTGGAGGAAACAGACGCAGATGGCAATGTAACAACTGTTACGAAGTCGGTATTGTATGTAAATGTTACGCTCAAATCATACAGAGATATGATTTCCGTTTATGGATTTGATTCTGATCAGGTAGAAATGCTTGAGCAGATCATGAGTCCTGAGTTTATGGGACAGCTTGGATATGCTGGAAGTGGAAGCGGTGGAGACGGTGGAAGCCCCGGAGTAAGTTCCATGACAGAGGATGAAATAAATGCAATCCTCAGTGGTATTACAGATAGCAGGCAGAAAGCAGTCTGCTCTTATGCCCTTCACAGAGTGGGTTATCCTTACAGTCAGGAACTAAGAGATAGTGGCAATTATTATGATTGCAGTTCACTTGCGTATTATTCATGGAAGGATGCAGGTGTGAATATCAGTTATGGAGGAGCAACTACAGCAGCGGCAGAAGCACAGGGACTTGATGAAGCAGGAAAGACCGTATCTTATGATGAAATGCAGCCTGGTGATCTTATCTTTTACAGTTTCACAAACAACGGAAGATATAAGAATATCAGCCATGTGGCAGTATATGTCGGCAATGGCAAGGTGGTAGAAGCCCTGAATGAAAGAGTTGGCGTAGTTTACCGTGATGTGGCAAGTGTCGGAAAGATTGTAGTAATTGGCAGACCATAGAAAATTGGCAGAGAGGGCGAAAGTCCTCTCTGGGACAGGAGGTAAGAATGGATTTAAAGGATATGATTCTTGTAATGGAGAATTATAAGGGAACAGAAAGAAATATGCTTATGACTTTGGAAGATTATAAGAAGTTCGTTGCCATTGATGATATGTCAGAGCTTGCAGATCAGATGCTGCTTCTTGGAAGAACGCTTGCGGAAGGTTTTACAGAGTATTACAGGGCAGCAAATGTTACAGTTTTTGCAAAATTCTGTAGAGATGATGTGGAACTGGGACGCTTTTTGCAAGGATATTATAATGATTCAAAGAAATTTTACTTTGATAAGGCAACAAGTTCCCCAGAGTGTATTACAAAGATGGATGAGATTGGAATGACGGATAGAGGCTGGATAGATGACTTTATCCTGCATTATGAAAAATGCGACAGGACATTTGAAAGAGGGCAGACATTTCATAATTTTAATGACCACGATTATATGGTACTTGAAGCATTATCTCCACGCAATCTTGTGGTAATGGATATGAAAAGCGGCTCTCTCACGATTGCTCTCGGAGCAACAGAGTATAAGCGATATCCGAAAGACGAGGAGCCAACAAAGGATAACACAACGATTGGGGTATCGTGGGAGCACGGGATTTATCTTGGGTCCACACTTTCGCAGACCAACTTTAAGGCATATAAAAGAGAATACGGGACACCTGAAAAGATAAAAGATGTTTATGATTACAGGGCGAAACTCAAGCAGAAGTTTTATTTTTATCAGGATTTGTCAAAGGATGATGATATTCCAAAAAATATGCAGAATGATTTCCTGCACCAGATGTATAAGGAATTTGGAACGATAGAGGAGGAATATTTTTATGACAGGCTTGAAGATGGAAAGTATGATGAAGGTTTTAAGGAAAGACAGGTAAAAGAAAAAAAGAGCCGATGAGGAAAAATGGAATTGGAGGCTGATATCGAATGGAAAAAGAATTTGATATTGAGATAAAAGAAGTTCTCTCAAGGGTAGAGACAGTAAAGGCAGAGTCACTTGACGATGCCATAAACAAGGCAATGGATATGTATTATTCAGAACAGATAGTCCTTGATGCGGAGGATATGAAGGGAGTTGATTTTTCGCCATACAGCGAAGAACAGCTCCCTTCTTCATTAAAGGAAAATGGAGGAAAGACACGATGAAAAATGAGCAGACAGCAGTTATTAAGGATATGGAATTTTTATTAAACGAACTTCATAAGGAATGGGAAAGACCGGGAGAGGTAAAATCGTCTGTCAGTATTCCATATGAGAAAGTTGAGGAAATCAGCAGAAAGCTGAATGTGATTGTCTATGAGACACAGCAGTCGGCTGACAGCGACGGACTTGCCTTTAAGCAGAGCATAGCCAAGTCAAAGCAGTGTTATGTGCTTCTCAGGATTATGCGAAAGATTGTAAAAGGAAAGGGCAAATGTGATAGACAGGTGGTTGATGCAGAATTTGTGATTGAGCTTGACGGGGAGGAGTCAAAGCTCTTTAAGGAAATGTTTGCAGAATTACTGAAGTAAAAGGAGGGTGACACATGAGTGTTGATATGAAGGTCAAAGCGATATATGATTCAGAAATCAGCAACATCACCCGTTCTGAAAAGAACTGGAAAGATGTATTAAAGGTTGCAGGTCAGTTATATCGCTATGAATTTGATAATATCGTTATGGTAACAGCTCAGAGATCACCGGAGAAAAGTACCCTTATGGCAGATTATGACACTTGGAAGAAAGTGGGAAGATATGTAAAGCGTGGAGCAAAGGGCTGTGCTATCTTCCCCTCAAGGGCACTTAATCCCCGTATGAGATATATTTTCGATATCAGTGATACAGGCGGAAAGAATGTGAAGCTGACATGGGATCTGGAGGGGGAAAACCTGAAAAGTTATGCAGACTTTCTGGTATCGGAAGGACAGATGGAGCGGTATAAAAGCGATGACAGGGAATCACTAAAAAATACGCTAAAACAGTTTACAGGAACAAATGTTTGGGATATAATAAAAGAGGAGTTCGGAGATAGAATGTCCGAACTTATGCAGCTATCAGGTAGTGTGATAAAGGAATTCAACGAAAAACGCAAGGGCTTACAGCAGGATAGCGATATGGAGCAGTTAGTATATTCCAGTGTTATGTATGCTGTAGGGACGAGATGTGGATTTGACTTATCTGTGCAAGAACAGGATTTCAGTCAGATTGTAAACATCAAAGATGAGGAGATAGTTTACCGTCTTGGTTCCCTTGTATGCGATGTCTCCTGTAGTGTTCTTAGAGAATTTAGTAGGAATTTACAAACGATTGAGAGCGAAAGGAGAATATCATATGTTAGAAGCAATGACTTACAAGGAAGTGGACGGACTGCTGTATCCGGAGCTGACAATGCCGGACGAGACAGAGGATTTAACGAAGCTGGGCAGATACGGGAGAATGGCAATGAAGTATCTTCTGGAGAACGAACCGGCAAGGTACAAGACACTGATGAGATTCGGGAAGATGTACGAGAAGATGTCGGCAGTAGAGGAGGAAGCAAACCAGCTTTACGACCAGTTGGAGGAACAGTATCTAATGAAGCACAAGCCACAGAATCCATCATCGACAATGGAGATGTGGAAGATAAGAGAGCAGGCGAAGATGCAGGCAGAGGAAGTAGTGCTCCACCAGATCGTGATGAAGTTTCATTAGAAATACAGGAAGAATTAAATAGAGAGCTTGATGAGATTAACTCATTGGGTGTCAGTAAGGAAGCCGAATATACACAGGCTTCCTTTTTTTTCGACCAAAACGGGCAGGCTAGTTTTGGTGTGAAGCAGTCAGAGAAAACCAGACACAATGAATTTATGCGTCAGTATGAGGAGGACAGAAAGACTGCCCTTGCAGGAAAATATAACTATCTCAATCCGAAAAAGGCAGAAAGTGTACCAAGTGAGTATGTAAAACAAATACTTATGAGAGGGACTGGCTTTGTCGGTGGAAAAGGCAGAGTGTGTGAAATTTACCGCACAGAGATAGATGCTGGAACCAGAGCAAAGCGTATCAAGGCAGAATATGGTCAGGGTGGTGCAAGCTGGCCGCTTGACGGTCTGGGCTTGCACGGGTATGACACATTTCACGGTTCGGGACTTCGTATCCAATGGAAAGATCAAGATGGAGAAGTAGAAGGATATGTTTCGTGGAAGAATGTCGAAAAGGAAATCGGTGTACTTATCCTTACCGGAGAATACCAGTCGGAGACACCTCGTATTGATGAGCTTGCAATGGACGGACTTCGTGAAGATGATGAAGTCATTGACGCAGAGTACCGTGAAGTTGATACGCAGGAGGAAAAATCAGAAATTGATGATTATGCTATTCCTGATGAGCCTGACAGTTATGCTGTAAACAGAAAGGCGGCTGAGTTACGGTATATCAAGCCGATTGATTATGCTGACCGTGTAGCTGCAATGGATGAAGATTTAAGAGATGCCATTGAGATACTTGTGTCAGAATGTAGCTGTTACACACCATTCCGTGCTTTCCTTATGGATGTGGTGCAATCGGATTTTGCATTTATGCCGAATAAGCTGGAACTGATCTGTGAGATAGCGATGGGAAATGTTCAGGGTGAGAGAAAGGCATATTGCAATAATCAGTATGGACTCACAGAATACACTTTAAGCAGTGCAGATGTGAAAGTAAGCTACAAAAACAGAAATGGAGAGAGGGCAGGGGATACCGTATCGTGGCGTGAGGTATATGAAATCTTATCCTATATGGTAAAACAGCCATTTTACTGTGGAGAGGACCAGAAGGCAATCTATCAGACCATAAAAAATAAGATTGACAGGGAAAAGATGAATCCTGTTTACCGCAAGTTCTTTGATATTGAGGACAGTGTGAGAGAAAGCCGTCTTAAAACCAGAGAACGGGCGATTGCATATGGCTTGAATACCAAGATTGACACGGATGGTCGTATAATTTCTGATGAGGATAAGAATGTATCGGCAGATATTTCGCAGAATGATACCGAACCACAGGAGGCTGCCCCTGAAACACCTGCACAGGAAGTATTACCGCCAGCGGAAGGTCTGCGTGGAAAAGAAAAAACACAAGACCAGACAAAACTCAATTTCCATTATAACCTGTGGGAAACAGAAAAGGGCGGTGTAAAGACCAGATACCAGTGGAACATTGATGCAATCTGTACACTAAAGCAGATTGAAGCAGAAAACAGACTTGCAACACAGGAGGAGCAGACGGTTTTATCAAAGTTTGTCGGCTGGGGCGGGTTGTCACAGGCATTTGATGAGAATAATGCAGGGTGGACCAGAGAATATGCAGAACTGAAAGAACTTCTTTCCGATGAGGAATACAGTGCCGCAAGAGCAACCGTAAATAATGCCTTTTATACTTCACCTGAGATTGCAATGTGTATTAACTCAGCACTTGTGCAGTTTGGCTTTAAAGGCGGCAATGTCTTGGAGCCTTCTATGGGTATCGGCAATTTCTTCGGAAGTATGCCAGCACCAATGCAGCAAAGTAAGCTGTATGGAGTGGAGCTGGACAGCATATCAGGAAGGATTGCAAAACAGCTTTACCAGAATGCCAATATCAGTATTACGGGATTTGAAAACACCACATATCCGGATAACTTTTTTGATGTTGTTATGGGAAATGTGCCATTTGGAGATTATAAGATATTCGATCCAAAGTACAACAAGTATAACTTCCGTATTCACGATTATTTTCTGGCAAAAGCACTCGATCAGGCAAGACCGGGCGGCATGGTTGCAGTGATTACCACAAAGGGAACACTGGATAAGAGCAATCCGACTATACGAAAGTATCTGGCTGAGAGGGCAGAACTTGTGGGAGCAATCCGACTTCCGAATACTGCATTTAAGGATAATGCAGGAACTGAGGTGACTGCGGACATTCTTTTTTTACAGAAAAGAGAGCGAAAAATTGATATAGAGCCTGACTGGGTACATCTTGGTGTCACAGGTGATGGCATAGCAGTCAATTCCTATTTTGCAGAGCACCCGGAGATGATGCTTGGTACAATGCAGTATGACACAAGGATGTTCGGACAGGACAGCAGATATACCGTCTGTGTGAATAATGATGAGAACTTCAATCTGTATGAAGCACTCAATAAGGCAATCTGTAACATCAGAGCACAGATGACAGATTTTGAGAGACTGGCAGATAATGAGGAACAGACAGAGGAAGTCATTCCCGCTGATCCGGATGTCAGAAATTATACTTACACATTCTTTGAAGGAAAACTTTATTACAGGGAAAATTCAGAGATGGTAAGGCAGAAAGTATCACCGACAGCAGAGGAGCGTATCAAGAGCCTTGATGAAATCAGACAGATAACAAGAGAGCTGATTGATATCCAGATGGAGGGCTGTAGTGATGAGGAGCTTGCAGACAAACAGCAGCTTTTGAATGTAAAATATGATAAATTCGTTGGAAAGTATGGAGCAATCACTTCCAAAGCAAACCGTACAGCGTTCAGGGATGACAGCGATTATCCGCTTCTTTGCAGTCTTGAAGAAGTAAATGAGGACGGGGAGGTGAAGAAGGCTGATATGTTTTATAAGCAGACGATTAAGGCAAAGTCCGTGGTGGACAGGGTAGAAACTGCGGTAGAGGCTCTTAATGTATCGGTCAATGAGTTTGGATATGTAAATATCCCTTATATGCTCTCCATTTATGAAGCAGACAGGGATACTCTCATAAAGGAACTTGATGGAATTATATTTCTTAATCCTGACCGTTACAATGAAAATAACCCGGACGCAGGCTGGGAGACAGCAGACGAATATCTGTCGGGAAATGTAAGGGATAAGCTGCGTGTTGCAAAGGCAATGGCGGCGGATACCGATAATCCGCAGGCAGAAAGATTTGCCGCCAATGCCGCAGCCCTAGAGGAAGTTCAGCCGGAATGGATTGAAGCCTCGGATATTGATGTAAAGATTGGTACAACTTGGATTGAGCCGCTTGATTATGAGCAGTTTATCTATGAGCTGCTTAATACACCAAAGAGGGCAAGGGCAATCAGAACAGAGTATTATAATTCCGGTATTCAGGTACACTTGAATAAAATGAGTATGGAATGGTTCATTGAAAATAAAAGTATGGATAAACATTCCGTGGCTGCAACGAAAACTTATGGTACAAGCAGAATGGACGCTTATTCTATTTTTGAGGATACCCTGAACTTAAAAACAGTCACTGTCAGGGACAGGATTGATGACGGTGATGGCAAGTACCATTATGAAGTCAATAAGAATGAGACAATGCTTGCAAGGGAAAAGCAGAATATGATCAAGGAGAAGTTCAAGGAATGGCTGTTTGCAGAACCGGAACGCCGACAGAAGTATGTGGAATATTATAATGAAACCTTCAATAATATCCGCCTGCGTGAGTATGACGGAAGCCATTTGCAATTTCCAGGAATGAACCCTGAGATTGAATTAAAACCGCACCAGAAAAATGCGGTGGCACGAATCCTTATGGGAGGAAATACCCTGCTTGCCCACTGCGTCGGAGCCGGAAAGTCGTTTGAAATGATGGCTGCGTGTATGGAACAGAAAAGACTCGGACTTTCCAATAAGACAATTATGGTAGTGCCAAAGCCGCTTATCGGGCAGACGGCAAGTGAATTTTTAAGGCTTTACCCGTCAGCAAACATCTTGGTTGCAACGGAGCGTGATTTTGAAAAGAGCCGAAGAAAGCAGTTTGTGTCAAGGATTGCGACAGGCGATTATGACTGCATCATTATGTCGCACTCGCAATTTGAAAAAATTCCAATTTCGGCAGAGAGAAAGGAGCGAATGCTTAATGAACAGATAAATGAGATCACCTATGCGATTGATGATATGAAGGAGCGGAACGGGGAACGCTGGACCGTAAAGCAGATGGAAAGCCAGAAGAAAAAGCTGGAGGAACAGCTTAAATCCCTGACCGATGAGAGCAGGAAAGATGACCTCATTACCTTTGAGGAGCTGGGTGTTGACTCTATTATGGTAGACGAAGCACACAATTTTAAGAACCTCGCCACATTTTCAAAGATGAATAATGTGTCGGGAATCAGCAGTAGTGGGGCTAAAAAGTCAACGGATATGCAGCTTAAATGCCAGTATTTATCAGAGATAAATGATGGCAGGGGAATTGTATTTGCAACAGGTACACCGATAAGCAACACAATGTGTGAGATGTATGTTATGCAGCTTTATTTGCAGAAATCGGCACTTGAGGAGATGGGAATTCATCATTTCGACTCGTGGGCGGCTAACTTTGGAGAAGTAACAACGGCACTGGAGCTTACGGTTGAGGGCAGTGGTTTCCGTTTCAAGAGCAGGTTCAATAAGTTTACCAATCTGCCGGAGCTTATGAACATCTTCCGTGAGGTTGCCGATGTGCAGACAGCGGATATGCTTGACCTTGATGTGCCAGCTCTGCGTGGCGGCAAGCCTATCATCGTGGAGTCGGAGCCGGACTGGTATGTGAAGCAGGTAATGGAAGAATTTGTTGTAAGGGCAGAAAGGATAAGGGGCGGGGGTGTTGATCCAAGTGTTGACAACTTCTTAAAGATTACGCACGAAGCAAGACTTCTTGGAACAGACGCAAGACTGATTGATAAGGACGCACCGAACAACCCGGACGGAAAGCTCAATAAGGTAGCGGAAAATGTCTGGAAAGAATATGTAAAAGGAAATGCTGATGGTCATATAGGCTGTCAGCTTATTTTTTCGGATATTGGAACACCGGGACCGGACAAGGACTTTACGATTTATGATTATCTGAAGGAGTCACTTATCCAATATGGTATCCCTGCGGAGGAGATAGCATTTATTCACGATGCAAAAACAGACGCACAGAGGGATGCACTCTTTAAGGAAATGAGGACAGGTAAGAAAAAAGTCCTTATCGGTTCGACAGATAAGTGCGGAACCGGAGTTAATGTACAGACACACCTTGTTGCAATGCACCATGTCGATTGCCCGTGGAAGCCTTCTTCCATTGAACAGAGGGAAGGCAGAGGTATCCGACAGGGAAATAAAAACGATGAGGTGGCAATCTACCGATATGTTACAAAACAAACCTTTGATGCATACAACTGGTCACTTGTGGAAAACAAGCAGCGTTTCATCAGTCAGGTTATGACAAGCAAGGCAGTGAGCCGAAGCTGTGAGGACATTGATGAGGCAACACTTTCTTATGCGGAGATTAAGGCGGTTGCGACAGGCAACCCTTTAATCAGGGAAAAGATGGAGGTTGACAATGATGTCCAGAGATTAAAGCTCTTAAAAGCGTCGTATGATAATCAGAGATACGGATTGCAGGATAATTTTATGATCAAATATCCAAAACTCATCAAAACTGCGACAGAAAAACTTGCCAATGTAAGGGAGGATATAAAGGCAAGGGATAAGGAATTGATTGATAACCCGGACTTTGCCATTACCATAGGCAATGCAACTTATACAGAGCGAGTGGATGGTGGAACCGTAATGCTTGAAGCAATCAGCAAATGTAAGACAGGCGAAACCACTCCAGTCGGTAAGTTCCACGGCTTTGAGCTTTTGGTGGAAAAGAATTTCCTCAGTATCAACTATATGGTGCTTCGTGGAAAGACGGAATACAAGGCAGAACTTTCCACAAGTCCGGTGGGAAGTATGGTAAAGCTGGAGAACCTGTTCAACGGACTTCATGAAAATGTTGATTTTCTGGAAAAGAAGATTGAACAGTACCAGAATGACCTTGAGGCTTCAAAGGCGGAGTATGATAAGCCGTTTGCATATAGTGCAGAACTGGAAGAAAAACTTGCAAGGCAGTATGAATTAAATGCCCAGCTTGACCTTGAGAACGCAAAGGCTATGGATGCAGATCTTGGCGGACCGGACGAAGAAAAGTCTGAGGACAGAATAGAAAATGCGGGTATTGTTGCAGAGGATAAGGGAATCTATATGCCAGACAGAAACAGGAAAAGATAGGAGTGAAACTCTATGAGCATAAGGAAAGTGGTCGCAGGACTACTGATTACAGCAGGGATTGCCATTATGGCAGTCTCTTTTTTCTGGTGTACAACCGGAGAGAGAAACACGAACCAGCTCATAAATGAATTTGAGCAGACATTGGAGGAGAAGCAGGATGAAAGGTCAGAGGTTGAGAAAGAGCAAACCACCGTTAGTAAAGAGGAGAAAGCCATTCTTAAAGAAGGCAGTATCATCGGCATTATTGAGATACCGGGAATAGATATCAGATACCCGGTAATGGAAGAAACCGGAAGTGAAATGCTGAATGCCGGGACAGGGAACAATGCGTTTTATTGTCAGGTGCAGATATAAGGAGGCGGCAGATGAATAAGAGATACCGACTGGGGGAGATAGAAGAAGCAGTATCGGAAATGGAGGAGCTGATCGACACTCAGGATGATATTGCAGAGATTGATGATGACTTTCAGATTGTCGTAAGCGGCTGGTCTGTGTATGTCGAAAGGCTGAATCTGACACTCAGACAGGGAGTTGCCTGTATCTGGGATACGGAGGCAGGATTATTTATGCCTGATTTTGATGTGACTATCGTGTATGAGGGAAACATCGAAACACAGGAATGGCTCTACTATGAGCAGGACGGAATGGTTGTTACACTTGGCAACTGGTTAAATGGCAGATTGTCTTGTGAACAGATAGAACAGCTTTGGTGTGAGCTTATCATACCAGAAAACAATGATAATTCAGAAGTATAAGAAAGAGAGGAACAGCGTATGAAGTATTCAATTAAGGTAAACGAGGTAAGAGCAAAAGATGGCAGCAATATCAAGGGTTTTGCGACCGTGGTATTTGGTGATTCATTCAAGATTACCAATATCGCAATCCTTGAAAATAAGGAAAAGGGAGAGCTTTTTGTATCAATGCCAAGATACCGTTCAAATGAGCGTGATGAGAAAAACAGCGTGATTTATAAGGATGTATGCAATCCTATCACGGCAGAGTTTCGTGAGGAACTCTATACTAATATCCTTGAGGCTTATGCAAAAATCAGGGAGCCGGAGAAAGCAGAAACACAGACACAGGGAAAAACTCAGGAAATGCCGGAGTTTTCCGTGACGGTAACACCTTATGAAAGGGAAGGCAGTAATATCAAGGGACTTGCCCGTATTTACTTTGAAAACAGCTTCATTGTAAATAATGTAAACATCCTTCAGGGCAAAGAGAAAATCTTTGTATCAATGCCTTCTTATAAAACAAAGCAGGTGGACGAGCACGGCAAACCGATTTATCAGGATGTCTGCTATCCGGTCACAAAGGATTTCAGGGAGAAGCTCTATAATGAGATTATTGCAGAATATGAGAAAGCAAAGGATAAGAGCAACGAAAAAGCAAGGGAGAATGCCGAACAGAACCACGGAAATCCCGACAGGGATAAAAAGGATACACCCTTTCGATAATTAAGGCTAAGGGGCGGCATATGCTGCCCTGTTTATAAGGAGGAAAAGCAGATGGAAGCAGAAAAGACACTTACTAATGAGGAGATCATAAGAGAACTTCTCGATTTATTAAAAAAGAATACTATGAAAGAACAGGCAAATGATGTATTTGAGATATGCACCTATGTGGATGGTCTGGAAAAAAAGATTGTGTCTATGACAGAAGAACTTACCAGTATGCAGGACCAGATCAAGAAAATGCAGGAAGATACCCTTATCAATAATGCAAAAAAAGCATTAACAGAAGCACAGGAGCGACTCAATGCCAGATGTGAGCAGATAAAGTCACAGGTATCTGAGATAAAAGTACAGGTAAAATCTACTGCCAAGAATATTGTTGATGAAACAAAGGCAAAGGGCAGGGCGGCACTTTACAGGGTGACAGAATTTGTAGGAATTAAGAAAAGACTTCTCAATGTCAGAACAGCGGTAAAAGATATGATTGTATCTACAGACAGGGATATTGCAAGGATAGCACTTCTTGCAAAGGGACTCCGTGAAGCTGGTCAGATCGTAAACAATGCGTTCCATACCTTTGCAGATAAGCCGGAGGTGGATTATTCACAGAAGGAACAGAAACACCCTTTCACAAAGGCGGTGCTTGCCCCTATGAAAGCAGTGAAAAAACTGCTTGTATCAATGGAGCTGCATCTGGATGCCTCGATTGATAAGCTGGATAATCTGGCTATGAATGTGCAGTTTGATAAGGAAAAGCGTATGGAGCAGACAAAGGATAAGGAACAGAAAGCACCGGATACAGAAAGAGAGATCATCTACTCACCGATGGTAGCTGAACCACAGGAGTACAAGTATAATGCAGATGCTTTTGCGGCAAGAAAAACATCGGAGGCAAAGCAGGAAACGGCAGGGAAGGAGCTGCCAAAAGTCAGAGAAGATAAAGCCAGATAAGTTTAGGGGCGTGGGAGTAAAATCCTGCGTCCTTTTTATTTGTCTGAAACAGTTTATGATCTGGAGGATGTTTCAAGAAATAACCAGAATGGACTAAAAACAATAGATTTATTTGCTTTGTAAAAAATACCTTGATTGAACTTTAGGGTTGATTTATGGGTGATTCAAGGGGACCTCAATAGTTTTTTGAAATTCCCGTGTGAGGGGGAAAGTTGATTACAAACAGAA
>ENA-OPEV01001100-OPEV01001100.1-human-gut-metagenome-genome-assembly--contig:-NODE-1100-length-15930-cov-3.301732_pt1 | contig 15930 bp, 14 predicted proteins | sample MGYA00241637_ERZ501537 | MGnify/ENA primary metagenome ERZ501537 (study PRJEB25962, sample SAMEA1972159) | human gut metagenome | biome: human gut; feature: human-associated habitat; material: faeces...
TGTTGGTCTGCCGTTTTCGTCAGTCTGGAATAAGAAGAATTCACATTCGTTACCTACGTTGAATTCATAACCTAACTTCTTAGCTTCTTCCATCTGCTTCTTTAAGATACCTCTTGGGTCACCATCAAATGGTTCGCCAGCTGGAGTGTAAACATCACAAATAAATCTTGCAACCTTACCAGTCTGTGGTCTCCATGGGTAAATTACGAATGTATCAAGGTCTGGCTTTAAATACATATCAGATTCTTCAATTCTTGCGAAACCTTCGATTGAAGAACCATCGAACATCATACCGTCTGTTAAAACTTTTTCTAACTGAGAAGATGTAACTGCTACGTTCTTAGGAATACCTAAAACATCAATGAACTGAAGACGAATAAATTCTACGTCCTGTTCTTTACATAACTGAATAATTTGGTCCTTAGTATACTTTGCCATACTCTAATCTCCTTCCAATAATTGAAATAAAAATAATTTTTAATTTATATAGCAAAAGGACATCCAAATACAAATGCATACAATATGCCTGTATTTGAACGTCCTTGTTCTATAGCACATTATATTATTATTTTATTGTAATGTCAACACAAATTTTAGAATTTGTAATAATTTAGTAATTTTTCACAAAATACAGCACAAACAATAAAAATAATATGTAATTTTGCAATTTACAACAAACATTCTTGCATGATTATATTAACTTTTACAAAAAATGATTTAAAATTGAATAAAACCACGCAAAGATAATGCAAACTATATTATCTGTAAAGAATTTCGTGACGGCCTGGACCGTTACTTACCATAGAAATCTTTACACCAAGCTGTTTTTCAATAAACTCAACGTAAGCCTTAGCTTCCTTAGGGAGTTCATCGTAGTTCTTAATACCTCTAATGTCACACTTCCAACCTGGGAGAGTTTCATACACAGGCTTAGCCTTATAGAGCTTATCAGTAGTAAGGAAATCTGTATAAACTTTACCTTCGTATTCGTAACCTGTACAAATATGGAGAGTATCCATGTAGCTAAGTACATCAAGACAAGTCATACAAACTTCAGTAGCACCCTGAACTTCACAGCCGTAACGAGTAGCAACAGCATCAAAGTATCCTACACGTCTAGGTCTACCAGTTGTTGCACCAAATTCGCCCTTATCTCCGCCTTTTCTTCTAAGTTCATCAGCTTCTTCGCCAAAAATCTCACTTACAAAGGCACCTGCTCCTACTGCACTTGAGTATGCTTTACATACTGTAACGATCTGCTTGATCTCGTATGGTGGGATTCCTGCTCCGACCGCACCGTATCCTGCAAGTGTTGAGGAAGATGTAACCATTGGATAAATTCCGTGATCCGGATCTTTCATGGATCCTAACTGTCCTTCAAGAAGAACTGTCTTTCCTTCTTTGATTGCCTCGTGAAGATAAAGAGATACATTAGCTACAAACGGCTCTACCATTTTCTTATATTCCATCAGTTCGTTATATAACTCATCAGGATTAATCAGTGGTTTGTGGTATAAATGCTCAAGCAGTACATTCTTCTGCTCTGCCACGCGCACAACCTTCTCCTTCAAAAGTTCATCATCAAACAGCTCACTAACCTGAAAACCGATCTTTGCATACTTATCTGAATAGAACGGAGCAATTCCTGACTTTGTGGAACCGAAAGATTTTCCTCCGAGTCTCTCTTCTTCATATGCGTCAAAATTCTTGTGATAAGACATTACCATCTGTGCTCTGTCGGATACAAGAATCTTCGGCATCGGAACACCTTTTTCTACTATAGACTGTACCTCTGCGAAAAGACGCGGCACATCCAGTGCGACACCATTACCAATGATGCTGGTCGTATGTCCATAGAACACACCTGATGGCAGTGTATGCAGCGCAAATTTTCCGTAATCATTCACAATTGTATGGCCTGCATTCGCACCACCCTGAAAACGAACGATGATATCTGCCTCTCTGGCGAGCATGTCTGTGATCTTACCCTTTCCTTCATCGCCCCAGTTTGCACCAACTACTGCTTTTACCATTTCAAACCCTCCTGCGTATGTTTGCTTGTAAATAATATTAATCAGCGGTACTTATAACCATTACCGCCTTAAAAATTATACTATACTTTTGCAGGGTTGTAAAACGTTATTTCGCATTTTTTTATTTAAATGTCAGAAATATTGTATTTCTGCGATAAAAGTATTACAATAGAAAGTAAATCAGGCGGTTTTCCCCTGAGAGCAAACTGTTTATCAGTATCAAATTTAGTTTAATAGAAGGGAGACTATAGAATTGAAAAAATTAATCAAATGGATAGTTGGACTTGGCACTGTTGGTACTGCAATCGGACTTCTTGCTGTTCGTCTGATCAAAAAATCAAAAAGTACATCCTCTGATATAAAAGCAGATAGCACCGATAGCAATAAAGAAGAAACGGATTCCGATACATTTGATTTGGATCAGGATCTTGAACCAACACAGGAAAGATCTTATGTATCTTTGCAGGCAGCCCGACCAGATGATTTAACTGAAAAATCTGATGTTGACAGCGCTGACTCTTCTGAAGCAGAAACACAACCAGCAGTTTCTGATGAATCAGATGATACGATTGCTGAAAACGAATAATAAAAAAGAAAGCGGATGGTTCAATCTTACACTTAATAAAATTGAACGATCCGCTTCTCTTTTTTATTAAAATACAGCCTGTTCTTCTATCATCTATTTCCATGCCTTACAGAGTAGTTGAACTGCTGCACGGATTCTCTCCTCATTCATGTTTGCATAACCTAACAGAATCACCGCTTTTCCTGTACTGTCTTCATTATCTTTTACACAATACTCTGATAAGCCATAAACTCTGACACCTTGTTTCGCCGCTTTTTCAATCAAATCCTTTTCGGAATCATCCGTCTTAAAATGCAGCAACAGGTGAACACCTGCATTTTCTCCGGAAATTTCCAGAATCTCTTTCATCTTCCGAAGGCTACTGATCAGAACATCATGCCTGTTCTTATATAATGCGCGTGTTTTATTCAGATGTCGCTCATAATAGCCTTCTTCCATAAATTTCTGAAGAATCATCTGATCCACCTTGGAGACAGTAGAACTGATGAATCTGCATTTTTCCTGATAAATTTTCAAAATATGTTCCGGAAGCACCATATAGCTCATTCGAATAGAAGGTGCCAGTGATTTAGAAAAGGTACCTGTATAAATCACTTTCCCATTGCTATCACTTCCCTGCAGTGCCGGAATCGGCTTTCCTTTATATCGAAATTCACTATCGTAATCATCTTCAATAATATATCTGCCTTCTGCCCCATCTGCCCATTTCAAAAGTTCCATTCTTCTTTGTATCGGCATAACACATCCAAGTGGATATTGATGAGACGGCATGACAAATGCAATATCCGCCCCTGATTTCTCTAATTCATCAATCCGCATCCCGCTTTGATCCATATCAACAGTACAGACTTTATAGCTTAATCGTTCAAACAAACGATAGGCCTGTCCATAGGTTGGGTTTTCCAGCGCAACTTTATGACAATTTCCAATCACTGTCGTTAAAAGCATAAGCAGATAATCACTTCCTGCTCCAATAATGATCTGATCCGGATGACAGTGTATTCCTCTTGCCTGATGCAAATAACTGCTGATTACATTCCGAAGCCCATATTCCCCTTGAGGATTCCCCAATCGGAACATCTCTGCCTTATCATCTATCAGGCATTCTTTGGATAATTTTCTCCAGACATTATACGGAAAACTGTTGAGATCCACACCGTTCGGAGTGAAATCATACGAATATTCTGTCACTCCTGAAGAAATCGGTTCAACTTTGATCTCCGGTCTCTTCTGAAGCTGATATATGCCTTCGATCTTTGCGACAAAATATCCTTTGCATGGGATTGCCTCCACATACCCTTCCGACAGGAGCTGTTCATATGCAAGTTCTACTGTACTCCTGCTCACTACCAGATGCTTACTCAATGCTCTTGTAGATGGAAGCCGCTCTCCACTCTGTATTACGTTATTCTGAATCTCTTCCTTGATAAATTCATAAATCTGTTCGTACAGCGGAGTTTTTGATTTTGGATTCAAACTCATTGTCAATTCATACATTCTTGTTCTCCCTCTGCATCACACCTACAACTATGAAAAACTGCCGTGAACAATTTCTCATTGTGATCACGGCAGTCCGTTTTTTATTTCTTCGGCAGTTTGAAAGAACTCTTCAGAGAAACAATACGGTTAAATACCAGATTCTCCGGTGTAGAATCCTTTGCATCGATACAGAAAAATCCGTTTCTTACAAACTGGAAGCTATCATAAGCTTTCGCATCTGCAAAGCTTGGCTCCACATAAGCATCTTTGATAATCTTCAGAGAATTTGGATTCAGGTTCAGAGAACCATCCTCTTTATTGTATACACCCTTCTCTTCATCTACAAGGTTCTCATACAGTCTTACTTCTGCTTTCTGTGCATATGGTGCCGGAACCCAATGAATTGTTCCTTTCACCTTACGTCCTGTAAATCCACTTCCAGCCTTTGTCTCAGGATCATAAGTACAGTGAACTTCTGTCACGTTACCATTCTCATCCTTTACAAAGCTTTCACACTTCACAAAATATGCGTGCATCAGACGAACTTCATTCCCTGGGAACAAGCGGAAATATTTCTTTGGCGGTTCTTCCATGAAGTCGTCTCTCTCGATGTAAAGTTCACGACAGAACGGAACTTTACGCTGTCCGAGTTCTTCGTTCTCCAGATTGTTCGCAACATCCAGATATTCAACTTCTCCTTCCGGATAGTTATCAATCACAAGCTTGATCGGATCAAGTACAGCCATCATACGAGAACGCTTCATCTTCAGATCTTCACGGATACAGTACTCAAGCATCGCATAATCAACAGAGCTCTGGCTCTTGGAAATACCACACATATCAATAAACATCTTGATTGACTCCGGTGTAAATCCTCTTCTTCTGAGCGCTGCGATAGAAACCAGTCTTGGATCATCCCAGCCATCAACAATCTTATCTTCTACGAGCTTCTTAATATAACGCTTTCCTGTTACAACATTCGTAAGATACAGTTTTGCGAACTCAATCTGACGCGGTGGGTTCTCGAATTCACATTCTTTTACAACCCAGTCATAAAGAGGTCTGTGATCTTCAAACTCAAGTGTACAGATGGAATGTGTGATTCCCTCGATTGCATCCTCGATCGGATGAGCGAAATCATACATTGGATAAATACACCACTTATCACCTGTATTGTGATGTGTCATGCGGGCAACACGATAAATGATCGGGTCACGCATATTGATATTCGGTGATGCCATGTCGATCTTTGCACGAAGAACTTTCTCTCCGTCTGCATACTTTCCGGCACGCATATTCTCAAAAAGCTCAAGGTTCTCCTCTACAGAACGATTTCTATATGGACTTTCTTTTCCTGGTTCTGTAAGTGTTCCTCTATATTCACGCATCTGTTCTGCTGTAAGATCACAGACGAATGCTTTTCCTTTCTTGATCAGCTTCACAGCGCACTCATACATCTGATCAAAATAATCGGATGCAAAATAAAGATGATCCTTCCAGTCAGCGCCCAGCCACTTAATATCCTCTTTGATAGACTCAACAAATTCTGTCTTCTCCTTTGTCGGGTTCGTATCATCAAATCTCATATGGAATTCACCATTATACTTCTCTGCCAGTCCATAGTTCAAAAGGATAGACTTCGCATGACCAATATGAAGGTATCCATTCGGCTCCGGTGGGAAACGGGTGCATACATGATCGTAAACTCCTTCTGCCAGATCCTTATCTATCTCCTGTTCAATAAAATTCTTTGAAACTGTTTCGTTCTCCATATCTTCCTCCTACTAACCATAAGTACCATCCGGATGATCTGTCACATTCCTTCGGAAGTGTGATTTATCCTACAGGCTTTCATGCTCAATATCTTATCACATAAAAAGAACAACCACAAGAGATTCTTTTTCCGCTTACAATCTGCCTTTTAATAATTCATAAGCCTGTGCCAGAATAGCCGCGTGATCCACTGCAATTCCTCCACCCTCTTTTACAACATAGTATTTTTCTTTGACCAATCCTGTCAGCTCCTTTTTCTGAACAACTGCATTCATTTTCTGATCCTGATTTTGAATTGTCAGATGATATTCCGTCTTTTCCCATCCATCTTCTTCATATACTGTCTCCGGTTCCATCTCTATCTCAAACCACGCCGCATCTGCCGCATCATCTCCGGCCTCCACACTTACATCCGACTCCTTTACAATAGAAAGATACGCACTTGTAATGATCCTCGCTCTCGGATCTCTCTGATAATCTCCATAACAGGCAAACTGTTCCACCGGAAGTCCGCTGACTCCGGTCTCTTCCTGCAGTTCCCGTCTTGCTGTTTCCTCCAGATTCTCCCGCAAATTTACAAATCCTCCCGGAAGAGCCCAACACCCAATACTGGGATGATTTCCTCTCTTAACCAAAAGCACCTTTAATCGTCCCTCTTTCAGTGCCTGTTCATCTTTATAAGAGAAAACAACTGTGTCTGTTGTACAACACGGATTTTTATATCGATATGGATCATATTCTTCCAGAAATTCTTCCAGTGTCTGTCCTTTCCCATTCCGTTCTCCTGTCCCATAAAATGGTGTGATGTCTTCTAAAAACGATGCCATATCCGTTCCTCCTTTTCACTTCTTTCAAAACACTCCCAACATACTCATCGGTTCAAAAAAACGACCGATTTCTGTCAAAAGATTCGCAAAATAAACACAAGTTCCTGCTTCTGCCTCTGGATGTGATTCTTGAAAATCATAACACTGTACTCCCACAAGCGGTGCATGTGCTTTCTCCCAATCCCGTTCCAAAATCTCATGAATCTGTTCTTCATCCTCTTCGCCAACCTGAAGAAAAATCTCAATGTTCTGCCTCATCGCATCAAAAAAATGATAAAATTCCGGCAGATATTCTTCCATCTCCCATACAAACTCTGTAAACGTCTGTAACGCATCTTTCAGTTCTTTTAATTCACTTGTTTCATAATTCTTTTCGCTCATACGGCTTCCCCTTCTGCAGAACCCGTCACCTTGAACCACCACTTCAATTAACTTCAGTATAACATATTTTATGACAAGTGAAAGAATCTTCAACAAGGAATTGCTTTTTTCTTTCAAGCCTGTAAGTCCATAGGAAAGTCTGTAAAATTCCTACGGATTGGAATTTTCACAAAAGAAAAACCCCGAAAACACCGCACTTACGGGCGTTTCCGGGGAAAGATTCAAAGCTGTCTAGGGGACTTGAACCCCCGACCTCCGCCTTACCAAGGCGACGCGCTACCGACTGCGCCAAGACAGCTTATTGCGTTCCAGCAGAACGCAAAATTAAATATACACTACTTGAGTTTGATTGTCAAGTTAAAGCTGATCTGAATCCAGCAAAATGGTAAATGGCCCGTCATTGAGCAGCTGAACCTTCATATCAGCTCCAAACTCTCCGGTCTGTACTTCATCCACTGATTCCCTGCATTTTTCAATGATATATTCATACATCTCATTCGCCATATCCGGTTTTCCTGCTTCAATAAAGCTTGGTCTGTTTCCTCTCTTACAGTTTGCATATAACGTAAACTGTGAAACCAGAAGAAGACCTCCGTCCACATCAGCAAGCGAAAGGTTTGTTTTTCCCTGTTCATCTTCAAAAATACGAAGTCCGATCATTTTTCGTATCATTTTGTCTGCAATCTCTTTTGTGTCTGTATCTGCTACTCCAATCAGAACAAGATACCCTTTTCCAATCTTTCCTGATATCTCACCATCAATCGTAACAGATGCCTCTGTTACTCTTTGTATTACAAATCTCATCTTCTCAAACCTCTGTTTTTTTATTATTTGTTGTCAGACAAATCAACGTCACAGCACTCACTGTCATCGGAATACTGATCAGGATAATCATTCCCATTACTATTGTCGGAAGGAATCTGCTCTCAAGATCTACGATCAGCGTTCCCATCAGATTATAGAACATGTGCATCAGCATGGATGCCGCCAGAGTGTTATAGCGATGCGCCACAAATCCAAGTGCAAACCCCAAAAGTGCCGCATAAATTCCCTGTACGAGATTTTGATGGAACACTCCAAACAGAACCGCCTGTACAACATTCGCCAGGATCCAATGCATTCCGGCACGTTCAAGATATTTCTGGATCAAACCCCGGAAAATCATTTCTTCCACAAGAGGTGGAAGAATCAATGTACTGAAAACCCACATCAGCGAATATTCTGTCAGGCCGGAATTTTCTATCAGATTCTGATAATTATCCATCGCATCCGGAAGTGACCGTGCTACAATTGCCAGTATAATACTGGTCACGTGTATCATGCCAAAAGTAAACAGCGCGATTAAAACGCATCCGTCCCATCCGACTCTTCTGCATTTGCCTGGGATTGCACGGATTCCTCCTTCACGTAGCTGAAAAGCAAGATAATACCATAAAGCAGGAATAGGCAGAACCATAAGGTACAAAATTGCCGATACCAGATTCAAATGACTCATCAGGAACTCATAAACCACCATTGTTCCATTGTTTCCCATAACCAGAGGCCCGCCAATTGCGGCCAGATAAGAAATGATGTATCCGAATTTGTTAAAGCAGATCATGATCACCAGAAAGACTGCAAGTGCCAAAAAGTAATTGTATTTTTTCTTCATCCGTATTTCTCCTTTACGGCAGAATCTTTTGTGCTTTTGTCTTGATCCTCTGAAGTGCATTGTCCACTGACTTCGGACTCTTTCCAAGTAATTCCGCAATCGTCCGATAATCCGTTCCCATCAAGTGCAGATAAAGAACATGATTTTCTAATGGACTGAGCAATTCTTTGAGCTGCTCCGCAAAAGCTTCTGTATATTCTTTTCCAAAATAGAGAACTTCCGGATCATTCTCCTTCGATGATTCTATCGTGTCAATCAAAGGAAGACTTCTCCCCTCTCCTACCTGTTCACTGTCTTCATATAACGAAACATAAGAATTCAAAGGCAGATGCTTTTTTCGATTTGATGCCTCAATTGCCGAGTACATCTGTCTGGAGACACAAAGTTCTGCAAAACTTGAAAATGATGTTTTCTGCGTTACATCAAAATCCCGCACTGCTTTGATCAGACCGATCATTCCTTCCTGGATCAGATCCTCGTTCTCTCCACCCAACAGATACATTGCACGCGCTTTCTTCCTTACCATGGATTTATATTTCACCATCAGGTAATCCATAATCTCCTGATTTCCATTTTTGTAATCACATAAAAGCTGCTCATCTGTCATTCTGTCATACTTACTCATCCGATTATCACCTGTTATCACTCTTTTTTCGAGCAATACTCATATTTATTTCTGCGAAATCCTCTGTCTTACGATCTCATAAGCAAGAACGCCTGCTGCCACAGATGCATTCAGAGAATTAATCTGACCTTTCATTGGAATTCCTGCAACGAAATCACAGTTTTCTTTCACAAGGCGGCCAACGCCCTCACCTTCATTTCCGATCACAAGACCGATCGGTCCTGTCAGGTTCAGGTCATACATCTGCTCGCCATCCATATCAGCACATACAAACCAGAGTCCTTTTTCCTTGAGTTCTTCCATTGTCTTCACAAGATTCGTCACCTTTGCGACCGGTGTATAATTCAAAGCTCCGGCAGATGTCTTCGCAACTGTCGCTGTCAGACCAACTGCTCTTCTCTTTGGAATAATGACTCCGTGTGCACCTGCAAGGTTCGCTGTACGAATGATCGCGCCAAGATTGTGCGGATCTTCAATATTGTCTAAAAGAATCAGAAACGGAGCTTCGCCTCTCTCTTCTGCCAGTTTAAGCATATCGTCAATCGTAGAATATTCATATGCTGCCGCATGCGCGATCACGCCCTGATGCTTCCCTGTCTCTGAGAGCTGGGAAAGTCTTTCTTTTGTCACAAAATTGATCAGAGATCCGTGTTTTTTCGCTTCACGTACAATTGTTCTTACCGGTCCGTCCTGGCATCCGTCAAGAACATAAATCTTGTCAATCGTACGTCCGGAACGAAATGCTTCCAATACGGCATTTCTTCCTTCAATTACAAATGTCTCTGTTCCCTGTTCTCTATTTTCCTGCATGTTCTGCTCCTTTTTCCTTTATCTCTTTTTCAATGCTTTCAAGTCCGATACTTACAAGCTCTGTCAGTCGTTCATACTGACCTGTCAGATATAAATGTCCGATCAATGCCTCAAAACCTGTCGCTCTTCTGTAATCTGTAATTGACTGATTCTTTGCCGGAGACACAGATCGTGCATTTCTTCCTCTCCGGTAAACTCCATGTTCTTCCTCATTCAGATGCTCCTGCATGGAACGCATCATAAAGGACTGTGCTGATGCCTGCACATACTGGCTTGTCTCTTCATGAAGACGGTGGACCGGCCTGTTTCCACGGCCAACCACCATTGTCTTAATGATCAGATCATACACGCAGTCTCCCACATAGGCAAGAACCAGCGGAGAGCACTGCTTTGCATCAATCTCTTTCATTCCGGGAATTGTCCGGATATACTCTTCTAAACCTGCTGTTATGCTCTTTTCCATTGTACCCCTTCTCTTGTATCTTTCAAAATGATACCTTTCGCAAGAAGTTCATCTCTGATTTCATCTGCTCTTGCAAAATTTTTCTCTTTTCTTGCTGCCTGACGCTCTGCGATCAGTGCTTCAATGTCAGAATCAAGAATCTCATCTTCTTTATCAACAATAATTCCAAGTACTTCTGTCAGTCTTACCAGACGGTCAAACAGATTCTCAAGATACTCTTTGGAACTGTCTTCGTCTGTCATCGTATTAATGAATTTTACAAGATCAAATACTGCAGCGATCGCATCTGCTGTATTAAAGTCATCATCCATAGCGCTCTCAAAGTTTCCAACATATTCTGCTGACTTTGCAAACTTCTCTGCCTCTGTCTCTGCCATATCTTCTGTCTTCGCGCTTCCCATAAGGAATTTCAGACGATCAGCTGCTGTAATGATTCTCTCAAGTCCGCTCTTTGCTGCTTCCATCAATTCAGCACTGAAGTTCAGTGGACTTCTGTAATGTGCGCTTAACATGAAGAAACGAAGTACCTGAAGGTCATACTTCTCACTGATCTCGCGAACTGTGAAGAAGTTTCCAAGAGACTTGGACATCTTACGGTTATCAATGTTCAGGAACCCGTTATGCATCCAGTATCTGGAGAACTCTTTTCCGTTCGCTGCTTCACTCTGCGCAATTTCATTTTCATGATGTGGAAAGATCAGGTCTTCCCCACCTGCATGAATATCGATCTGCTCACCAAGATATTTCTTGGACATCTCTGAACACTCAATGTGCCATCCCGGACGTCCCTCACCCCATGGAGAAACCCATGCAGGCTCGCCTTCTTTTTTCGGCTTCCAGAGAACAAAATCCAGAGAATCTTCTTTCTCATCCTCACCGCTTACAAGAAGGGTACGTCCGCCTGACTGAAGATCATCAAGGTTCTTATGGGATAATTTACCATAATCTTTGAACTTTCTTGTACGGTAATATACAGTTCCGTTCTTCTCGTATGCGTAGCCTTTCTCAATCAGTGTCTCAATCATGCTGATCATACCGTCAATCTCTTCTGTTGCAAGCGGATTCTTTGTTGCCGGCTCAATATTCATGCCGTCCATATCTTTCTTGCACTCTGCAATGTAACGCTGTGAGATTTCTTCTGCTGTAACGCCTTCTTCGTTTGCTTTCTTAATGATCTTGTCATCGACATCCGTAAAGTTAGATACATAATTCACATCATAATTCTTGTATTCAAAATATCTGCGGACAGTATCAAACACGATCATTGGTCTTGCATTTCCAATATGGATGTAATTATATACAGTCGGACCGCATACATACATCTTTACTTTTCCTTCCTCTAGAGGAACAAACTCTTCTTTTCTTTTTGACATTGTATTATGAATCTTCATCGTTCTTACTCTCCTTATTTTCTTTCTCCACACATCGCATATATTTTATCATAGATTCCAAACGTTTGTGAAGTTTTATATTCTCTTCCTGCAGTTCTCGAATATCTGTAAGTACCGGGTCCGGTAAATGTACCTGATCCATATCACTTCTTGGGACTTTCTTGTTGTCCATGCGGACGATTCGTCCCGGCACACCGACAACTGTACAGTTCGGTGGAACCTCTTCAAGTACTACAGAACCAGCTCCGATCTTAGAATTTTCTCCGATTGTAAAAGAACCTAGAATCTTTGCGCCGGCGCTCACCATAACATTATCTTTCAACGTTGGATGACGTTTTCCCTGTTCTTTTCCGGTACCGCCAAGCGTAACCCCCTGATACAGTGTTACATTATCTCCGATGATCGTAGTTTCTCCGATGATCACACCTGTTCCATGATCGATAAAAAGTCCCTTTCCAATTGTTGCACCCGGATGGATCTCAATCCCTGTCTTACGCGCTGCTCTCTGAGAAATCCAGCGTGCCCAGAAATAATGCTTTTTCAGGTAAAGCTTATGCGCCACTCTGTAGCTTAAGATTACTTTAAAGCTTGGGTACAAAAATACTTCCATGTTTGATTTGATCGCAGGATCTCGCTCTCGGATCACCTCTATCTCCTGTTTGACATAAGATATCATTCCCATATTTATCATTCCTTTCTGATTCAAGAATGCACTTAACACCCTAAACGGATTGTTTTGTATATCAGAAAATTTCTCTCCTGATATGGAACAAAGAATGTGCCTTGGCACATTCTTGCGCCTGCGGCGGTCGCTTGCGACACCTACCTTGTACGCCACAGTGCGCATCCTGAGCGGAGCGTTTTTTATATATTAGGAAAGGGACTTTCCTAATATACAAAAAACTTCGTCTCAATCTAGAGACGAAGTTCTATCCGCGGTTCCACTCTAATAAAAGAAGTATAACTTCTTTCACTTTCACGCACGTAACGTGTGCCTGACGTACCCTGCTACTCTATTCACAGGATCGACTCCCGGGGGCACTTCACAGTTTCTTCTCTCAAAGGTGCTTTCAGCCGGTGACACCTTCTCTCTATGAGTCCAAATCTCTGTTACTCTTCCCGTTCTTTGTCTTTCTCAATTCTATTACCAATATTTATTGTTTTCAACATCTCTATTATCTTATGCAAAAAATCATTTTTTGTCAACTATTATCTCTGCCGATCAACTGCATTTTAACATTTTATTCAGACAATCTCATTCAAAAATATTGGACAGAAGTTCTGAAGTTTCCTCAGTTCTTCCTCTAGTTCTTCTGTAAGAATTACGCTTTCCTCTGCACGTATTTCTTCAGGAGTTTTGTATCCAAACAATATTTCCGTCAATGCTGCAATGGAAAGTACTCCCTGTGAATCTTCCGTTTCAGACACGCTCAGGCTTTCTTCTCCTTTTGAGCTACTGAGTTTCCAGATCCTGCTGTTCTTATGAAGAATCGGATCGATCACCGCAAAAGAGCAATGGATCTCACATTCTGACGGGATTTTCATTTTAGAAAATAGTTCCTGCAAATGAACGATCCTGATCATAATAAGCGGTTTTTCTTTATATGCAGACGTTTCATCATCTGGCCAGTCAGGTGCTTCCTTAAGCCCATAAACCGAAACCTTTTCTTCCGGTTCTCTAAGACCATCCACCGACGCCCAGAAGAGATCTTCTTTCCCTTCCAGATAAAGTGGTTCCCTGATCTCGAGCCCCTCTTCTTTCGCATATGCATAGATACAGACCAGCTTCTCTTCTTCAAAGACAAGCCGCATCCCGCCAAACTCGCTCTGTTGTTCGAGAATCTGTGTCTGATAATATTGTGCATTTCTTAAAGCAACAACATTCCAGCAATCCGAAAAATTCTCTTCAATAAATGCCGCCATCTTCCCTGCATCCATAAATCTTGCATCACGGTCTACAATCCGCTCTTGTGATATATTTCTATATTCATCATTTTTATATTCTTTTCTTGCAGAAAAAAATGCTTCATCAAGCTCGATTTGTTTCTGTTCATAAACAAATCGGAAATCATAAGGATAATAGATTGCTTCTGCCGCCGGCATCAGGAAGGTAAATGGCATCTTCTGCGAATACTGATCCTGTAATGCATGAATCAGAAGATTTCTCATATATCCTCTGCCTCTATATTCTGCCTGCGTGGCAACTCCCACGATATAATCCGATGGAACGACACTTTCCTGTAACTTTACCTGATAAGGGTTCAGCTGCAGCATCGCACGTATCTCATCGTCTTCCTCTATTACATAAATCGTATTGTCTTTTGTCTTGATATAATAGTAATAATCAACAAATTCCTGACTGTCTTCTGAAAATACCTGTTCCCACAAGCCCCTGGTTTTCCCATGTTCTGATTGGTCCAGCTTTCGAATCTTCATCTTATTTTCCCGCACAGCATCCACCACATCCTGCAGGCTTCTCCATCACATCCACGCTACTGTAATTCGTAAATTTTTCAATCGCACAGATCGCCTGGGATGAGATTCCTTCGCCGCTTCCGGTAAAGCCAAGGCCCTCTTCTGTTGTAGCCTTTACATTGATCTGATCAACGTCAATTTTAAGCGCTTTCGCCATGTTTTTCCGCATCTGATCAATATGCGGACGCATCTTTGGACGCTGCGCAATGATCGTTGCATCAATATTCTCTATCACATAACCATTTTCTTCCAAAAGTCCGCCTACGTGCTCAAGCAGTTTTATACTGGATGCACCCTTATATTTTGGATCTGTATCCGGAAAATGAAGACCAATGTCTCCAAGTGCTGCTGCTCCAAGCAGTGCATCCATTACGGCATGCAGCATAACATCTGCATCCGAATGTCCTAAGAGACCTTTCTCGTAAGGAATCTCAACTCCACCCAGGATCAGTTTTCTTCCTTCAACTAACTTATGAACATCATATCCCATACCTACACGCATAATTATTTCTCCTCAAAATCATTTTCAGCATCTTCTGAAACAGGTTCTTCATTCAGTTCTGCAAAAATATCTACCACTCTTGTGTCTGTCAGTTCTTCCTGAACTGATGTTTCTTCAGTTGCTGTTTCTTCAGCTCTTATTTCTTCGTCCGGTGTTTCCTCTGATTCTGCTTTTTCTTCTGACGCTGTTTTTTCCGCTGCTTCGTTTTCTGTTGAATCTGAATCTGCTGTTTTTTCTATAGCTTCAGCCTTGCTGTCTTGCATTGTTTTTTCCTCGGAATCTGCCTTAGACACTGCGTCTTCCAGCTTCTTCCTGTCTTCTTCTGAAAGCATTGTCGGCATTGTATTGTCTGATACTTTTTCGTCTTCCGATACTTCTGTCGTTGCGCTCTCTGTTACCTGTGACATTTCCTTCGCCGCTGCCGCTTCTTCTGCTTTTCGTTTCTGCTCCGCTTTTCTCTTTGCTATCATCTTCGCAATCTGCTTTTTGATATCAATTTCAAACGTTTTGCAGATGGCATTCCCTGCATAAGCAACTCCAACCAGGATAAATACAACTGCCAGTACTGACATAAGTGTCATATTGCTAGGACGCTGCTGGATCATCTCACTTAAGATTCTGATCCCCAGGTAGGTAAGATAACCTCCAAGTACTATTCTGAGCGCATATCCGCTTTTCTTATTCATCTTGTTTCCTCCGTATTTCTGTTATTGGCCACGTTTTAAAATATAAACGAAAGACAACAACTTTTTTCTATATCATTATCTGTTATATTACCACAAGTTGCTCCTTAATACTATTATTTCTTTGCTTGATATAAGCAGTAACCAGTAAATTTGCGTAAAAAAGACTGCGTACTAATTTCTTAAGCACGCAGTCTTCGTCATAGTAGCGGGAACTGGATTTGAACCAGCGACACCACGGGTATGAACCG
>ENA-OPEV01001103-OPEV01001103.1-human-gut-metagenome-genome-assembly--contig:-NODE-1103-length-15872-cov-4.208067_pt1 | contig 15872 bp, 12 predicted proteins | sample MGYA00241637_ERZ501537 | MGnify/ENA primary metagenome ERZ501537 (study PRJEB25962, sample SAMEA1972159) | human gut metagenome | biome: human gut; feature: human-associated habitat; material: faeces...
TGTTTGATCGTTTCCACCGTTTCACTGATCTGGTCGATGAATCCCCCGTTGTAGTCAGGCCACGAACGCCACTGATACCCATAAATATGCCCTAAATCACCGTTTGCATCCGCCCATTCGTTCCAGATGCGTACTCCATGCTCTTGCAGATACTTCACATTGGTATCTCCTTGCAAGAACCAGAGTAATTCATATATAATTGATTTTAAATGCAATTTCTTGGTCGTCAGGCAAGGGAAACCGTCCTCAAGGTTAAAACGCATTTGATGACCGAAGACGCTGATGGTTCCGGTTCCGGTACGGTCACTTTTCTCTGTGCCTTCGGTTAATACACGATTTAATAAATCCAAATATTGTTTCATAATGAATAAATTTCAAATACTATACGTACGCTTGCGCAAAATGATATATACGTTCGCTCAAGACTATATACGCTTATGCAAAATTACAAAAATGGAGTGAATAAATTAGCAAACCATCCTACGAACTTCTTCCAGGGCGAACGCTTTTTCCAGAATTCGGGAGTCAGTTGGGTGCAATCCCGGATGTCTTCGTGAAACATCGTGTTCAGTTCGCCCGTTATCCGTTTATCAAAAATAAAAGCATTGGTTTCGTAGTCATACCGCAGGCTGCGGCTATTCAGATTGGCAGTCCCCACTGTGCAAAACAGATCATCGACCATCATGATTTTAGAGTGATGGAACCCGCCGTTATACATATAGACCGTTGCCCCTCTTTTCATCAGTTTGTGAAGTTTGTAGAGTGCAGCGTCTGGGGTAAATGGAATATCGGAAGCGGAGGAAACCATGATTGTCACATCCACCCCCCGATCAATGGTTCGGTAAAGCGCCTTTTTGATTGAAGAGGTCGGCACGAAGTAAGGATTTACGATGTGAACGTTTTTTTGTGCCGAATAAATACTCATCGCATACGCGTGGCTCAGCATTCGGCTGTTCTTTTTCGGAGTACGGTCAACGATTGCGACAATGATGTCGGTACTATCCGTCTTGTTCTCGTGGAGTGGAAAGTAGGCAGCTCCTCCTACATTTTGTTTGGTCTCTTTGTTCCAGATTGTCAGGAAGATTTCCTGTAAGTCATTGACCGCGTCTCCCTCTATGCGCATATGCATATCACGCCAGGTCCCTATTTTAGGCAGACCGTTGATATAGTAATCTGCTATATTCATGCCTCCCGTATAAGCTATTTTCCCATCAATGACAGCTATTTTCCGATGGTCGCGGTGGGCAGCGTGGTTGATATAAGGGAATGTGAACGGATCGAACTTTACAATTTCAATGCCCTGTTCACGTATTTTCTTGAGATGTTTCTTTTTCAGAGGTTTGTTGTTAGACCAGTTGCCAAAAGCATCGAACATAGCACGTACCTCAACCCCCTCTTTCACTTTCTGAGCCAGCAAGTCGAATAGGGCATTGGCGATGGAATCGTTGCGGAAGTTAAAGTATTCCAGATGAATATGATGTTTGGCTTCCCGGATAGCTTCGAATAAATCGATAAACTTTTCCCGTCCGCTTTTCAGTAACTTTACTTTATTGTTGTCGGAAATGGGTATGCCGGACTCTTCCAGAAAACGTAATACAAGTGAGTCACTTGCAAGTCCGATCGAGTCTCTGGGTTGTGTTTTTAGACTGTCTATGATGTCTGCCTGAGCGTGTAATAAAGACAGGAACAGGAATAAAATAAATATACGTAATTTCAAAACTTTTCTCTCTATTTTAGTTTTACAGTTCAACAAAGATACGACATCTATGTTTGGGCTTGTTTGAGAGAAAGGGTATATTTATTATTGTTTAACAGACGAAGTGCTTTTATAACTCTTATGCTATTGATAACTTTTATGCCATCGATGCAACTTTTCGTGTTGCCATAAATACCAGGACGACAGAGGCGATAATAATCGATTTCGGATCCAGCTCCGCAGTGCCTTGATTAATCATGCTTATGAACACTTCTCTGATTGTTCCCCAAGCAGCTTCCAAGCCGCCCATCCAAATGAAAAGCACAGCGCCCGCAACCACCACGGCAGCGTTCCAGATGCGTGCCAACCAATTGCTACGATCGGGCAAGCGATGCATGACACGGCGGCTGCCATTATCAGCTATTTCCTGTTTGTTAGCCGTGAAGAAATCCTTCAAAAGCTTCTCGTCATTTTCAATTTTTGTCATAACCGTTTTGTTTTAAATACGTTGCTAACTTTTCTTTTCCACGCGACAGATGGCTTTTCACCGTCCCTGTCGGTATTCCTGTAATTCCCGCAATCTTTTCGATACTTAAATCTTCCATATAAAAAAGCGTGATGCAGGTTCTTTCTATTTCTTTAAGCGTCTTGAGCGATCGGTAGATATCCATCTTTTGACCGATGTTTTCCTGTTCGGCACTGTTGGCGGCGTCTATTTCTCTGGCGTCAAGGTCTGCTGTTTCTTTGCGGCTGCGAATATAATCATAAAATATATTGTAAGCAATTCGATACAGCCACGTGGAGAAACTGGACAAATTTCTGAAAGAAGCAATATTTGTATACGCTTTGATAAACGTGTCTTGTGCCAGGTCGTCACTCAATTCGCTGTCTCCGCAAGTCAGATTCAGGAAGAACCGCCGGACCGGTGATTGGTACTTCTTCACCAACTGGTCGAAGGCCTTAGTGTTTCTGAACACCACGACCTGCGCGACTAGCGATATATCATTGAGTTGATTCATCTTTGACTGTCATTCTCTTGATTTTCATCTTTCTTTCTACCGATGATCCACTTCCCGATTCCCATGAAAGTGATTAGCAGACCGATAGTGCCGATTGAAAATTCACCGGTAATAGCCCAGAGGAAGATGAAAAGTCCGATTCCCGTAAAGATGTTTTTGATGCCTTGCGTACGCGGATCATTCGGCTTGTCCTCCTTGAGGAAATCTTCCGGAAGCGGTTGTCCGGCAGCAAGAGCCTGTTCGACAAGGCGATAGCGGGCTTTCCGGTTCTTGTAGCGGAAGAAGAAAATGATGAATAGGATAAACACCGGAAAACCGAAGACTGCAATGATTGCGATGATAGGAATCAGAACATCCTCCATCGCATTGGATAGGCTGTACAGAACGCTATGATTACTTGTGTCCGTAGCAGTAACATTCTCTTTGGCGATAGAGTCGGTTGTGTCTGTGTCAACTACCAGAGTCGGTTCCGCCTGACTGATGGAGTCGTGGGCAACAGGATTCTGATTTTGAGCGACAGCCAGTGTGCAAGTGGTCAGTACAACCATCAATGCTAATAGAAAATTTTTCATATCAATAGTTTTTTAATTTATTTCTTTATCTGTTAGACGTAGTTAATATCATAGAAAGTTGCAAAGAGACGAAATATTTTTGATATTTGCGGAAATTAATAAACGAAAGATGGAATTACCTGCTTCTTTTATAGACTACACCCGCGCTCTATTGGGCGATGAAGAATACGACAAACTGGCTGTTGCCCTCCAACAGGAACCACCGGTTAGCATCCGGTTGAATCAATTGAAAATCAATCATTCTTTATCGGATAAAGTACCTTGGTCTTCCGAAGGATTCTATTTGGAGGAGCGTCTCACTTTCACGTTCGATCCCTTATTCCATGCAGGCTGTTATTATGTTCAGGAAGCTTCTTCCATGTTTGTGGAGCAGGTACTCCGGCAATATATCACGGGACCGGTGAAGATGTTGGATCTTTGTGCGGCTCCCGGTGGAAAATCGACTCATGCCCGTAGTGTACTTCCCGAAGGGAGCCTGTTGGTAGCCAATGAGGTAATCCGGAATCGTTCGCAGATTCTTGCTGAAAACCTGACGAAGTGGGGACATCCGGATGTGGTAGTGACCAATAATGATCCGGCAGATTTTTCGGCTTTACTCTCTTTCTTTGATGTGATTCTTACAGATGTTCCCTGTTCCGGTGAAGGTATGTTCCGTAAAGACCCGGTAGCTGTGGAAGAGTGGAGCCCCGAGAATGTGGAAATCTGTTGGCAGCGCCAGCGACGGATTATTGCAGATATCTGGGATGCGTTGAAGCCCGGAGGTATTCTTATATATAGTACGTGTACATTTAATACAAAAGAGGATGAAGAGAATGCACGTTGGATTCAACAAGAGTATGGGGGCGAACCATTAACTGTGCAGGTGCAGGAGAATTGGAATATAACAGGAGATCTTTTGTCAGATAAAGGGGATCATTCTAAATCTTCTATTCCCGTTTATCATTTTTTCCCTCATAAGACGAAAGGTGAAGGCTTTTTTCTGGTGGCTTTTCGTAAGCCGGAGACGGAAGAAGAGATTCCGGTATCTTCTTTCGCGAAAGAGAAAGTTTTCAAGAAGAAGGATAAGAAAGGAGCAGCAGCATCTGCTCCTGTATCGAAAGAACATCTGAATATGGCTAAAAGCTGGTTGAATGATGAAAATTCGGACAAGTATTTTTTATTGGCGGAAGGAACAAATATCCGGGCTTTTTCGCAGTACTACACTAATGAATTGACGATGATGAAGCAAAGCCTGAAAATCGTGTCGGCAGGGATTGAGATAGGCGAGGTGAAAGGAAAGGATTTGATCCCTAACCATGCGTTGGCAATGTGTACCTCACTTTTATGCCGGGAAGCATTCGCTACGGAAGAAATAAGTTATGAACAGGCCATCACATATTTACGAAAAGAGGCCATTACCTTACCGGTAACAGCCCCTCGTGGATATGTTTTGCTTACTTATCGGCATATTCCTCTCGGATTTGTGAAGAACATCGGCAATCGTGCCAATAATCTTTATCCGCAAGAATGGCGCATCCGTAGTGGATACTTACCGGAAAATATACGCATCTTATCAGAATACGTTACTGATTAAGGCAGTATTCCCGCAGGTATTTCCTGTTGGGAAAGACTAAAGCTAAGCTGTCTGCCTTTTCCGATTTCTGTGCCTTCAGCTATTTCTTCCAGCGTGTAGGAAGGAGGAGGTGCAGGTGATGTCCGCGTTTCTCCAATGGGCGGAGTGTTCCAGTTCAGATTTAGGCTTTTATCCAACCGATGAAATAAGTACGAGTTTCCCCATATTATGAATTTATGATCGGAAACAGGTGTTGCCATATCTTCCGAAAAAGTGAGGGTTAGTGTCATTTTCTTATCGTCTCCTTCTTCTTTTTCCAGTTTGTAACTTCCTTGGGTTATTAATTCAAGTCCGGATGAAAAGGCGGTCTGTTCTCCCTGTTTGAAAAAATAAGCATCCCGTGCGTGGTTGTTAATCAGAAAAATGTCGGAAATACCGGGTAGAAGATTCGCATCTCCGTTGGGTAAGTTAGACAAGTAGCTGCGTAGCAACTCCATATTTTCGTAATTATCGACCACCTTGATTGGTAAAGTGCAGGTTTCTTGTGTGGCGTTGTCTGTTACTGTCAGATAAGTCGTTCCGGTGAGGATACCGGTTACATAAATCATACGTCCGGCAGGTACTCCACTCCAGCCAGTTTCAGTTCCGGCACTTGCGATGCGTGTGTCTTTCACTGCAAGTGAGTAGTCACCATTTCCGCTTTCCAGGCCGAGGTAACGTCTGCCACCCATAGGTACTTCGTATTCACTGTTGTAAAAACGCAGTGGATTGTCGTCATCATCTTTACAGCCACTTAGTAGCGTAAGGATGCAGCATAACATGAATAAATAGAAATGTTTAGGTCTCATAATTCAGATTTTATGTTCGTTGCAAATGTAATGTATTGTTTTGAAATATCCAGTCGGAATTTGAAGAAAAAGAGAGGAGATATATTTAGGCACGAATTACACGGATTAACACTGTTGCTTTATAGTTATGACAATACTAAAGACCGTGAATTCTGTGTAATCCGTGCCTAATTTATTATATAAACATACTTATATAACTTAAAAATAGAAATTAGTATGTTCAGCGTAATCCATGCCTAAAGGGTTTTTATGTACTATTTATAGCTTGCTTTTGTAAATCCGTGCCATTGCCTTTTGGTACTGATTTTCCAATTGCAGATAATTTTGATGACTTTGATAGATCACCGATACTTCAACGAAGTACTCGATCATACTAATTTGTCCACCTGTCAAAGCTTGTTTCAGCAATGCCAAATCTTGTTGAGACTGGAAAGTCTTGCTATATTCTTCCATTGAAGCATGCAGCGTTTTCGCTTCCCGGTAAAGTTGTGCCAATTCAGATTCCACTTGCAGTGTAGCATTATCCTTTTGCAAGTCGATGTTGAGTGCCTGCGCTTTAGCAATTTTCACCTTATTCCGATTTTCGAAAAGCGGGAAGGAAAAGCCCACCACTACACCGTTGAAAGGCACACCAGTCTCTGTATTCCGACGGTAGCCGAGTTCCAGCTTCGGCAGCCACTGGGATTTATTGACAGCAATCTGTTTACGGGCAACGAGAGCCTCGTTGCCTAGTGCCATTAAGGTACGGTCTGTAGCCATGACTTCTGATTTCAACATTTGGTAATCGCTTGGGAACGGTATAGCCGGATATTGATTTTCTTCGAAAACCACCGGAATATTACCATTCAGCGTATTCAGTTCCTGCTGCTTATTGCGAAGTGCCGTTTCGTTCAGAGACGCTTCCGTTTTGACATTCAACAGTTCCAAGTTGATTTTATTGGTTTCGAGAGCATTTGCATCCCCTGTTTGGAGACGTTTGGCGTACATTTTAGCAAGTTCTTCCGCATTGCGGAGACGTTCCTCCAAAATATGCTTTTGCTGACGAAGCATGATAATGTCCAGGCAAAGTTCTTTTGCCTGTAACAGTTTCTCCTGACGAAAAACATCCGACTGACTGTCAAGAGTTCCGGCTTTCAGACGGTTTAACTTGTTACGTGTGGCGTATAAACTAGGGAAATCAAAGCTTTGTGAAACAACCAGCTCACCGATTGTTTCGCTTTTATCTTTTGCTCCCCATAGATGCGCGTAAGAGAGAGTAGGATCAGGCAAGTTATTATCCATTTTGGCTTCCAGCTTCTGCGAGGTAATCAGTTGCTCGTTTGCCTGCAACTCCTTATTGTTCGTTTCGATATTCTTCAATACCTGTTCAATTCCGTTTTGGGCTTGCACTTCACCTATGGTTAAGAAAAGAAGTGCAGCGCTTATGGTCATGATTTGTTTCATTTCTAATTTCTTTATTTATTACAAGCTATTGTTGATAGATACTTTATGATAAGGCATCTATTTGTTTGACACCGAGGAACGACCCGTTCCTCACCGAGGAACACTTGTTTCCTCACCGGGGAACGATGGTTTTCTCACCGAGGAAAAATATCCCTCTCTACAGGCTTTTTTGGGTCTTTTTCCGATGCATCATCAGATAAACAATCGGAACGATAAAACCGTTCAAAAAAGTAGACGTTAATAATCCTCCTAGAATCACTTTTGCCATCGGACTCTGGATTTCGTTACCGGGCAAATCACCGGCAAGTGCCAATGGAATCAGTGCCAGTGCAGAAGATAATGCCGTCATTAAAATCGGATTCAGACGGTCGAGAGAACCTTGAATCACACTATCATATACATTCAAACCTTCTTCCTTTTGCAAATGATTGTAGTGGCTGATGAGCAACATACCGTTACGGGTCGCAATACCGAATAAGGAAATGAAACCGATGATAGCCGGAATGCTGACTTCCCCTGTTGTAATCACCAAGGCAAAGACACCACCGATCAATGCCAGCGGAAGATTCAGCAAAATAACCCCGGATTCTTTCACACTGCGGAACTCATTGTACAGCAACAGGAAGATAACCACGATACTGATAAATGAAGTCAACGCTAATGTCCGGCTGGCAGCCTGCTCGCTTTCAAACTGTCCGCCATACTCGATATGATAACCTTCGGGTAATTGTACCGATGTGTCGATACGTTTCTGAATATCATTCACAACACTGCGCAAGTCACGATCGGCCACATTGGCGGAAATGACAATTTTACGTTTCACATTCTCGCGGTTGATCGTATTCGGACCCATGGCCGATACTACTTCCGCTACATAGCTCAAAGGAACTTTGCGGCCGTCGTTCGTGTCTACCATCAGGTTACGGATTTTCTCTATTTCATCCCGGGCATCATCCTTCACTTTTACGATCAGGTCAAAACTCTTGCCCTGTTCATACACTTGTGAGATCACTTTTCCAGCCAAAGCTACATTCACATATTCCGAAAATTCCGGCAGGGTAATACCGAACTTAGCCAGCATTTCCCGTTTAGGCTGTATTTTCAGCTGCGGACGTTCAATCTGTTGTTCCACGTTCAGGTCGGCAACACCGGGAATGTCACTGATCGCTCCTTTGATTTGATTACCGAGTGAAAACATTTTATTCAGGTCATCACCGAATAATTTGATAGCAATATTCGCTTTCGTACCCGATAGCATTGCGTCGATACGGTGGCTGATCGGTTGTCCGATTTCTATGTTTGCTCCGGTGATCGTACCTAATTTTTCACGTACATCAGCTACCAGTTCACTGCGCGAGCGGTCTTTCAATTCGAACGGAGCTTCTATTTCAGAAACATTGACTCCTAACGCATGTTCATCCAATTCGGCACGTCCCGTTTTCCGGGCTACCGTTTGTATTTCGGGAATTGTCATCAATAACTCTTCGGCACGATGTCCCATTTTGTTGCTTTCTTCCAGCGAAATACCTGGCAGAGAACTGATATTGATAGTAAACGATCCTTCATTGAACGAAGGAAGGAAGCTGCGTCCAAGTGTGAAAAACACTCCGAGGGCAACTACAAAAAGTCCGATTGTACTTCCGAGAGTCACACGTTTATGTGCCAGTACCCAAGTCAGTGCTTTTTCATAAATCCCTTTCATCCAGCGGGCAATAGGAGCTTCTTTCAGTTCCTTGTTCGTCTTATTGCTTCCTAATAGATAAGAGCAGAGTACCGGAGTTAGTGTCAGGGCAACTATCGTAGACGCAAACAGGGCCACGATAAAAGCAACACCTAGTGGAACCAACATTCTGCCTTCCATGCCGCTCAAGAAAAATAACGGAACAAAACTGACTACGATAATCAACGTTGAATTAAGGATAGGCATGCGCACCTCTTTCGACGCATTGAATACCACTTCGAGCGTACTTAGTCTTTCTGCTTCCGCTTTCAGGCGGTTCTCCCGCAGTCGTTTATATACGTTTTCCACATCGACAATGGCGTCGTCTACCAATGAACCGATAGCTATCGCCATACCTCCAAGACTCATGGTGTTGATTGTCAGCCCCATGTAGTGTAAAGTCAGGATCGAAACGAGCAGGGAAAGAGGCAGTGTCACCAATGAGATCAGCGTAGTACGTACATTTGCCAGGAACAGGAAAAGCACGATGACAACGAAAATACCTCCTTCAAAGAGTGATTTTTTCACATTGCCGATGGAGCTTTCGATAAAGCGGCTTTGACGGAATATGTCCGTTGAAACTTTTACGTCCGGCGGCAGATTTTTCTGGAGGTCTTTCAGAGATGCTTCCAGTTTGTCCGTCAGTTCCAGTGTGCTGGTAGCCGGTTGCTTGGTAACAGTCATCAGGACGGCAGATTTGCCGCGTCCTGAAGCAGTACCCAGTTTCGGAGCCTTCGGGCCGATGGTTACGTTTGCAATATCTTCCAGCGTGACAGGGAAGTTATTCACTGTCTTTACTACCGCTTTGCCAAGTTGCTCTGTTTTCGAAGTGGAGAGTACACCACGTACAATATATTCATTTCCGAATTCATAGAGCACACCTCCATTGGCATTTAGGTTCATATCCTGTGTTACAGCCATCACTTCTCCCATCGAGATGCCGTAATGACGCATCTGTTCGGGATCTAGCTGAATCTGATATTCTTTGATATCTCCTCCGAGCACAGCCACTTGTGCCACTCCTCCGGTAGACAGCAGGCGTGGACGGATGGTCCAGTCCGCAATCGTGCGAAGATCGAGCATGGAAGTGGAGTCGGCAGGCAGACCGACGATGAGCATTTCGCCTAAGATAGAAGACTGTGGTCCAAGAGTCGGTTTGCCGACATTGACCGGCAGCGATTCGCTGACCACCGCTAATTTCTCACTAACAATCTGACGAGCGAGATAAATATCCGTTCCCCAATCAAATTCTACCCAAACAACGGAAAATCCGTTAGTAGAGGAAGAGCGGACACGGCGCACACCCGTAGCTCCGTTTACGGCAGTTTCAACAGGAAAAGTAACGAGTTGTTCAACTTCTTCCGCAGCCATACCGTTCGCTTCGGTCATGATTACTACCGTAGGTGCATTTAGGTCGGGGAATACGTCTACTTCCGTATGCATGGCGGTATACGTTCCCGCAATAAGCAGGAGGATGGCCGCACAAACTACCACCAGCCGGTTGTGTAGGGAGTAATGTATAATTTTATTAAGCATGATATTTCATTAATTGAGAGTTATAAATAACTTGATAGATGCGCCGCACAAAAAAAACGGTTGCGACGCCTAGTCTCTTTAGTGTTCGTGGCTGTGTGCCGGGATTGCATTGCTTGCGCTTGCCAGTCGAACCTGATAAGCACCCTCGGTCACTACACGGTCGCCAGCCTTTACACCAGTTAGGATTTGAACGCTTTTGCCGTTGTCGGCTCCTATCGTTACTTCCTGTTTTTTATAACCCTCTTCGTCCAGTTGCAGATATATGAAGAATATGCCTTGTTCCTCTGTCAGCGCGGTGCGCGGAAGAGAAATCACGTTTTCCATTGCTGAAGAAAGCAGGAATACCTCCACAAATGAGCCGGGAATCACTTCCCCTTTGTTGTCGAACTCAAAAGTGACAGGCACATAAAAAGAATTGTCTCCGGCAGCTTTTCCGAAAGAGAGAAGTTTACCGTTCAATGCTTTCAACTCGTACACCTGATTATTATAAGGAGTCTGGAAATTGGCGGAACTGATGGTGCGGAGATACGGGTAATACTTTTCCGACACTTCGGCACGGAGGAAAAGACGACGGTTCTGCGTCACGCTTACCAGCGGTTGTCCGATTGTCACATAGTCACCTTCTTTCACGAGAATACTTTTCACATATCCGGCAATAGGAGCCGTAATGCTTTGGCCGATAGCTGAATGATTCTTGGAAAGAGCTTCGTAACTAAGACGGGCGTTTTCGTAACTTTGCTCCGCTTGTGCAAAATCCTTGTCGGATACGATTTTGTTTTTAACAAGCTCCTTCATACGTTCGTATTCCTTCTTGGATACCTCGTAGGCAATGCGGGCACGTTGCACCGGATCACCATCGGCGATATTCTTTGAAGAAATAGTGACTAGCGGAGTGCCGCTGCCGACGCTCATACCTTCCGTTACTTTTCCACGGAAAGATACCACGCCGGCTACTGTAGCTACGGCAACCGATTCATCCCCTTGAGCAGCCAGCACCTGTCCGCTGGTTTTAATCACTTGCTGGAAAGGTGCAGGTTCAATAACGCTCACCTTTACACCGGCTGCTTCAGCTTTCGCTTTCGGAAGAATGATTTCATCACTGTGGGCTTCGGCAGCTTCGTTGTATTCATCGGCTGCTTCATGATTGTGTTCTCCGCTACATTCGCCTTCATGGGAATGATCGGGTCCTTCTGCCTCGTAATTATGTCCTTCCGCGGCATGATCGTGTTCATCGTGTGTGTGTGTGACGGTACTATTATTACAGGATCCCAGCACGAATAAGCCCAGGATTCCCACGAAAATAAGTTTTTTCATAATGATATTTTCCTACTAAATTTTACTGTTTTCTTTTTACGCTACAAAGATAAGGTAGCGCAGATGCAACTAATTTGCATTTACGCTTTTACGCAAAAACAGAGTAGGGAGGGGCACGAAGAGAAGTGGTACGATGAGTATCCGTACCATGCAGAGAGTCTCGGTAAACGTAATAGTTTTTAATCCGTTTCTCTTGCGGTCGTAATAAATGCTCGATGATTACATCCGTGAATAAGGTAGCGATGAATACGTAATCCGGTCCGCTATCCGTATGTATGGATGGAGTGGGAGAGTAGAAACGAGTCATACATTCACTGCTGCAACATGAGTCGTTTCCCGGGTGATGATGATGCGTGGGACATTGCTGTTCTACAGGCAAGTCCTGCTTCATGCAAATCATTCCGTTGGGGTGATGATGATGGGGAATAACCGCTGCCACCAACATAATAATGTTGATAAAAAACAGCAGAGTTACTATAATTCGTTTCTTCCCTTTCATCCTTTCTTTTAGAGGTTATCCGCTTTTCAGAGCTTCAAAGTGCAAATATACAAATACTTTTATTTCGCCTGTAGCCGATACCCTCTTTTTATTATTTATTATTTCTTTTCCAGTTCTTGCAACGAATCCATTTTCTTCTTTTCGAGGAACTCATAGATACCGCAAAGATGTTCCGTCACCTTTTGATTACCGAACTCATACACCTTGGTAACCAGCCCGTCAAGGAAGTCACGGTCGTGTGAAACGACGATCAGCGTACCATCAAAATCCAGCAATGCCTGTTTCAGAATATCTTTCGTTTTCATGTCCAGATGATTCGTCGGCTCATCTAAAATCAGGAGGTTGACAGGTTCCAGCAATAATTTAATCATAGCCAGACGGGTACGCTCTCCACCCGAAAGCACTTTGACCTTTTTCATCGATTCCTCGGGACCGCCAAACATAAACGCCCCCAGCAAATCACGAATCTTGTTCCGGATATCCCCTTTGGCTACATCGTCAATCGTTTGGAAAACCGTCAGGTTTTCATCCATCAGCGAAGCCTGATTTTGAGCGAAATATCCGATTTGCACATTATGTCCGAGAGTCAATGTACCGTCATGCTCAATCTCCTTCATGATACACTTCACGAGCGTAGACTTACCCTCACCGTTCTTACCAACGAAAGCTACCTTATCACCACGCTCAATCGTCAGATTAGCATTGCGGAATACCACTTTGTCTCCGTATGTCTTTCCAACACCCTCCATGATGACCGGGTAACTGCCCGAACGGGGTGAAGGCGGGAATTTCAGTCGCAATGCAGAAGTATCCTCCTCGTCCACTTCGAGTAATTCCAGCTTCTCCAGCATTTTGACACGGCTCTGCACCTGCAACGTCTTTGAATAAGTCCCCTTGAACCGTTCGATAAACTCCTTCGTTTCAGCAATAAACTTCTGCTGCTCGTCATAAGCCTTCTGTTGCTGTTCGCGGCGGTCCTTGCGCAGCTGCAAATATTGCGAGTAATTTACCTTGTAATCATAGATACGTCCCATCGTTACTTCGATGGTGCGTGTTGTAATATTATCCACGAATTTACGGTCGTGACTAATTACAATGACCGCTTTCCCATTATTAATAAGAAAATCCTCCAGCCATTGAATAGATTCGATATCCAGATGATTCGTCGGCTCATCGAGCAAGAGCACATCCGGTTTCTGCAACAGCAATTTGGCGAGTTCGATACGCATTCGCCATCCACCGCTGAAATCACTCGTCTGGCGTTGGAAATCTCCTCGGGTGAATCCTAATCCAAGCAATGCCTTTTCCACATCCTCTTCATAATTAGTAGCATCGATTGAATAAAACTTCTCGCTCAAGCTGGACACTTCCTCGATCAGCGCCATGTAACTGTCGCTCTCGTAGTCCGTCCGTGTTTCAAGCTCCTTGTTCAACTTTTCGATCTGCGCTTCCATCTCATGAAGATGTGAAAAAGCCTGTGCCGTTTCGTCAAACACTGTTCTTCCGTCTTCCGTCATCAGATGTTGAGGCAGGTATGCTACTACGCAATCTTTGGGTGCGGAAACTTTTCCACGTGTCGGTTGCCGTGCGCCTGCCAAAATCTTCAGCAGCGTACTTTTTCCAGCCCCGTTTTTGCCCATCAGAGCGATGCGGTCTTTTTCATTAATTACGAAAGAAATATCACTAAATAAAGCAGTGCCGCCAAACTCTACGGCTAGTCCGTCAACAGAAATCATACTATTCTTTTAAATTGAGGCGCAAAGATAGCGAAATATATGAATATTTTTTATACCTTGCGGGCTGAAAAGGAAGATAGCTCTAAAAAAACAGATAAAAAAAACAATATATAAGCGATATGGAAAGCGAACAAATGAATGAATTCAGACCTTTAATTTTGGTAGCTGAAGACGATGACAGCAACTTTAAATTAATCAAGGCTATCATAGGCAAAAAGTGTGATATCGAGTGGGCTAAAAATGGCCAGGAAATGGTGGAGTTGTTTCAGCAACACCAGCAAAGAGCCAAAGCAATGCTAATGGATATTAAGATGCCGGTGATGAACGGATTGGAAGCAACGAAGATAATTCGTGAATCTAACACAGAAATTCCTATTATCATGCAGACGGCTTATGCTTTTAGCTCTGATAAGGAAAATGCAATGAATGCAGGAGCAACTGAAGTATTAGTGAAACCTATCACCTTGGGTATTCTCCGCACTACGTTGAGTAAATATTTACCCGATTTGCAGTGGTAAGATTGATTCTTACGAGATTTTTTTTAGTTTATTAAAAAAGTGCTTAAGCGTTAAAAACGTAAAAGCATGGAAAAGAAGTATGATTGGGTAGAAAAATGGTATTACTCTAACTTCATCTAATGCATTTGGATAAAATAAAATAGGCGAACCTCACGGTTGGCCTATTTTTGTTCGTCTCTGTTAATTTGTTAGAGTACAGAAACGACTCTATGTAAAGTCTCTCCTTTGAGAGATTTTAAGTTCATTATTTGTTTCCGCCAGCCCACCATACGGCCTCGCTATATACGTACTGTCCATCACCGAAAGCAGCTTTCACTTCAGGATTTGCCAATACATCGTCTGCTCCATAACCGAAGCGCAATGGGAATTTACTGCTGTTCTGCGGGTTTTTCAGTACAATGAAGTTTTCTCCTGCACCTTTCAGACGGCGGTAGTCATTATAGGCTTCCAGTGATTCGCCGGATGCGCCGAAGAAAGCAAGATACTTCTGTATCATTGTCTCTTGCAGAGGGTTGGCATCGAATAACGGTTCCACTTCATCCGTGAAATAGGCTTCTGCCACATCTGCACCCAAATCGCTGTCACCATCATATATCCAAGTGTCTGCAGCATCTATAATTGAATTTCCCAGATTCTCGAATCCGGCAGTGACTGCATCTTTCAAAGCAGTCTTAGCTTCGCCCAGTCTGCCTCCCAAACGGCACAATGCTTCTGCTTCAAGGAATTTCACTTCGTGATAGCTGATTAAAAGAGTAGGAGCCGACATAGCCCATGATATCATCGACATACCATAATTATTCTGCAACTCTTGCGGAGTTCCGTTAGGAGCCGCTTTGATGCCTGCGATGTCCGTAGCTTGCGTAGCTCCGTATCCATAAGTGATATATCCGGTAGGATCAGGTTCCAGGAACGCTTGCGGTGCTCTGGGGTCATTGCGCTCAACGAACTTTTCAATCAGACTTGCACTAGCTGCTAAACTGTTGCGGCTGTAGCTGAAGGACCAAAGCGGATTCAATTGCGAATCAGCATCGTAAACGGCCAACTTACATTCTTCACTTGCGTTGGCAAATGATTTGCTCACATAAGTAAGAATATTCTGAAGATCTGTAGTCTTGTTGGCACTTTTATTGAGCAGACGCATTGTATAACGTGCTTTTAACGCATAGGCCGTTTTAAGCCACATACTTGCCTGTGTACTGGTGTTTGAACCATAGATCAAGTCTTTAGAACCGACTGCACCGGATAAGCCCGTATCTTTGGCAGTACCGTTATTCAGTAGAGTGATGGCATCATCCAGGTTCTGCATTACTTCCTGATAGATACTTTCCTGTGTATCCATTTTAGGTTGCATATACATCGGTGTACCGTCCGGATTGAGGATACCTGTCTGGCTATACGGTGTGTTTCCAAACACATCGG
>ENA-OPEV01001142-OPEV01001142.1-human-gut-metagenome-genome-assembly--contig:-NODE-1142-length-15557-cov-2.041930_pt1 | contig 15557 bp, 13 predicted proteins | sample MGYA00241637_ERZ501537 | MGnify/ENA primary metagenome ERZ501537 (study PRJEB25962, sample SAMEA1972159) | human gut metagenome | biome: human gut; feature: human-associated habitat; material: faeces...
TCCACTATGTCCCGTTTGCCGGCCACCGGACGTGCTCCCTCGTCGATTTCACGCCAGATGTCGCCCATTGTCGTGTACTTCACCGCCTTGGTCAGCCGTTGCAGTTTCTTGTTCATCATCTTGAGCTTCGGACGGATGCCGAATACGATTTCCATGCGCTCTTTCTCCGTCATCTTGTTGTCCGAAAGGCACGCCATGCGGATGTCGTTCACAATCTCCACGCTGTTCATGATCAGTTCCCGGTAAATCCGGTTTCGTTGCGTGGAGAGGGCGACGGCCAACGCATGGGAGCTGTTCCGGCTCACCTGTCTGGTAAAGTCACCCATGTTATCCGTCAGCTTCGATATTTCGTGATAGAAACCGTATATCTGCGCCGCGTAGCAGACTATCGACCGGAAAGAGTCCAGATAGCTGTTGAACTCCCGTTGCAGGTCGGTCGTGGCTTTCACTTCCTCTTTCGTCCACAGGTGTCCGGTGGTCTGCATCAGCATGACTTTCTCCTGGTTCTTCAGCTCCTTTTCCGCCTTGTCGGTATAGAGCAGGATCATTCCGGCCAGTACAGGGTCGTTTTGCGCCCGTGCCTTGCCGATGCCGATGCACAACAATAAGATGCCTATCCAAATCGTCCGTTTCATTGTCAGTTCCGTTTTTATCGTGCGAGGACGGCAGCCCTGCGCCAACGGGTCATGGCCATCCGTGCCGCCTCCCCATTGTTGCGGTCGAGCATCCCGGCCGTCACATTGTTCCACATGTCATTGAGGGTATAGTATCGTATGCTCAGGTAGAGCAGGTGTAGCTTCCGGCTGAAAGCCGAAAGTTTGTCGTTCAACGCCCACAGGGTCTTGCTGCGTTCCGCTCCCGTGAGCATATTCTCTTTGCCGCCCTTGGCCACTGCGTCATTCAGGAGTGTGAAGACCGATACCAGTTCCGTTGCCGTCTCGATATAGAGGTTGTTCATGCTTATGGAGGCAATGATGCCCTGCGGGTTGTTCCTGATGGCGTTGCCCAGTTTCCCTAACGTGAGAAAGATTCTCACGCCGTCGTTGTAGAGGTGGGTGCAGGCTTTCAGCGACGAAGCGTAGCCGCTTGCCGTCTTGAGATAGCTGTTATATTGCTTCTCCCATTTGTGAATGCGGTTGAACTCGGCGGCGATGCTGTTCTGCAGCATCGCTGTCTTCGTCTGACCGTTTATCTGTTTCTCTATCTGGTCATTGATGACCTCGTTGCCCTCGGCCAACGCCATCCATTCCAACGGATTGGATGCCGTGATTTGTGCTTTCGCCCAGTGTGGCATCATGCAGACGGCAAAAATGACCAGGCTAATGATTCGTGATTTCATATATTCCCTTTTTTCGTTTGTTATACTCGACCCGTTCCCGGATAAGCGTTACCACATCGAAGTTGTGTCTGATACCTACCAAATCAAGCCGGGGCGTATTCCTGTCCATCGAGAATATGCGTACCGTCTTCAATCCGCAAAGCTGCTGCATGAGGTTTTGGTGTTCCACAAAGTCCACGATACGGTATTGTTCCATGTAGTCCGTCTTCCGGGACAGCACCCCATGCCTGCTGATAAGCTGCTCGCTACCGATGTGGTAGCGTGTCCGGCGCAGATAGATGAAACGGTACAGCAATACCAAAGCAAGCAATGCGGCAACCGATACGGCAAGAGCTGTCAGAGGCAGTCCCTCCATGCCACCATACACCCATGCTGCACAGCACAATACGATTGCGGGCAGCTCGTCGATAACGAACTGTCCGGCGTGCGGTTGCAGCACGATACTTTGGAAATGTCCTGTGGGTGCATCGGTCATCATCGGCGAAAGTGTGTTTGTTGTTCCTCTTCCGGTGACTGTTCTCTCGCCTGTGTCTCATCGACCGTCTCTTCCTGTTTCTGCTCGGCCAAAAGCTGTTCGTTCCAGTCCTTGTTGGGATAGGTAGGCTGTTCACGGACAAAAGAGGCGTCATTCGCCTTGTCCAGACCGAGGAACTCCCGCAATCCTTCACGGAACTCCTTGTAATTTCCGTTCATGATATCCGTCTGTTCCCGTATGTCGTCCGGATGGCACAGGCCGCTCGAACGCATCGACATGGCTTCTTCCCATGCGGATTCATATTTCCCGTAGCTCGACCGCAAAGCGTCGGGCAACAGGTCTATGTCACCTTCATCGAGGTTCTTGCCGTCAGTAACGGAATCCAGATAAGGCTTCCGCTCCGGTGTCTCCTCGATGGTGGAACGGACAACCCGGTACATCTCCTGTTGCAGGTTCTTGGCAAACTCGATCACACGATTGTCGTAGAAATAAAGACCGGTTACACAGTAGTTGCTTTTTGGTTTTTCTGGTTTTTCTTCAATGGAAATTGCTTTTCCCTGGTCATTAAATTCTACGATACCGAAACGTTCCGGGTCATCTACGTAGTAACCAAATACAGTAGCTCCTTTTCCTGTTTCAGCATTCTGAACAGCTGCTTTTAAGCGTTTTTTCAGACCGTGACCTGCGAAAATATTGTCTCCAAGAACCATGGCAACACAGTCATCACCAATAAATTCCTCACCGATGATAAAGGCCTGTGCCAATCCGTCTGGGCTTGGCTGTACGGCATAAGAAAGCTGTACGCCGAACTGATGACCATCTCCTAAGAGTTCCTGGAATCTTGGGGTATCCTGTGGTGTGGAAATAATTAGAATCTCGCGGATTCCTGCGTTCATCAGTACAGACATGGGATAGTAGATCATTGGTTTATCATAGATTGGCAGAAGCTGTTTGGATGTTACCATTGTAAGCGGATAAAGGCGTGTGCCGGAACCGCCTGCTAAAATAATACCTTTCATGTGTATTCTCCTTTGTTATTGGCAGTATGCGGTCGGAGCGATATTCTGTCAGTTATCTTTGTAAATGATAAGCAAAATATCAGGCGACTGCGGTACTAATCAACGGGTTTCTGGATTGTCAGTCTGAGTTACGATATCATCCTGACTCTGGTGATTGTATTATAAAAGGTGACCTTAGGTCACCTTCAAGTACTTTTTACAAAAAAGTTAAATTTTGGTTATTTTTCACAAAGAAAAATGCCGGCATCCTTGGTAATAAAGAACCCATCCTTTGTCTTTCGCGATACAAATCCACGGAAATCTTTGTATTTGTCCAGAAGATACTGATTCTGATTTCCATGGCAGGAGAGGATATAGGAAATCAGCGGTTCTGCATCGGGGACAAGAAGAGAGTCCTTATAGCTTTCCCAGAAAATACGGGAAAAATACGGTGCCAGGATATCTGCTCCGTTTTCTCTGCCAAAACGCTCATAGAGTTTGTCTGCGGAGAGAACGATCCGGTCGTCAAAATCCCGGACCAGTCTGCTGACTTCCTGCATGTGTTTTTTTCCATAGGTACTGCAGATCAGTTTTCCGCCCGGAGTGAGCACACGTTGAATTTCGCTGCATACAGCAGAGATATCTTCACAGTAAAAAAGCACATGGTTTGCAATGACCAGATCAAAGCTTCTGTCTTCATGAGGAATTCTTGCACAGTCAAATGCCTCGAAGGAAAAACGGCTGTCTTTGCGTCCGATAGCACGTCTGGCATCACGAAGCATTCCGGATGAAAGATCAGAAAGAGTAACGGAAACTTTACCGGGGAGGCTGGAAATATTCTGTGTCCACAGAACACCGTCGCCGCATCCAAGTTCAAGGATACGCATCCCCGGATGAATCTGGCACTGCTCATAAACCCATGGAAACCATCCCTGTTTATTCTGGGAATAAAGGCTGTGCAGATTAATGCGTGAGGAAATGTTGGAGGCGTTCTGGTATTGATTTTTCATGCTTTTCTCCATGCCTGTCAGGTGGATCAGGTCAAGCATCTGATTCCAGTCTATGGCATGATGGGAGCGGATCGCATCTGTGGTATCCTGGATTGCCTTTTCCACCAGCTGCATCTGCTCGATACGGTCACGTACCAGCTTTAACTGGATGTTCAGGGAATTTTCCATAAAATGATAGTCTGAGTCGTCAATGGTCATTTCCCGTATGTCATCCAGGGAGAAACCCAGATATTTCAGAAGCAGGATCTGGGAAAGTCTTGCAAAATCCTCATCTGTATAAAAACGTGCGCCGGATTCTGTTACATAGGAGGGTTTGAGGATATTCTGTTTGTCATAATAGCGGATAGTGCGGAGTGTTACATGTGCCATCCGTGCAAATTCTCCGGAAGAGTAGTAGCCGTCTTTTTTCATTGTAAAACCTTCTTTAAGAAAAATAGTCTTGCCCGCAAATGCGGATAGAAACAGTTGTTCAGCCTGCATTTGCGTATTGCTGATATGTGTAGAGTATAACACAGCTGACCGGCAGGCTACAAGCATCAGGTATTACCGGATGGATAATACTATACTAGAGCGTGTCTGAAAAACATTTTAAATTGTGCAATTTTTATTTTTCAGACACGCTCTAGCTGAATTGTAAGTCAGATGGTGATTTTTGACATTTTTTGGAGGATGCTAATCCTTGTCTTTTGACAGAAATTATGGTATGTTAAATAATAACAATCAAAACTGATTTTCATACAAATCATAATCTGGCAGTTCTGCCATATTTTTTCCAAAATACAATAAATATTAAGAGAGAACAGTAATGACAATATGAAAGGTGCAGGGACAGGAGGAGCCTGATGATTAATTTATTTGATTTTACTTATTGCGGAGACTATAATCGGCAGATTCAGAATCTGGCAAGGATGGTGCCGGAGAAGTGGAGCTTTTCGGATACAGATGATAACGGAATTCTGAAAGGATACCTGGAACATACATTTAAACGCCTTTATGAAGAACAGAAGGTGTGGGAGAAAAAGAATTATGCCATATTTAATACAGGACTCTTTAATTACTATTATCAGCCGATTTATGCGTATTTTATTCCCAATCTGGTCCCGGACAGGCAGCCCTGGTTTCTGGATGGCTTTTATACAGAATACTATTTGTTAAAAGAAGGAATCACCTGTCTGCCGGAAAAGGCATGCTATGTGGAAAATCCGTCAGATCTTGTGTTTGATACAAAACTTCCGGTAATTCCACAGTACGAGCATATTTTCGGGGATGAGGAAAATGCTGCCCGTCTTCCAAAGGAAGTACGTGACAGCAGCATGAAAATGCAGCTGTTTGACGGCGCGCTGAAACAGACAAAAAGAATGCTTGAGGCAGATTACAGAACGGCAATTCCACAGTATTATAATCACTCAATTCAACTGCTGCTCCCAATCTGTCTCCGCCATCCGGGAAAACCCGACCTTGCACTGGCGTGTATGAAAACTTCGGACGGAAGCAAATATCTGGGGCGTACCTGCCTGACTCTCAGAATGGCCTATCATAATGCCAGACTCCTTGCAAGGGTGGACCGAAGCTGGCTGATGACTTCTGTATCTGCTTGAGGTTTGACATGTGTGGTTCGCTTTGATATATTATAGCAGCGAAGCGGATGATTTTATCTGTCTGACTGAAATGATGTCAGGTCAGACATTTACGGATTGTTCTGCTGCTATAGATGAAACAACAGAAAAAGGTGGGTGAGAAATCAAATGCGAAATAAAAGTCTGGATGCTGTAAAGGCCATTGCTGCGTGCCTGGTGGTATGCATCCATGTAAGCTTTCCGGGACAGGCCGGGCAGCTTGTAAAAGTACTGGCAAGATGTGCGGTGCCGTTTTTCTTTATGGTATCCGGGTATTTCTGTTATTATCAAAATTGCAATGCCTCAAAAAGAATATTGTCTAAAATCCTGCATATCATGAAGCTTTTTGCAGTTTCAGTTGTGTTTTATTTTATCTGGGAATGTTTTATGAAAGCCTGGAATGGGGAGAGAGTATGGACATGGATAAAAGGGCTTGTGAGTACAGAGCATCTGAAGGAATTTTTCGTGTACAACAGTACTTCTCCGGTAAGAGCACATTTATGGTTTCTTCCTGCATTAATTTACTGTTATCTGCTTGCTCTCCTGATTGAAAAATGGAGAATGCGTAAGGCTGCATATTGTATGGCACCTGTATTGCTGGCAATACTTTTATGGAGAGCGGAGTTTTGTGTCTTTTTTGACAGATTTTATCACACTATGGAATACAGAAACTTTCTGTTTACAGGAATGAGCTTTTTCCTTACAGGTCAGATGATCCATGAATATCAGGATAAGATAGTATGCAAACGTCTGGAGCAATGGATGCAATGGGGATTGAAAGCAGGGATGAGTTTCGGTGTGGCACTCAGCATGATGGAATATACTTTCCGGGGAGCAGGAGAAATTTACACAGGAAATTGTGTTGCAGTGATCTGTCTGTTTCTGTGGCTTATCTTATATGGAAGGGAAATAAATTTTCCCTCTGTACTGGTGGAAACCGGAAGAAAATATGCTTTCCTGATCTATCTTCTTCATCCGGCAGTATCAGACCTTCTGAAAAAATGTTCAGAAGGTCTGGGAGTCAGCAACTGTCAGATTTATTTTTGGCTGCGACCGGTTTTGGTATATATGCTGACAGTGGTGACAGTTTCTGGCATATCTGCGGTCTCTGCGTATGCAAGGGAGCAGTAACACCAGTAACGTTATCTTCGGAAATCGCGGGAATTATAACTGTTCACATAATGGAAAATGTGATATAGTAATCAGTAAATCTTATGAACGTAACCGTCCGGTGTTTCGCAGAATGGCGGATTGCTGAACAGTTACCGAAAATCATTATGCAGAAAATACAAAGGAGAGAGAATGGCAGATAAAAATCAGGACAAGAACCAGAGTAAGAACAGAGCAGAACAGGCAGAAGAGCACGATGAAAGCGTGCTGAATCCGGAGATTAAGAATGAATCGGATTTGTCAAAGAAGGAAAGACGTCTGATTGAGAAAGAAAAATTAAAGGGAATGGGGCCAAAGAAAAAGCTGGAATATATCTGGATGTATTATAAACCGGCTATTTTCGGAGTGATCGCAGTGATTGCTCTTATATTCGGAATAAAGGATTACTATGAACAGTCCAAAATAAAAACAGTTCTGTCCATGACAGTGGTAAATTCAATGGCAAATGATACGGAAACTCCTGAGCAGAAAATCAAAGAAACACTTGGGTACAAAGATGATCCCTATAGCAAAGTAGAGATAGGCGTGAATCTTACTACGGACTCTGAAATGGCAGAATTTGATTATAATGCACAGATGGCTTATGTGGCACAGATTCAGGCAGGTTCCATTGATATTATGGTTATGCCGGAGAAGCTTTATCAGACTTTGAAGAAGAATGAGCCATTTGCAGATTTGAAGGAATTGATGGGTGAGGAAGCTTTTGAGAAGTTTGGAATGCAGACAGATACTACGCACATTTCCATTACTGACAGTGAGCTTGAACAGGAATTAGGTGTAATCTACGATCCTGTATGCATTGCAGTGCCGTATTCAGCACCGAATCAGGAGAACGCAGTAAAATGGATAAAAAGTCTTGACAGCAGGAAATAAATTGTGATATGTTTATCACACCAAAACTGGTGTGGATTTTTCAGTCTTGTGACAAACATGAACTCTTTTCGCCGCACGATTATCATACAGCAATGTAGAGATAATTGTGTGGCGTTTTTTGTTGCAATGAAACAGAGAAAGGAAAAAAGAATGAACAATACTTTTATGAAGAAAAAACCGATTCTGCCGCTTCTGGCATCTATGGCAATGCCTATGGTACTGTCTATGCTGGTGAATTCACTGTACAACATCGTAGACAGCTTTTTTGTGGCAAAGATCAGTGAGCAGGCGATGACAGCTCTGTCTCTGGTATTTCCTGTACAGAACTTTATTAATGCAGTTGCCATTGGTTTCGGTGTGGGAATCAATGCACAGATTTCTTTTCAACTGGGAGCAAAAAATATTAAAAATGCGAATATAGCAGCTACCCATGGTATGCTCTTTAATATTATCCATGGAATTATTTTTACAGTAATCTGTATTCCGTTTATGCCTGTATTTCTCAGTATGTTTACAAAAGAGCAGGAAGTGATCTCATCTGGTGTGCAGTATTCAACCATTGCATTTGCATTTTCCACAGTGATCATGATCAGCCTGTCCTTCGAAAAGATTTTTCAGGCTGTGGGCAGAATGAAACTGACAATGATCAGCCTGATGATCGGTTGTATTTCCAATATTATCCTGGATCCGCTGCTGATTTTCGGAGTGGGGATTTTTCCGGAAATGGGGATCAGAGGTGCAGCACTGGCAACTGGTCTTGGCCAGGTATTTACAGTTATTGTATATCTGATCGCATATAAGAAGTGTAGTATTCCGGTGGAGATCAGCAGGAAATATCTGGAACTTAACAGGAACCTGGACGGGAAGCTGTATATGGTAGGGATTCCCGCAATCCTGAATATTGCCCTGCCGTCAGTTCTGATTTCTTTCCTGAATCAGATATTATCGGCTTTTTCCGGAAGCTATGTAGTGGTTCTGGGAATCTATTATAAGCTTCAGACTTTTTTGTATCTGCCTGCAAGCGGCATTGTCCAGGGAATGCGCCCGTTGATAGGATATAATTACGGAGCAGGAGAAATAAAGAGGGTAAAGAAACTTTTTGGGATTTCTGTGCTTCTGAATGGTATGATCATGCTGGCAGGAACAATTATCTGCTTTACAGCATCAGAGACATTGATGGGAATGTTTACTGAGAACCCGGAAACTGTAAGACTTGGCACTGCAGCATTACAGATTATCAGTATCGGGTTTATCCCATCTGCCATCTCTGTTACAGCTTCCGGTGCATTAGAAGGACTGAGCAAAGGTGCTCAGTCCCTGGTGATTTCGTTATTAAGATATATTATAGTGATCATTCCGGCAGCATACCTGCTGTGCCATTTTGCCGGGGCAGGCGCTGTGTGGAATGCGTTCTGGATCTGTGAATTTATAACAGCAGTGGTAGTAGGTATCGGGATAAAGTATTACCGGAACCGTCTGCTGCAGTAAACGATAGTGATAAAGCTGCTAAGTCAGGCTGCGTCTGCTTCGGCAGCATCAGCATCAGACTCTGCCTCTGCGGCATTTTCGTCAGTAACGTCTTCGGCATCGGAATTGCCTATGCCGCTGAGAACATAAGTGATGACTTCGTCCGGAACGCCTGCATTGGACAGATTATCCATAAGTGTAGTGAGGTCGAGTGTAGCTGCGTAGGCACTCATATCATCTTCATTGGTTACGTCATAAACATCTCCCAGAACCGTAAGGTCCGGAATCTCAACAGATTCGCCTGCACCGGAAGTAACAGTGAAGCTTCCGAGAGTGCTTCCTGCACTTTCAACGGACAGTGCAACAGAACCAGAATCTTTTGCTGAATTTAAATCTAATACAAGTGCAAAGTTCTTGAGCATGGAAAGAGAAGAATCTGTATCTTCTGAAGAATCAGCAGGGAAGGTGATAGTATAGTTACCGTTTAAGTAACCTTCTTTTGCAGATTCGGTGTCGTAGTCCTTTACTTCGATAACAGCTGCGGCTGTATCATCCTGAGAAATTTTATAGGTTCCGTTTAATTTACCGCCATCAATCTGACCGGATCCGGACAGGGAGAGTGTGCCGGAATCATCTGTTTCAATGGAGAGAAGATAGCCAAAGTCTGAGCCGTCCCTGGTCATCTGCCAGTTCAGAACAGGAGTTATTTTATCACCTTCCTGAAACTCAATTTTACGTCCTGCAATTCTGCCGGTCTCATCAACCCAGATTCTGGTGTTGAGATGAGAATCATCGGAATCACCGGTATCTGCATCTTTCAGAAAATCAAGACCGTCTTCTACAGCTTTGGTAAAGCTTTCATGCAGGTCCTCATTACTTGAGAGTTTCTCTGTCCAGGTATCGAGGATGTTCTCAATATCACTGTCTGATTTTGCTTCTTCCAGGATTGCAGTTGCAGTTTTTACAGCGTCTTCGGCTGAAATCTGGCCTTCATATACTGTACAGTCCTGACTGATATCACCTGCTGTCAGAGTTTCCTGACTGCTTTCGCCTTCTGTTACATTGTCAAAAAGCATAGATCCGTATTTATCCAGAAGTGTTTCTACTACAGAAGCTTCTGGAGCTGCTGCTGACAGATCAGACATCATGGAAACAGTCAGGCTGAGACTGCCAGAATAAGCGGAAGCGAAATTGTCTGTCGGAATATCTGCATCTGAATCATCAGGGGTTAATTCTTCAAGATCATTTTCAATATTGGCAGCCTGCTGGTCTGCGGCTTCTTCCAGATTGGTCTTGAAATATTTATCAGAGAGTTCAGGGATGCGCATATAAATATCCTGGCTGTCCGGATCAAGATAATATTCCAGAGTACAGATTTTATTATCATTAAGAAGGACCTTCATCAGAATACCTTCTTTTCCTTCTGTAAAAGAGATATCATTGGAAAGTGTGACATTGTCCAGCCAGGAGACATCAAATGGTGCGACAAACCCCAGCAGTGAGCGTCCGGAATCTTCAAATTTCAGAATCATGTCACTCTGCATTCCTGACATCAGAGACTGGCTTTCTTCTATAGATGTAGCGTAAGAAGATGCCATTTCTGTGACCTTTTTTGCCCATGCATCTTTTTCAATGGAAGCGTAACTGTCTGCTGCAAATGCTGTAGATGGAATTGCAGCAGTACCAAGAAGTGCTGCAGTACAGATAGCGGTTGTTTTTCTTAACCATTTTTTCCTTGTTTTCATAAAGGGTCTCCTTCCGTTCTGTTATGAATCTTATGTAGTGGAATTACATTTCAGGACATTCATTTTCAGATATGTCGTTTGACTGAAATAATAATCTATAGCAATTCTCGTAAATAATGCATTTAAGACAGTTCAGCAGAGTGCGAAAGACAAGGAAGATATCTGCAGGCGTGCTGACGCACGGCAAAGATATCTGACGCAGGATTTCACACTCTGATGGGCTGGATTAAGATGCATTATTTTAGAGGATTGCTATATATCAATTTTACCAGATAGAGATAGAAAAAGCTATGTTTTTTCGACAATATGGAAAAAGATGTTGATTTTAGATTAAATTATTTCTATAAGAAAAATAACAAAATATAGACAAAAACTATATGTGTATATAAATAATTGATATAAGAAAATTTATTGACAGATTTATGTGAAAAATATATACTACTATTCATATCAAAACACTATGGAATTACTAAAAATAGGGAAACGATATATCACAGAAAACATACCGTTAGTCCGGAGATTATTATATTTTACAAGGGGAATATGCTCATGGAATTTCAGACTAAATTATTACACGGAAAAGCAGTAGACAATTATGCGAATGGTTCAACAGTGCCGCCTATCAGCCTGGCAAATGCTTTTGCATATAAATCTTCAGAACAGTTGGAAAAAGTATTCCAGAATCGGGCACCGGGATTTGCATATACCAGGATTGCGAATTCGACAGTAGATGCGTTTGAGCGAAGAGTAAATGAATTAGAAGGCGGGATTGGAGGTGTAGCCTGTTCCTCCGGAATGTCAGCGGTTACATTATCATTACTTAATATCCTGCAGGCAGGGGATGAGGTAATCGCAGGAAGTGCATTGTTCGGAGGTACACTGGATCTGCTTCATGATCTGGAGGCATTCGGAATCAAAGTACATTTTATACCGAGGGTAGAGAAGGCGCTGATCGAGCCGTTTCTTACAGATAAGACCAGAGCAGTGTTTGGCGAAATAGTAGGAAATCCCGCACTGAATGTAATGGATGTCCGGGAAACAGCAGATTTTCTTCATGGAAAAGGAGTACCGCTGATTGTAGACAGCACAACTTCGACTCCGTATCTGCTTAATCCGATTCAGTACGGTGCGGATGTAGTGGTGCATTCTACATCTAAATATATAAATGGAAGTGGAGATGCCATCAGCGGAATTATCATTGACAGCGGAAACTTTTCCTGGAGTCCGGAACGTTATCCGGGAATGAAGGAATATAAGAAATACGGAAAGTTTGCTTATCTTGTGAAACTGAGGAACGGAATCTGGCGAAATATGGGCGGCTGTCTGGCTCCGATGAACGCTTATCTGAATATTATCGGGATGGAGACACTGGGGCTTCGTATGGAGCGGGTCTGTAACAATGCGTTCCGGCTTGCACAGGCACTGGAGAAGCTGGGTGGTGTATCTGTCAATTATCCGTTGCTGGAGTCCAGTCCATATCATGAACTGGCAGAAAAACAGCTTAGTGGAAAGGGCGGAGCGATTCTGACTATCCGTGCAGGTTCCAAAGAACGGGCGTATAAGCTGATCAATCATCTGAAATATGTAAAGATTGCAACCAATATCGGTGATGTGAGAACTCTGGTGATCCATCCGGCGTCTACAATTTATATCCACAGTACGCCGGAGGCAATGGAAGAGGCTGGAGTGTACGACGACACAATCCGTATCAGTGTGGGTATCGAAGATATAAAAGATCTGATACAGGATTTCACAGAGGCAGTGGAGAGCCTTGGAGAAGAATAATTCATAATATACACATTATCAGGCGCTTTGGTCGGAACATGATAGTAACCGGACAGAGGCGCTGGTTTAAAAACAGAATAACTGACAGACAGTCAGAGACAAGAGAAGTCCCGGAAGTTCAGGAGTGTCCAGTTAAGTGGAACTCGATGATCTTCCGGGCTTCTTTTTGCAGCAAAATTTTTTCAGATATTGAATCTGTTTCCGAAACCGTTTCGTTATAAAAAATAGCGGTTAAAAATTAACAACTATCTGCGGGCGCGTTTTTCAATCAGTCCGAGGAGTCCGTACAGGATAATAGCGATGATGCACAGAATGATAATGGACATCAGTACCCAGGTAAGCTTAAAGGTCTGGCTGGAATAGATGATCAGGTAGCCAAGCCCTTTTCTGGCACCGATAAATTCGCCTATGATAACACCAACCAGACACAGACCAATATTAACTTTCATAACACTGAGCAGTAACGGCACAGAAGACGGAAGAATAATCTTCATAAGCTTTTCTTTCTTCCCACCGCCCAGCGTCTCAATCAGCTTCAGTTTTTCCGGGTCAGCTTCGCCAAAACCTGTATACAGATTCAAAATCGAACCAAAGATAGCAACCGACATACCGCAGACAATAATCGTCCGTTCGTTGGCACCAAGCCATACAATAAGCAAAGGTGCCAGAGCAGATTTCGGAAGGCTGTTCAGTACTACGAGATAAGGCTCTGTGATCTTCGCAAGTCTGGGACAGGTCCACAGCAGAACTGCCATCCCTGCACCCAGAACAACAACGAACAGAAAACTGACCAGTGTTTCCGTAATTGTAACAGAGAGATGGGGAAAAATAGAGCCGTCTCTGCACATACTGCAGAAGCTGTGCCAGATCATTACCGGACTGCTGAAGATAAAAGAATCGATCAGCCCGGTTCTGGCGGAGATTTCCCACAACACCAGAAAGAAAAGAAGAATAAATATCCGCAAAAAAAGAACAAGTTTCTTTTCTCTTTTCTGATGTCGGATATACTGTTGCTGATGATATGAGATTTCAGACATCATGATTTAGCTCCTTCCAGATAAGATTGAAATAAGATTTAAATTCAGGCGCATTTCTGGAAGCCATAGGAGTACGGTTCTCCAGATCAAAACAAATTGGCACAATCTTACGAATAATGGCAGGCCTTGGAGAAAGAATGATAACCCGGTCTGCCATGCTGATCGCTTCTGAAATATCATGGGTGACAAGGATCGCAGTCTTTTTTTCCTGACGCAGGATTCTGCCGATATCATCACTTACGCTGAGTCTGGTTTGAGAGTCAAGTGCAGAGAACGGTTCATCCAGCAGAAGAAGTTCCGGCTTTAATGCCAGAGTACGGATCAGTGCAGCTCTCTGGCGCATTCCTCCGGACAATTCAGACGGATGAGCAGAGCGGAATTTGTCCAAACCGTAATCTGAGAGAAGCTGATTTACATAAGCAAGTTTTTCGGCAGTGAGTTCCCTGCGGATTTCCAGTCCGAGAAGAACATTTTTATAAATTGTCCGCCACTCCAGCAGATGATCCTTTTGCAGCATATATCCGATGCCGGAAGTGTTGTCCGGATGATAGCTGCCGTTTATTTTGATGAGACCTTTTTCCGGGGTGAGAAGACCCGCAATCAGGTGGAGCAGTGTAGATTTTCCACACCCGGAGGGACCGACCAGAGCAATAAATTCCCCTTCGCGGACCGAAAAGGTGATGTCTTTCAGGGCGTAGGTTTCTCCTTCCAGTGTATGGTAAGCATAATGAACGTTTTTCAGTTCCAGTGCATATTGCATGATAATCCTCCAGATACAGAAACGATCATAAGTCTTTTACTTACAGTTTATGAGAAATAAAAAAAAGCGTGTGTGCATCTGGCTGGAATGGAGCGGAAAAAGAAAAACAGATCAGAAAAGATATTGTGCGAAGAGAACAGCTGCACTATAATAAGAAACAAATCTGCAATATGAGGAGAGATGAACAGATGCAGAAAAAGAATTACCAGAAAGAACTGGATAAAAAGATAGAACAGATCGTATCGGAAAAGAAGGTTCCACGTCTGTTCCTTCACAGCTGTTGTGCACCATGCAGCAGTTATGTGCTGGAATATCTGTCGGAATATTTTGAGATTACGGTTTTTTATTACAATCCGAATATTTTCCCGGAGGCGGAATTTGAAAAGCGAATCCATGAGCAGGAAAAACTGATCCGGGAGCTTCCGGCGAAGCATACGATCCATTTTCAGGCGGGAAATTATGACAGTGAAAAATTTTACGAGATGGCGAAGGGACTGGAGATGATTCCGGAAGGTGGAGAGCGGTGCTTCAGGTGTTATGAGCTCAGACTCCGGGAAGCTGCGAGATTTGCAAAAGAAGGCAGATATGATTATTTCACCACAACCCTTTCCATCAGTCCGCTGAAAAATGCACAGAAGCTGAATGAGATTGGTGAGCGGCTTGCCGGGGAATATGGAGTGGCTTATCTGGTTTCGGATTTTAAAAAGAGAAATGGATATAAGCGTTCAACCGAGCTGTCAAAGATTTACGGACTTTACCGCCAGGACTATTGTGGCTGTATTTATTCCAAAAATCAGAGAGAACAGGAAAAGAAACTTCGGGAGGAAGAGGAAAGTTCTGTGAAAAGTTAAGAGGGGAACTTTACAGAATCCGACATTCTATGGTACACTAAAGCACAGAATTACGTTGAAGAAAAGAGGGAAAGCTATGGCACAGTTATGGGGAGGACGTTTTACGAAAGAAACCGACAAACTGGTTTATAATTTCAATGCGTCCATTTCATTTGATAAACGATTTTATGAGCAGGATATCCAGGGCAGCAAGGCGCATGTTATGATGCTTGCAAAGCAGGGGATCCTGACAGACGATGAGAAGCAGCAGATTCTGGACGGACTGGAAAGCATCCGCAGGGATGTAGAGAGCGGAAAGCTTGAGATTACAGAGGAATATGAAGATATCCACAGTTTTGTAGAGGCAAATCTGATCGACCGGATCGGAGATGCAGGAAAGAAACTCCATACAGGAAGAAGCCGCAACGACCAGGTTGCTCTTGATATGAAGC